>Ga0131853_10006041_pt1 | contig 21857 bp, 29 predicted proteins | sample TergutLab28metaG_FD_92764 | JGI IMG/M metagenome (GOLD analysis project Ga0131853, IMG submission 92764) | Labiotermes labralis P1 segment gut microbial communities from Petit-Saut dam, French Guiana - Lab288 P1 (version 2) (version 2) | ecosystem: Host-associated > Arthropoda: Insects >... | reverse complement strand
GGACCACAATAGCTTTCACAGGAGCCATTCAGCTGGCCTACAACAGAAATGAACACCCCCACAGACAACATGGAAGTCAGAAATGTACACATTGCATGACTACATACTCCAGAAGTCATCATACAAATATTTACCAAGTTGAACAAACTCATCAGACTAATTGCTTATTGCAAGAGATTCATAAGCAACTGCAGACATCCCAAGGCCAAGAGGCTAGCAACTATCCTCTCTATACAAGGTCTCGAACAGGCTCTAAATTGTTGTGTGAAGATAGTACAACAGTTTTTTTATGCACAAGAAATGAGGAATTTAATGGAACAACAATAGGTTTCAGCCAGCAGTTCATTCAAGACAATGCATTCCTTCATCGAAAAAGAAGGTCTTCTCAGAGTGGGAGGAAGATTACGGCAATCCACGATTCCTTATCAAACATTGCATCAGATAATTTTACCTTCAAATCATCACTTCACAAAATTGGTTGTCTAAGCAGAGCACATAAGTCTTCATCATGCTGGGCCACAACTTCTAATAGTATCTCTACGAGAGACATATTGGATTCCAAGAATAAGAAACTTGGTGAGAACAGTCATTCATCAGTGTCTAAGCTGCTATAGATTCAAGGCACAAGCAACACAACAGCTGACGGGTGAGCTGCCATCAACACGAGTACAATCTTCGAGGCCATTCCTCACTACAGGCGTGGACTATACTGGACCATTATCACTCAGATTGGGACCACCACATAGCAAAACCATAACAAAGAGTTAAATTGCTATATTTGTCTGCTTCGTGACTAAGGCTGTTCACATTGAAGTAATCACAAGCTTATCCACAGAAGCATTTCTTGCTGCCCTGAGACGTTTCATTGCACGTCGAGGGAAACCAAGAACCATATGTTCAGACAATTGTACTAAATTTCAAGGTGCTGCCAATGAACTTCATGCAATCTACAAAATTCTTCAATCCACATCACAGATGGCAACAGTACAGGTCTTCTTGGCCACTGAAGGATGTGAATGGAAATTCATTCCACCACATGGACCTCACTTTGTAGGATTATGGGAAGCAGCAGTGAAATCCATGAATTATCATCTGCGAAGAACACTAGGATCTCAGGTTGCCACTTACGAGGTACAGTGCACATCACTTGCTGAGATAGAGGCCTGTCTGAACTCCAAACCCCTGTGTGCCTTATCTGACGATCCTTTCAATCAAAATTAGTTGTCTCCAGGATATTTTCTAATTGGTGAGCCATTTACCCAATTAAATGCTGCTGACGTTACTGATGTCAAATGCAATAGACTTTCCAGGTGGCAAACCTATAAACAACAACAAACAATATTTGCAACAGTTCTGGCAACGTTGGTCATCCGACTACCTCCAGAGTCTGCAACAGTGTCAACGCTGGCAGAGGACATACTCTAAACTACAACCAGGCGATCTCGTCATGCTGAGGGAGGACAATACGGCACCTCTCCACTGGCCGACAGCTGTAATCACCGAGATACATCCAGGGAAGAATGGCATCGTCCGAGTGGTCAAAATCACAACCCCTAAGGGAGTATTTAAAAGTCCCATCATAAATATTTGCCCACTACCGCGTGTGAATAGTGAAATAAAGTGTCATTGTTTTGAGGGTGGCAGTATGTTACGTTAAGGGCAAATTTCAAAATAACAAATTTGCTAATTTTTATTTTGTAATTTTAATTTGTAAGTGTTACACAGCAATTTTGGGAGCAAGATTAACGCGGGTATATGACGCCATAGCTTCCATTCTTTGTCTGAACTCAGCGTGGCTTCAGCCAGTCGCAGTCTTCCAGCGTCAGTGACACTGTGTGTGTGTGTGTGTGTGTGTAGCAATCCAAGGGGGAACAAGTAGGCAGCACGACTCATTAAAATTGTGATATAACAAAGCGTGATAATTCTGGGCTGCATAGATCAGTAATCACATTCAATACTCATAAGGAGTGCATGATTTAGAGCACTTATCAACAATCAAGGTGTTAATAACATCAGTTGAACGAACAGCATTAAATGAACTTGCGTGTGCAATATAATACTGCATTATATAACTGTACATTCAGTGAATAATTTGGTACTATATGATAACTAATTATTGTGTATGGCAAGTCGACATTAAGAGTATTACTTTTAATAATAATCTATAATCGATTATGTACCAGCAAGTACTGACAAACTAATACCCTGTTTGTAGCTTTATGTTCCTCGAGTTAGACGATGCGCCACGGCCATGATAGAAATATCAGCTTGTTATTCATTACGCAAAATCTCTTTCATCAGAGACGCTGATGTAGAGATATTTCACTGACACAAAGTTTCCACGTTTATCTAATCTTACATCCGACACAAAATAAGAATGACGATCTGCGGTTTCGAACCAAAATATTCCCGAAAGAACATCCTCTAGTCCTCTAATCTGATGTAGGCGATGAAGCGTGTGAGTTCGAATTATCATGGACTTCACGTGTTGAAAAAAGCTGAATCGAAATTACGATAAGGCCCTAATAACAAAATCTAAGAAAGAACACGTGAACTTTGTAAGCGAGTGTATGTTAAATTACTTGAATGGTAATATAAAATTGTCAAGGTGTAAAACGCGCAAGCTAAGAAAACACAACGCCTCGCTTCGCAAGTTCGCCGGGAGACATAAATCACTGCCTGGCAAGAAGCGACTTATAGTACAGCGCGGGGAATTTCTACTGTTCTACTGGGCACCATACTGCCAACGATCGCCAGCTTAATTTTCAAGCCCAGATAAACATGTTACGTAAGATGTACCTCGTCTCGCCCGACCACTAAAATAAGGGGAAAGAAAGACGCCGCCCTTTCTCTTCGCCTCGCGAGCGTAAGAAACGTAGTAAAGGCAGGAGCAGGAGACTTAAAAAACAAAAACACAATCCACATGAAAGTGGGTTAAGATGCGTCATAAGATTTGCGAGGCCGATATCAGACGGAAGACAAGCACAAACGCGATTTCGGATCTTCTAAGACGAGTAATGCCCAACAGGGCAACACCAAATGGTTACATGGTGCTGACCTGCCCCAAGCCTGAGCTAGCAAAACAGTTGATAGGCCCTAAAGTTGAGGCGAAACAACTCTCAGAAAAAAATTAATAAAGACGCGTCTTCCATCGCCAAATCCTTCGACATCGAAAGAGATGTTATACAAGACCTATAAACAAAGGTTTATTCCCGGATTCGGTGATGATTATGATGACTTCACGGAGGAAGAGAAGGCACAGACGGAAGAAGAAAATGTCGGAACCGCAGGTAGTCCCCCGAGGAGCAGACCTTTTCTCGATACACAATACGGTATCCGTAAGGATGGCGAGCAATTATTGATAGGTGATTCCCCGGTGTGTATAGATACCGATGACAATTTCACAATTAAGGGGACCGCGTTTCGTGGGACGGAGGGGCTGTGGGAAATACTGACCCGTTAGAATTTGAATTTGCAATTTATCGGAAAAGAGGACTTAAAGATATATAAAAAATATTGATAATAACTTATGCTCATTTGAATAGAGATAATCCTGGCGATAATTTAATACAACGCTAGGAAAGGAATTTCGCGATGACATTGCGCCCCCTTTGCGAACCGAAGATATGGGGTTTTGAATCCGCGTTACGGCGTAGGTTGCAAAATATTATTGAAAACCACTACTATTAACAAATTATATTTTGTGCCGCCAGACCGTCGGCATTCTCGACACTGCAGAAACTTCGGCTGTTGATGGCGGGGCAAAAGAAGAAGACGAAGAAGACTGTTGACGTCATCGGAGCCTGGTTAGAGAAACAGGATGCCCATATGCTTCATAGACTTATGAGAAAGCGTTACGCATGTTATCCCTATACAGTGACTAACATGATGGACATTGTGGGAACGTGATTTTTGGATGTATAGGCCTACGCAAAATACAATGATAATTATAGGTACATTCTTTAGTTAATAGATGTATTCGCGAATTATCTATATATGATCACTTTAAATACAAAAAGCTGCCTTTCTGTAACTTTGGTGTTTCGGTATATATTTAATGACCCTAAATATTCAACAAGACTTCCCACGTGGATACGCACTGATAAGGGCAAAGAATTTCTAAATAAACGTATTCACGACATATTAGGGGACGAGGGTGGTGGCATTCAGATTCAGGTGTGCTGAAAATTCGACATGAAATGTGCGGTCGTGGAACGCGTGCATCGCACGATTCGCTATAGAATCTACAATTATTTTACAGACAAAAATACGTAGAGATATATCGATGTTCTACCAAAATTTGTCAGGGTCTACAATGACACGGTTCACTCGACGACTAGCATGGCGCCCTCGCGAGGTACCGATTTAAACGTGTTTGCCATATGGAAGAGAATGGAGGTGGCCCGGGGGCACGTTCGTGTCGCGAAAGCGACGTTTCAATTTGCGCAACACGTACCCATCAGCAAAGAGAAGTTGCGGTTTGCCAATGCTGCCGAACAGAATTTCAGCCCCGAGATTTTCAGGAACGCGAAATTAATCAAGAGGCGGCCGCGAGCCGTCTATGAACCTGAGGATTTAAATGGCACGCCCATAGAGCGCCTTTTGTAAGGGACGAACTGACCCGTACGAATAACTGACCGAACCTCATATAAGATAGATAAAATACTAGAAAAGAAGTTAGACGAGGCATTTGTGAATATCTTATACCCTGGCGAGATTACGGTCAGGACTTCAACTCTTGAGTGCCTGCAGCTTGTGTGAAGAACATCTAAACAATATAGCGACGTAGAGCCATTTTTACGTTTATCTGTTCAGCAAAGCTTCGCACGAAATCTATGAACAGAATACTCACGCCGATTTCACGGTGAGACTGGCTCAGCCCCTGGACCTGTGTTCGACCTGCAATTGGGAAGAGAGGCAGTATGAAATTTCGTGTTCATTAACCCCATAGGGGAAGAAACCACCGCCCTAATATACAGTAACCTGATATCACTGCAATTTGTGGGCGACAGCACCTTCCACAGCATGCGGACATACGTCTTCCCATCATCAACATGTCAGCACGAGTTTCGAAACGTGTATTACGTGCCTTTCGAACAGCGGAGTTTTCAGGACATCCGAATCGAGTTCTTGACGTCCGAGGGGTTGCATATCCCCTTATCCCTTTCGAGGAATTCACTTTCGAGAAAATTACAAGTGGTGAATTAAAAAATTTATTAAACGGTTCGTCGCCATTTCGAATAGGACATTTACAACTATGCATCCATTAGAAGTATACTACCTAAATCAAGCGGGTCGCTGACTTACCACTTCGGGGATAGGTTCCGTATAATCCGCCCCGCTGTAAGTTCAGCGAGGACACGGAATCGGCAATTCTTCGGCAGTATTTCCCGCTGGGTCCGCCAATTCCTCTGGAGAAGGGCCAAAGCAGTGGGCCGCGAGACTTTGCCTACCGATGGCAAAATTGTGACCGACAACGCGTCAAGCAAGTCAACTGTCAACGTGAGTGCTGGAGACATGGTGTCTAAACACATAACGGTAACCAACCAAAATTTTGTTGGCAAATTGAGTGGTCGTAGCCGCAAACGCGCTAGAGAAGCGGCCGGTAAGAGGAGCCTTAAGAAGGGCCCAAATTCTCGTGACTTACATACGATCAAGCGTATCCGAGAAAAATAATAAAAAACGCACATTATTTTCTTAGTTTTACTCAGTCACGCTTCAGCAGGCCGTCATGTCTTCCGAGGAGAAAGCACCAGTTATCAGCGAGTTTTACATCTTTGCACACAGACGTGTGTTTTCGAGTCAATAGAGGCCGCATGCAAACCTATCGTACCCGTCGATCGAAAAGATTTGGTATTTTTTATACCTGCCCATAACGACACGTACTTTGATCTAGATATCAAAATCTATATCCGAATTAAATTGATATCAGCCTCGGGAAAGTATGTGGACTTTACGGACGCTACGGGCGTGACAAATAATTTCCTCCACTCCGTATTCCATCGATGTAACTTCACGCTCAATGGCGTCACCATCACTCAGGCAAGTGAGCATTATCATTACCGCTATTATCTCGAGAATTTTATAACCCACGGCAAAGATGCAACAGCGACACTTCTTTCGAAAGGTTACTGGAATTGAGAGACATGCGATAATCAGCTTATCGATCCCTCGGCCGAGAATCTGACCGCCACGGCGAACCGTGGATTCATCACACGTTGGAACAGACTAAGCGCGAGTTGGAAAATAGAGCTCTTCGGTCGAATACATAGAGACTGATATAACGTGCCAATCTATTTACTACATGTAGTCAGTTTGCAGAACAGATTGAAGATAGCACGACCTAGCTTCTATTTGATGAAAAAGATTGTCGATTAAAAAATTGTTTGAAATTTTTTGGACGTCCAATTATTGATCAGACGCGTCATGCCGAACCGCGCTATATTGCTGGCTCACAATTCGACACTGAGTAAGGGGAGTATCGCGCGCTATAACCTGACGAGGGTGGAACTCAAGGCATTCACATTCTCGGCTGGATCAAAATCCTTGTTTGTAGACAAAGCCGTCCTGTGTCCCACCCCGAAAATTTGTTGTTCACCATAGTTAAGAAAACAGATTTTATCGGTTCGTTGTACAGCAACCGGTACAAATTTCAGCATTATAATATCAGTGATAATTCATTGTCTTTGAACGGTAAGCAGTTCCCTAACGAAGGCGTATATCTGGGCATGGATAATGAAAAGAAGTTCTTCATGGGCTACAGGACGCTTTTCGATGCGTCCGGCATAGATCACTCGAACACGGAACTGCAGATAACACACGATACGTATATAAACGTCTATTTCTTTTACCCTTTGACCTCACACCTGATAGGGGCGTGTCGGAGGATCATACGTCCCATCCCGAGAACGGCAATTTTAGAATCGAATTACAATTTAATAAGTCGTTGCCCGAAGCGAACACGTCCCTGCTTTACGTAGAATTAGACAGTTCAATCCTCATAATTTTTTCACGTAAGTTCGCGATCGACTTCTTTGATTGACACTGTGTAGATACTGTGTAAAGTGTGTGATATCAGTTCATTCCTCGACGTTCTCCCATCCGATCTCCTAACACAATCAATAGCTCAAACCTACACTGTCATCGTTAATGCCGATCGCCACACACATGGAGGTACACAGAGACTAGCCCTGTGCGTCAGACCCAATTCTTCGAGTGCTTACTTCTTTGATTCGTATGGTATCGTACCGCTCGCACTCAGCAACCAGGCATTCATTAAACGCAACTTCACGACCTGGGACTATAACAGGCGAAGGCTGCAAGGCCTGTCGACTGACGTTTGCGACTGCTGTCTAATCGCCCTATAATTTAATCGGGTCTACACATCGAAATAATTCAATTCAGTCTTCGATGCATGCAACAATGCGGATCGGTAGGTGTAGCGAATGTTTACTACCGAATTCGAGGCCCAAATGTCACGTGGCGGTTGGGATCAGTGCTGCCGCAGCTGCCTATAAGAAGGTAGTTACTTAGCCAATGCTGTTTATTGCTAATCTAATATGGCTTGAGGCAGGGAGGTCGTGATTAATTACGAGAATGAGACGGTTTTCAAGGAATTGTGCGTGGCCAGCGCCGCGGTGTCCGAGACGTTCCGTTTGAAGAGCCCCTACAAGATGGCGGATCATGAATTTTCAGAGAATGGTCTAAATTGGGCCGACCGACTCATCGAATGTAAAGAATTACACACGGTCATTAAAGAGGCCGCGACGTCCATAAATGTACCTTTCTCGCAGGACTGACGAGACGGCCGATCCATAACCTAGAGGATCCCGAGTGCCCTGCACCCGCCTCTTTCAATCACCACCACTGGTGTATATTGCCAAGTCACAAGTTTCCGAAATTCACTTGCGCCACCAAAACCGCGCATTCTCTCTACGATAGGTTAATGTACTATCTGCAAAAGAAAGATTATGTGCAATGTCCTGCTGACATGACACGCCATACTGCCGAATTTGTTGAAGCATTATAAACCTACCGAAAACTTCGCCCTTCCCTTCTCTCTGCTTCCTGCTGCGATGTCGTTTACCACTATAAGCGGTCAAATACCGACGTTGCTGCTGCTGCTGCTGCTGCCAAGCGGAGGAGATAGAGTAGTAACCTCCCCAATGTCCAGAAGAAGCAGCAGTTGCCTGACGCCTCTTCGTCGCCCACCTACATTGACATCTCTACCTACTTGGCAGCCAAACCCGAATTTGATCCCCAGAGATTGCTGTTCAGGCGCTTTTTTTTTATAAATGCCAACAAGACCAAATACGTGTGTGTCGGTATCTACCTGACTCATGCCTATTTCCCTCTGGTGGAATTCGGTGTCATTCGGATCTGTGGATCAAAGGCCATTATTCTCGGGATGAGCAGGTCAATACGCTGGCGCAATGCCAACATATGATTGCCGATGCTATGTGCAAGGAAGGGGTGGAAGGGACACCAGTCATCAAGTGCGAAAGTGGTTACTTTCGGTTTGGTATGCCGGGATGGCGCCGCGGTTTGACCAGAATATATCTCGGCACTGACTACATATGTGTAACGCTGCTGGATCTGCACTAAGTTGCACGAATATTCAGTATCGTGCATCAACCGTTGCGCGATTACATACTTGCTTTGCCTTTCTTATTGTCATATTTGATGTCTTTAACTTCTTTTGTGAACTTGGAACCTATGCCTAAGGCCAGTACATACATAAATTACCCTCACCTGTGCGAGGAACTTGGATCATTTGTGTAAAACACATATTTGATATTGATTAAAGGTTTTCTATTTTTGTTTGATGTTTTTCTTTATTTCGTGTTTATGCGGTGTGACGTGCATCAAAAACACTTCGCTAACTTGTTTTATCCCTCGGCGTAAGGCACGTGTTGCCGCTCACTATGTTCCTCTCTCTCTACAGCACCACCGCCGTTATGCAGACAAGCCCCTTCCTCCACACCAACAGCAAAATCCAGGGATACGCCGGAACTGATATTTTGAACCTAGATGGAGATGTACAACAATTCTCTGCCTATATTAAGCTATAGTGTGAACAAACATAAAATATAAGCTACCTGGTCAAGGCTGAGTGTAACTTACCTAACTATATCTGTTTTCACCGGTTTCGTTCTCGGTGCGATCGCGACAATCTCATGGGCCCTAGCCCTCGACACCAATGAGATTGCTGCACTCACACGCTGTGAAAAATTTGCGCACACAGACACGATTAGATTCGTAACACTTAGCCTACTTCATGAACCCTATATTTTCTCTTTCTTCATACTGTCGCCTATTGCATTCAATATGATCGTTCAGCTACCTGGATAAAAGTGCGTGACTTTCATTTCATTGACATATTCAGAGAATTTAAGTTACAATCTACTTACTTGGGTTACACCGCACCACTGTCTTCTTCCATGGAAAATTTGGCGGTTGCCTCGCCCTTCCTTCTTCTTCAAAGCGTCTTCCACACCAGCAGCTGCCAGGTTCCAGCCCTGGGTGAAGCCCGACAGTTAAGCCTCTTGTCACTTAACACCGTACGACATCGCGCCTTTATACTCGCGTTTCGCAGGAAGACGCGGATTGGGAACCACGGGTGTATGTCATATTGATTCTGATTACATACTCTAAGTTATTGCATTCCGGCTCAATGTAGAAAGATGAGTATAAGGGTGCGGTTGTCGTTCAAGTGAATACATCTTCAATTATGTATTCAGAGAGAAATAAATTAATTCTTCACACACCTTAGGGAATTCCAACTCCGGAAGTCATGCCCTTCTTCTTTCAGCAAAGTTTTCCCCTATAAATACAATTCGTTGTCCCCATAAGTGCAATGAGTTTCGTCATATACGTTCCGGTAGATTAAATCCCACGCGTATCATAAGTCACTGGAATCGTATTAACTGGTAACGCATTAAACATACTAACTGCACGGTGAGAGCCCTTTCCTTCTTCTTCACGCCTTCCCGAGATTTCACGTTACAGCACGCACAGATGTTATTGCCTTGAGTGGTCCTCTGATTTGAAGTTTTATTCCGAACACTCCGCTTTACTGCAAGTCATATGACAGGTCTATACAGTCAAGGGCCCCTCTGTCGGTCGTATTTCGTCTTCCCATAGTATAGGCTTATATATATGTTTCTTACCGTTTCCGTATTTGCAATACTAGCCCTTCTGTACCCTTTCATGACGTTCGATACTTCCCCCCGGGAATATTGCTGCGTCCGCAGGTCACACTTCTACGGACGTACCGGAATACTCTTACGTCAATTCTTGGTTAACCCGAGGGAGCGCATGATATTTTGCTGTAACATCAGCATCCAGGGTTGCCCAACACTCGGGTAGTACATCTGCTCTCTTCTCGCCGACACGTGGAGGGTCAATCCGGACGGAGCGTCCGCACAGGGTCACACATCCTTCTCTGTCGCGGAGTAGGGCATTGGCTTAGGGGTAGCTGTGGATACATTTTACCAGACTCTATGGCGGCCTGGTGACAAATATCCACGGGGCGACGGCAGGACGTGGGCCACCACTGACAAACATGCACAGGTATCCATCTCTCGACTCGAAAACACTTCTTTTATTACACTCATTTAATGGAGTTAGCATAGGGGTGGCAACAGAGGGGCTGAAGCTTAAAACTCAGTAGTGCCTAGACTGAACTGAAGACCTTCTTGCACGGAGCCCTGGGACTAATCTGGACGTCGGCTGTCAACCCGTTCATTACCTCGGTTTAAGAAAAAAGTCAATCGACGATCCATTTAATATTATGCTAAAGAAAGTATAGTGCCTGGACCGCACCTACGAACTTCTTGCACTAATCCCGGGGACAATAAATATAAAATGACGTCTGCCGATTCTCTTCAGTAGTATGCTAAAGAAGTAGTAGGGCCTACAACATATTTAGGACGTACTTGCAATAGGCCCGGGTCCAGGCTGGACGGCGACTGCACCTCTGCTACGAAAGTCAAAAGCCGATCATTTTTAATATTATGCTAAAAAAGAACAGTGTCTAGACCGTACTTAGGCACGGGAGCTGCGATACCAAGCTGAACGGCGTGTGCCACAACCCCATAAAGTTTTTAATATTTTGTTCAAGAAGAAATACTGCCGAGACTGCAGTTAGATACTTCCTGCATTAAAACCATCGATCCCACTGGCGTAGAGGTTCAACGGAGGGCCCTCATTAGAAAACTGCAGGAAGCACTCACACTTGAACCACTCTTACACTCATTCACTTCTTTCGACTTAGACCACTCTTGCACTAAACTACGCCACACTTGTTTCGCAAATGAAGGGGACGGACCACACCTCATCCGTTCGCTTGGCGAAAGCGACGGTTCGCATGGGGCAGTACGTGCGCATCAACAAAGAGAAGATGCGGTTTGCGAAGGCTGTCGAACAGAATTTCAATACCGAGATATTTTGTATCGCGAAAGTAATCAGGTGACGCCCGCCATTCATACACGAGCCCCAAGACTTAAACCGCCAGCATAGAGACGGCCAGTTATACCGGGAGTAACTGACCTCCGTAAGTATAACGGGTCGGACGGCTTATACAATAGATAGAAAACTGGACAAGAGGGTTAAACGAGGCATTCGTGAATACCTTGTTCGCTGGCGAGGTTATAGTCAGGACTTCGAGTCTTGAGTACCTGCAACTAGCGTTAGGAATACGTAATGTGGCGGCCAGCTCTAACCACTTTTACGTGACTGTGTTCAGCAAAGCCTGGCGAGACGCCTATGAACAGAATACACACGCCGATTTCACGGTTAAACTGGCGCAGCTTGTAGATCTGAGTACGACCTCCAATTGGGAAGTGGGGGTCTGTGAAAGTTCGTGTTCCGCGCCGCACACAGGGGAAAACCCCACTCTAATATACTCTAACCTGATATCGCCGCATTTTGTTGGCTACAGCATAGTCCGCTTTATGCGGACGTTCGTCTTCCCTTCAGCAGCATTCTGTCAGCAAGAGTTTCGAAACGAGCATTAAGTGCCCGAAGAGCAGCGGAGATTTCAGGACGTCGGAATCGAGTTCTTGAAGTCGGAGAGCCTGCACACCCCCTTCGAGGACAGCACGACGCCCACAAATGTGGTGCTTCATTTTCGCAAGAATTAAAAATGGTAATTTATAGAACGCAGAGTCGGCATCCCTAATTGGACATTTATAACGTTGTATCCATTATATGTGTACTACCTAAATAAAGCGGTTCGAGGAATTACCCCTGGCATCGGACTTGTCTATTCCGCCCCGGTCTACCGTCAGCAAGGACAAGGTTTCGGCAATTTTTTCGGCAGTCTGTTACGCTTGTTCCGACCTAACCTGTGGAGCGGGGCCAAGGCAGTGGGACGCGAGACATTGCGAATTGGTGGCAAGAACCTGACTGATATCGCGGAACACAAGTCACCGAACTGAGCCCTGGAGATATAGTGTCTAAACACGTGAATGGATCCGCACAAAATTTGATTAGCAAATTGCGAGTTCGTGGACGCAAACGCGCCATTGACACGTGAAGTAATAGAATCCACAGAAAGGCAAAGTGTAGAAAGAAGACCGAGCGTGCCCCGAAAGAAAAAATAAAGAGGGACATTTTTCTTAGTTTAATTCGGTGACACTTCAGCCGTCAGGTGTGCCGCGAAGTAAGCGTCCGTTAGTAGCGGGTTTGACATCTTCGCGCACAGACCTACACAGACGTATGTGCTCGGGACGATAGAAACCGCGTACAATCGCATCGATCCGTGGATCAAAAGACCTGGAATTTTTTATACCAGCCAATAACAATACTTACATAGATCTAGATAGCAAAATTTACCTCCGGGATAAATTGATCTCGGCTTCGGGAAAGGATGTGGACTTTATGGACCTCAAAGCTCTGAACAAAAATTAACTCCACTCTCTGTTCAGTCAATGCAACGTCACTCTCAACGGCGTCACCATCGCTCTTATCTCAACTATCTCCTGACCTACAGCACAGATTTGGCAGCCTCACATCTCACAAACCCGTACTGGTATCTCGACACGGGTGACATGCAGCCTTGCCAACCTACTGTCGAGACTCGGACCGTCACGACGAACCGGGGATTCGTCACTCTTTGGAACAAATTTAGCGCGGGAAAGGTGTCGAGCTCTACGGTCGAATACATAATGACCTAAGTAACGTACCCTTATACTTACTGCCGCGTGCCAGGTTCCAGATCAGATTGACGAAGGCACGATCAAACTTCTATTTGATGAACAAGACTTCCGATTCAAAAACCGTTTTCAAATTTTTGGACTCCCAATTACTGGTCAGACGCGTAAGGCCGAACCCGGCCATATTGAGAGCTCACAATTTCACGCCGAGCAAGGGGATTCACCGAACGGTATAAATTTAAGGACAGTCGAAATAAAGACCTTCACGTTCTGCGCCGGATCAAAATCCTTTTCTATCGACAACGCCATCCTAGGCCCCATCACCAAACGCCTCTTGTTCACCATGCTTAAGAACCACGATTTTATCGGTTCGTTGGACAGCAACCGATACAGATTTCAACAATACGATATCAGCGATTTTTCGTTGTCTGTGAAAGGGAAACATATCCTTAACGACGGACTATGTCTGGGCATGGATCATGAAAACCTTTTGTAATGGACTTCAGGACGCTTTTCGATGCTACTGGCATACTTAACTCGAACTCGCGACTGCAGATAACACACGATATGGATACAAACGTCTACTTCAAGTGACTCTTTGACCTTACAATAGACCGGAGCCCTTCGGAGGGTCATACGTCCCACCCGGAGAACGGAAATATCATAATCGTGTGAAATTCATTAAGCCATTACCCGAAGCGATCACGTGTCTGCTGTACCTCGAATTCGACAACGCCGGCCTCGTAGCGTCTTCGCGAAACCTCACGACCGACATTTAAGAGAGAGCGAAGGACACTGTGTAAAATTATGTGTACAGTGCGCGACCTACGCTCATTCCTCGACGTTTTACCGTCCGATCTCCTGCAACATTCGATCGCGCGAACGTGCACATTCATCGACAATGCCGAAACCCACACAGAGGAAGGTTCATACTGGCTAGCCCTATACTTCTAACCCAATTCTTCGATTGCATACTACTTCGATTCCTATGGCATTTTGCCGTTCATGCCCTATATCCAGGCGTTCAAAAGACGAAACTGCACGACTTAGGACTTCACAGGAGACAACTGCAAGTGCTTACGAGGAACGTCTGTGGCAAGTATTGCTGTCTCTCGCCCTTCAAACAGATCGGGGCTACAATCCAAAACAATTCATCTCCCTCTTCAATGCGTGGAACGTTGATCTAGATTGGAACGGTTTTCGATTCCGAATTTGGGGTCAAACTACCCCGCGGTGCCTGGGGGCAATGCAGTCGCAGCTGCCTATAAAAAAGTTGTTACTTTAACGATTGTTATTATTCCTACTGTAACATGACTGGAGGTTGGGAGGTCGTGATTGATTATGAGTTCTTGCGGGTCGGCAGAATGAGGCGGTCGTCAAGGAGTTCCGTGTGGCCAGCGCCACCGCCTCCAAGACGTTCCATTTCAAGATCCCCTACAAGAAGCCAGATCATGGCTCGACAGGGAACGGATTAAATTGGACCGATGTGAATAGAGAATATAAAGAATTACATACGGTCAATTAGGAAGCCATGGCGGGATTCGCGCACATTTATGCCTTCGGAGACTCTGAATGTACATTCCTCGTTCGACTCACGGGACGGCATATCCATAACCTAGAGGATCACATTTGCCTGTCACCCGACTCTTTCAATCACGACCGCTGGCGTACATTAACTTGTCACAAGTTTCCTAGATTTGCTTACACAAATGATAGCGGGCATTAACTTTTCGATTTAATAATGTGCTATCTGCAGAAGAAGGGTTTTTTCCAACGTCCTCCTAACATGACACCTCATACTGCGGAATTTGTTGGAGGCCTATAAACCGGTGGAGCACTTCGTCCATCCTATTGATCTTCTCCCTGCTGCGATGGCGTCTAAAGAGCATACTACTAAATGGTAGACCGACCTTGCTGCTCCTAAGAGGAGGGGGATGATGTCCAGGAGCAACTGCAGTTGCCCGACGCATCGTCCTCCATTCACATCTGTACCCACTGTGCTGCCAATCTTGTATTCGATTTCCAGAGTGTCCTGCATATTTGCCTGTTTTTCATCAATGGGGACAAAACCAAATACGTGTCTGTCGGATTCAACTATTCTAAGGACTATTACCCTCTTGTGGAATTCCGTGTCATACGGAGGGGTTGGTCAAAGTCCATTATTCTCACAGACGAGCAGGTCTACACGCTGGTGGAATGTCTACACAAGGTACACGATTCAGATGTGCAAAGCGGAGGATGAACCTGTCGTCAGGTGCCAAAGCGGTAACATTTGGTTAAATACGCCGAGATAACGCCGCGGGTTAGCCAGAATATTTCTCGGGAATGAGTATCTATTTCTGACGTCAATGGACCTACACTATCTTGCACGAATATTTCATGTCGTGCAGCAACAATTGCGCAATTACATACTTGCTTTCCCTGACTTTTTGTCCCATGTGACCTTGGCTTCAACATTAGTTGTGTACGTGGAACCAATGCCTAACGCCAGTAAACACATAGATTACCCTCACCTGTATGAGGAACTCGTAACTTTTGTGTGAAATATATAATTAATTTTAAATAAACTTCATCTAGCAGAATGTTCAGTTGCCGTATGTGGAAACCATTGACTATCGTCAATTAACACGCAGACTACTTTCAACTGTATGAGGAATTATTAGCATATGTGTGAAAACATAATTAAAGCGTATCTGTGTAACACTACTACATTGAATTAACGCAATCTAGATGATTGATGTGTATTAATTTCTTTTTGTATCGCCTGTCAACACGTCCTCTGATTTCCCTACTTTGCTACATACTCTAAATAAAAATTAAAGATCACTACAACTACCTGTATTTCCACGGATGAAGGCACGTGTTGCCGTTCGCTATGTTCGTCTCTAGCACCGCGGTATTACAGGCATGCCTCTTCACAAAGCAGCAACCAGTTTACGACAGCCCGGATGCACGAAACTAAGTGAAGCCATACATTACTCCTCTGTCCCATAATTTCCTATAAAATTATCACCGTTATGCAATTGTAACGGGCGATAATCATGAATGCAAAACAAAGATATATGTCACCTTTGATCACACTATCGCTTATTGTATTCCTGATGATCGTGGGCAACATGTACACAAATGCGTGACTTAACTTCAACGTATTGCTTCTAAAATGACGTATCCAGAGGATTCGTGTAACGCTCCACCTAACTATCTTCCGACAGGCCTAGGACGTCAATCTCCAGATGCCACGCCCTACTTCGCAGCGCTGGAACACAGCAGCTTCACACAACGGCTAGGTTTTGTATAAGGACATTTCACTACATTAATAACGCCCTATTGTCTTACACATATGCTCATTTGTTTAACATAAGCCAATAGCTGCCTATTAACATATAGCGAAATGCCATTACCCAACTGCACAATATCACGCCCTTCTCCTTCACTGCTTCGCGGATACACCAACATAGGTGAAATGTTCTCCAGTTGCCACCTTCACAGATTCCAGATGCAGCAAGCACAGACAAAATTGCTATGGGGTCACTCAACGTTATATAGAGAACCGATATATTCACGGCATCTAATCCCCACAAGTCCAACCCGCCACAATTCTTGCCATATGTCATGTCCATACAAGTGATCACAGGTAGTTCTATATAGCTTTTTCAGGATATAGGCTTCCCGAAACTTGACTCACATGTGTTAACGCCTTCTTACCTGCAAAAAGCGATTTTCCATAAATGGACATGTAAGACTACCTGCTCACAGCTTTCGGTACCTCCTCAGAAATCATAATGACTGGATGGCGCTTTATTCCAACAACAAAACACGCTCCTAAGCGCTTGATAATATTCACTTCCATTAGCTCGCAGTTAACGAGGTGTTACGGTTCTCATGTACGCCTCCTTGAAGCGTAATATAATGCACTTGCATCGGCTCCCGGCGAAGTGTTACGTTTCTCACGTGCGCGCGTAATAATGCAGGACCAGCATCTTACAGAATGTAGGACACAGGGGTGAACAGCGATCGGGCACTTTACTTGAACATTCCAAGACATTACACAATAATCAATTCCCTCGCCCGGGGCCATATCCCCTTTAGAATTTCGAGGGACGATCTCACGGGCGATCGATGATCAATCCAATCAGAGCCAAGGGTTTAGGTAGAACTCGGCGGTTCTCCCGTCCTCACAGTGGCACACTGCAGCCCACCTACTTCCGCCAAAATCACTTCATTCAATCAAGAGTGTGAATCGAAACGGAACCTTGGGCGTAGGTGGGGCGGGCCGAATTCCCCAAATCCCTCACTCTATCTACCTGCAATTAATCCTTATTTCAATATCACTCACCGATCTTAAACTCAATATTTATCGACTATCAAGCTTCAAGGCAAACGGAAAGTTGAGCGTAGGTGGGGCACAGAGGATAAATTTCTCTATGTACCCATTGTCACGGAGGTACAACACTTATAAGTGTGTTACACTCACTACATCTTCTATCAAGGGTGAAGGCAAACTGTGCCTCGAGCTTAACTGTGCACTGAGGAATTATCCACACTACCCATTCGCAATGAGGCACAACACTTATGAAATTCTTGCTCTCAATACTTCACATCTCATACGTCAAGCCCCCGGTCGGTTTTGCCCTACTTGCACCCACTAACACAAATCTCAGTCGTCAAGCTTAGGTGGTGCACGAAGGAAATACTCCACTATACCCATTGTCACGGAAACACAACACTTATGACGTTCTTGCACTCAATAATTCAATTTTTTTTCTATTTCGTCTAGGGTCTTAATCGCTTTCTTGAATTTTGGTGCCCACATCACCCCCATTTTGGGCACCAGTTCTTTGAGAAAGGCATACGGAACTGCCCTGGATAATATATATATATATATGTGCGAATTAATTAATGTATGTATGTTTGTATGTACGAAAGAAAGAATATATGAAATAATTTTTGTACGTATGTATGGACGTATATATGTATGTATGTATGTATGTATGAATGAAAGTGTATATGTATGTACGTATATTTGTATGTACTATAAGAGAATGTATATAAGTACGTGTGTAAATATGTGTTATATACGTTTATGTAAGCACGTATAGATGTATGTACGCATGTGTGTATGTACGTATATGTATGTATATACATTTGTGTATAGATATGAATGTGTGTATGTATGTATGTGTGATATATGAAGTAAGAATTTATATCTGTGTATGGATGTAAGTATATATATATATATATTTATATGTCCTGTATGTATGTAAGTATGTATGTTTGTATGTACGTACGTGTTTGTATTTATATAAATAACTATATAGTTATATTTGAACGTGTGTTTGTGTGTATGTATTTATGTATGTGTGCATGTATTTATTGGATTTAAGTATTATGCATATATATGTATGTATGTAGGTGTGTATGAATTAATGTGTATGTGTGCGGATGAATGAATCGATGTGTTTATGTATGAAAATAAGTATCTTTATATGTATATTTGTATGAATTAATGTATATATGTAGGTGTGTATGCATTAATTTGTACATGTATGAGTGTGAATGTATTCATATACGTATGAGTTTATGTGTGGTATGTGTGTGTATGAATGTACGTAATTATGTATGTATGTACCTATGCATGTACCTAAGCATGTATCTATGTAAATATAATATATGTATATATGTACGTACAAATCTATGTACGTATGTTTGTTAGTAATTGTATACGTGTGCGTATGTATATATGCAGGTTTTGCGTGTTTTTGTATGCCTTTCGGTGTATCTATTAATGTATGAATGGACGCATGTATGTATATGATTGTAAGGTTATAAGTGTGTTTGTATGTATGAATGTATGTAGGCAGGTATGTATATGTGTATGTACGTATGAATGTGTTTGTATGTATTTATAAGTGTATGTATGTATGTATTAATATATATAAGTGTGTATAAAATAGTCCTTATACATTTGTATATTTGAAAATATGAATGTATGTTTATATTTATGTATGCATATATATACATATGTATGTATGTTCGTATGTGTATATAAATGTGTGTGTATGATTGTCTGTATGCATGTATACGCAAGTAAGTATTAATATATATATGTATTGTGTACTTTATATTATATTACGTATGTGTGTATATATGTCTGTTTATACATATATAAGTGTGCATGTATATATGTATATTTGTAAGTCTGAATACATGGAAGTATGTATTTATGTATATTTGTTCGTATGTATATATGTTTGTATGTATGTAGTTATATCGTATGAATGTACGTATGTAGGCATGCATGAAATTATGTATGTAAGTAGGTAGGATTTTATGTATGTATGTATGTATGTATGTATGTATGTATGTATGTATGTATGTATGTATGTATGTATGTATATATGTGTGTGTGTATGTATATGTGTATGACTGTATATATGTATGCATGTACATATGAATGTATGTATGTATGTATGGATGCATGTATATAACTATGTATTTAAGTGTGTATGTATGTATGTATGAATATGTGTATTTATGCATGTACGTATATATGTAGGTACCAATGTATGTATTTAGGTGCGCATGTATGTACGTATGCGTGTATGTATATATGTTACAAGTGTGATTGTATGTATGAATATATGTATGTATATAAATAAGTATGTATATATGCATTAATTAATATATGTATGTATAAATATATGTATATATAAATGTTTGTACGTATGTTCGTAACTATGTATGTAAATTTGTATTATGTATTTATATGTAAATATATTTGTATATGTATGTATGTGTATATGTGTGTATGCATGAGTGTAAGCATGTATGTAGAAATATACCCATGTGGATACGTTTGGATGTATGTATGTATGTATGAGTATATGTGTGATTGAATATATCTTATTATGTATGTATATATTTTTGATTCTATGTATTTTTTATGTGTGTATGTATGTAAGGTAGTACGTACGTACGTACGTATGTAGGTGTATATAAGGAATATATGTATGTATTTATGTATATAATTTTGTATGAATGTATACGTACATAATTACGTATGAACGCATGTATGAATGCATATATTTTGGTTTGAATATATGTTTTATATATGTACTTATGTACTCATATATGTATGTATATGCATATATGTATACATGAAGGTATTTATTTTTATATTTATGTCTATATGTATGTCGTATGTATTCGTGAATTTTTTCTTGTATTAATATATGTATGTATGATTGTACATGTGTTTTATACACGTATGTACGGTTGTGTATATGTATGTATGAATTTATATACGAATATACGTATGTGTATGTATGTATGTATGTATGTATGTATGTATATATGTATGTATATATCCTTGTATATGTGATTGTATGGATGTATATATATTTTTATGTATGTATGTCGAATGTATATTCGTGCAAAATTATGTATATGTGTATGTATGTTTGTATATATGTATGTGTATATGTATGTGTTTACGTACGTATGTATATATGTATGTTTGTTCCTTTGCATATATTTACACATATATGTATTTATTTGTGCATGTGTTTATATATGCATATACGTTTGTACGCATGTATGTATACATTCATGTATGAATTTATATATTTTTGAATTTATATGTGTATGAATACATTTATGTATGTGTCTGTATATGAATATATGTTTGTATGTTTAAGGTGTGTATGTATGGATGTATTAACTTAGTTATGTGTATACGTATGTAAGTATTTATTTATTTATGTATGTACGTTTATATGTACGTATGTACTTACTTGTGTTTATATGTATGTACGTACGTAAATATGTATGTATGTGTGTGTGTATATATATGTATTTATATAAATGTGTGTATATATGTATGAGAGTACAGACGTATGTATATATATGTATTTATGTGTGCATGTATGTATTTATGTGTGTGTGTGTGTGTGTGCATGTATGTTTGTATGTGTGTAAGAGTATAATTATACATATTTCATTTAAAATATAATTTCCCCCATTAATTTTAGTAATACTAAATTAAATTTTTTACATTTACATTTTTTTATAGTTAGGTTTTGCCGATTTCAATTTTTTTGTTTGTATGGCATTTCTTTACAGTATAAGATCTACTATTAATTGTCAATTGTACTTTTGTTAGTTATATTTCGTTGGCGCTAATTCACAGAATTATAAATATGCGATGCCTTTATAAATAAGACCAATGTGCAACATCCGTTTTATATTGTACCTGGCTTTATCATATAAATATTTTGTCTCACGATGGGGTCTCAAATTATCGTTATTTGTCGTTCTATGGTATCTTCTTCTAAAAGCGTTCAATCTATTGCGCCTAATTGTTAGCTCATCGGTCCACCAGGGCACTGACCTATTCGTCGTCGGTTTCTTAGGTGCCAGTTGCATCCTTAAGGATTCGTTGCCCGCTATCGTCAGAACTTCATAAATTTCTTTTATTGCATTCTCGATGTCGCTTTGTATTGTTACCATCTTGCCCATTGTTGAGTCCAGGTAGCCTGACTCTTCCTCTATGTGTGTCATGCAGATTTTAGCCGTTGCTATTCGTACCAATTTTGACTGAAAATTGTTTATGTTACGCCTTTGAACTATGCATCTTGTTTTTGGTTTCGTGGAGCTGAGTTATCACAACGCGCTTGGCCTATGTTGTATCGGATTATGTTG
>Ga0131853_10006039_pt1 | contig 21858 bp, 19 predicted proteins | sample TergutLab28metaG_FD_92764 | JGI IMG/M metagenome (GOLD analysis project Ga0131853, IMG submission 92764) | Labiotermes labralis P1 segment gut microbial communities from Petit-Saut dam, French Guiana - Lab288 P1 (version 2) (version 2) | ecosystem: Host-associated > Arthropoda: Insects >... | reverse complement strand
TACATAAAGTACAGGCGGTACACAATATATAAGTTACGAGGAAGGATAGTGGGGTTTTTATATTCTTAGGAACGGTCTGATGATGGATGCAAAACAGCAGCCGAAACATGTACCTGCTTTGTGAATAGTGAAGACGTGTGTTGATTGAAAACCCTGCATTTTAATTCGTTGTCCACAAAAGCGGGATGACTGACATTACGATTAGAAACACCAGCAAACAACCACTGCATGGGCCACACAGCCTTCGACGCAAGAAGAATAACAGCAGCAGAGATTAAACATATGAGAATAACTGCAGGATATGCTTGGAAAGGTTATAAAACAAACGCAGAGATGGCAAAAGAACTAAAAATAACCCGAATTTAGGCAAAATATAGGATACAGAAGAAACTGGTTTCAACATGTAAACAGAATGCCTCGATACATTGCCGATGATGATTTAAAAAACTACAGACCAAAAGGCAGAAAAAACCGAGGGAGGAGACAGAGAGAGAGACTGCTATTAATACAATTTATCACCTTATTAATGTACTCCAAATTACTTATTACATTTTACTTAATTTTCTTAATAAATATGGTATCACGCACTTTCATTCGTTTATTGCATTTCTTATATTAGTTAATTAATTTAACTAATTTATGTACTTAATTGTCTTTACTTTCTAAATTTAATTGATTTAGTTGTTTAATTCAAGTCCTTAATTTTAATAATTGATTAACCCTATAAAGCCCAGCGGTCACTATACGTACCGCCAATTTAACACTCACAAATCCTACGTTCTGCCCACTCACTGTATTTATGTGTTTTGTGTGGATCTGAGAACAAACAGCGATTATTTCCCTACACAACATTAACTGGCTGGTTTGTGTAACCGAGAGGGAGAGTGTTTACTGTGCGGTACGGACTGGCCTGCAGCAAATTTCCAGTTCATCTTAGTCTTAAAGTGTAAATTCGGTTAGACACTCTTCATTGAATTTCATTTTAACAATCCATTAAATTAATTAATTCACTGATCGCTTTTATTTTAATTATTTTTCTTGTTACTTAATTGTCTTATCTTCTTCTTTAACTGGTTCATCTATTTATTTATTTCGTTTATTCAATTCACGTACTTAATTTGTTTAATGAAATAATAAATTTACTTAATGAAATAAAATATTTATATTTGTAAATTATTTTATCCAGTATTAAATTTAATTACCTCGTTGATTTATTTAATTTATTTACTTACTTAATTTTATTTATTTAATTTAGTGACTTAATATGATTTAATTTAGTTACTTAATTCATTCGACTTATTTAATTTATATTCTGTCTTTCATTACACATTAATTTCCAAAATGTATACATTTAGTTTACTTAACACATTTAGTTAATTTAATTTTCACATTATTTAATTTCTCTATTTACCAATTTCACAAGACAAGCACAAAGCCACAACCTGCATAAAAACTCCACAAATCCCAGAACTTTCCTGGTCTATACAAATCCATTACCTTACCTAAGGTAAGGTTAGAATTAGTTAGCTTAGGCTATGCTAGTAATTTACTGGCTTAATTTGTTATATTTCTGTATTTTATCAATTAATTTATTCTATTAATTAATTCGATTAGATTTAATTCATCATTTTCTTTAGTTTCTGTACTCAATATTTCATATCAACTTGCTCTAAAGCAGAGGCTGGCTAGGCCACACAGCCGGTCCGGTTGCTTTATACATAACATTCAACCCCTTTACTTTGCCGGGAATCAAAATACGATTCCTCGGTCGTCCAGTTCCTAGCCTAGTCACTACACTGCCTCAGCTATCCCCGATCTGTCGTAAACGCAGGCTGTTTCAGCAATATTTATTGACTACGTGCCTTCTTTCGAAAGTTCACTTCACTGCTGTGACAGGCTGACAAACGGTGCACAGCAGTTGGCTGTGGACGAGATACATTGCTGTACACAAAACCAGTTACATGTGGTGAGAGTGCCTGAAGAGACGTGTCCAATACGAACCAACGTCCAACTGTAAGTGCGAACAAGTGCGTCTGTTGCCTGTCAGACTGCAGACGTCAACTGTAACAAGTGCACTACTAATCTCTTCACACAGCCTGTGAACACAAGCTGTTTCTCTACACCGATCACCGGACAGCATCTGCCCATGCAAGAGCCGTTAACAGCCTAACAGGAAGAGTGTTCCTGTGTTAGTGGTTACAGACTGAATGGACTTTACAACACCAAGTTTTAAACACCGATATGAACGTCAGACTGATATTATTTCGACCTTTAGTAAATGATTCCGATGAATCGGGATGAGAACACCTTGCTGGGTGAGTTTGCTTCCCTCCACCCTACCGCTGCTGGTGAATCACGCTGTCTGATTTATTGCCTTGTGGACTGACACTAAGGGACTGACACCCTCCTTCAATAACTTAATGTATTTTATACTTCCAAAGGGTGTTGCACCTTATTAAAAATAAAAGTGCATCCCTTTTATGCTCTTTGAGATTATCTCGTATTTTTTTACTGGTCGTTCAAAAGTTCTGAATATGAAATATGCGTGTCACAGCGACAACAACGGTTTCCGCTGTCCAGACGGTTCTATCGGTGCCTCCTAACCACCAACACCGGTGGGACTGACTGCACCGTACCGGATTGTTCAGAATATTTCGATATCTTACCGCGGTCATATGTAGTGTCTGGCCGAACATGAGATGGGGCCGACAGGTTCTCCCGCAACGTCTGTCACCAGTTACAAACGCACGCTGTGTGCACCCCAGAGGAGCGACGTTTGAAATGTCTCACACCGATCAAAAACCTAGGGTTAAGAACACGAACAACCTGCTAAAGGACCGGTGGGTCTCAGCAGGTTGGTACACCTGACAGTCAATCTGAACTAGCTACGTACACCTGATACATTATCCTCCGGCAGTCCAGTGGCAGACATGTGCATCACCAGCTGCAACATCAGGAATTTCTGCATTCGCAGTGCAGTGTGCTAAGCGTCTTCCAACAGCATTAGCAGCTTGCTACAGTGTTTGTAAGGAAGCACAGTGTTCCTCGTAAGGTGTCAACTGCCGGCACAGCGCAATCAATGAACCAGTCAGTCGTCGGCCTCTCACCGCGGAGGATCGGGTTCGATCCCAGATCGGTCCGTGTGATATAGCGGCACTGGGACAAGTGTTTGTCCCTGTACTTCTTGTTTCCCTGTCACTATCATTCCACCAATGCTCTACGCTCATCTTCATCTACATGTAGTTCTTACTACAAGGGCAAACGGGAGAAGCCTGGGAACCTTCCCAAACACGGAAAACATTCGATAGAAAATTACTGTCACTTTTTAGCGTAGTTGGACTAGGCTACCACTGGACGGGTCGGGGTTGGAATTCCAGAAGGAGCAAGAGACTTTTCTCTGCTCTGAAATGTCCAGACCGGCTCTGGGGCCCACCCAAACTCCAATTCAGCGGGTGCCACGTTTCTTGACCGGAGGCAAAGAGGCTGAGACGTGAAGCTGACCCCTCACCTCCATCTAGCAACGAGTGCACCTGTACGTCTAATCCCTCTATATGCCCTCAATGGATGACTTCATATTTCCCAGTCCTTGAAGGGTCAACGTCACTGAACACATAATGGCAAGTGAGAACCTTCCGTCGATGTGATGAAATGTTTTGAAGTTTCCTCCAAATGATCCACTTTCACACGTAAACACATTGGCGACTGCAGTCACTGTGAACCAGCAATTACAGTGTTAAAGTGTTAAGGATCTTTGTTCCGCACGTTTGTGCCATCAGAACACAATCAGCGGTCTGTGTGTAATTAAGAATTACAGAGCTGACATTAGCCATGGACACGCTTATCTGTTAGGGCTGTGGTTATTTGGATCAGACAATACTTCTACCAAACACAGTGTACAGCGCGTTCCTGTCACTGTTTCCCCGCGTACTGCACCTTGGTCTCACAGAAGGCTTCACCCGCCGGCACATCCTCACACAGCTGGCGCTGCTCAAGGACAAGATAAAGGAGACAACCTGTAGCAAAGACCAGGGCCATGGTTCCTGCGAGAAGTTTAACCATTTACCGAACTACACGGCGTCACGTCCTACTGTACAAACCTTAAACTGATATTGGCCATCCACAGAGATAGGGAGTACAACGAACAATATGGCTCCGGTTGGTCACACAATTTCTTGAAAATAAAGAACTGCTTATTACACGACACACACAGGATTGCTGCTTATCACCGCACCGACCGCGGCAGCTGAATCTGCGGTAATCGGGACAGCAACAAAAGAAACACACTGTAGACAGCTAAGACTTGCTCTACAGCACGCCCGCTCAACCTTTCATTTGGCAAGGTTTGGTCTGTCTGCGGCCAACAGGAAGTTCAGCACACAGAATGATGTGTGTGTGTGTGTGTGTTGTGCTGAACAGAGGTGCCGTAACTGTAACCGACAATAACTGGGAAGGTGTAGCAACAGACATTTAGTAATGCAATGCAATGCAATGTATCCACAAGCAAGCAGCTCATGAGTTTCCAAAAGTGCTTCAGCGTTTTATCTTGGCTTTGCCAGGTAAAGTGCTCCAAGTGTTCTCATTTGCAATGTTTCCACAGGCAACACAAATCCATGTCGCGGCGCGGGCAGCATGCATGGGTTCAGCAGGCTTGTTGTGCAGGGTCAGAGACAGGACATACCTTCAGAACTCAGCAGGTGCCATCCGAGGAAGGAAGAGGGTCCAGTTTCCGAAACTTTCTGAATATCAAGCGATTAACAATGTCTACAATCCAGTTACCATAATTCGGACCAGCCAGTACGCAGCCTAATCACTATACCAACTGAGCTATCCTAGCTCCAAATATCAAATTTAACAACTCCTCATTCTCTTGTAAGTCATCCAACGGCATGTTACGTAATGAGACCAGGAAAAGGTCACCCTAGAACAGGATATGAAGACCCGAAGAAAGAGTTAGAGGTATAGCTCTACTCTTCCTTTAACCTCGGCACTAGGTGGGGCGGGTGGTCAACGTCACGCCCCGGCCGATTTACCCGCGGTGAAGTGAGCAAGTAAAGAGACCAGCAGCAGTATAATACTAAAATACATTAAAATATTTATGAAGTTTAAACTCGTTTGGAATGCGATCTTACGGTGGCAGGTGAACTTACCGACGTTGCATATTCATAGTCAAACAGTCCAAGTCGTCTTGCTCGACTGCTTGGTCCTTCGGACTAAACCGCCGGTAGCTGTTTTCCAGTCCACACGAGACGAGGTTATGCACTGTATTATGACAAAACCTGTTCGTTCTTGTAGACCGAGTTTTTACTGTTTACGGTTCTAGAATTGGGGTGAACATTTTATCGCATGTTGAATGCTGTAAAACTGTGCACATAATGTGCACACATGTAGAATTATGCACATAATGTACACACATATAGAATTATGCACATAATGTGCACAAAACGTGTATAATTAGGCACATAATGTGCACGCAACGTGTATAATTATGCATATAATGTACACATGTGGAATCGTGCACATAATGTGCACACAACATGTAGCCTTGTCTGACGAAACAAAATGAAATGCAACATTTTGTAATAAGTCTCTGTTCTTCCACAAGTTATCTTTATGATAAACATGCAAAGGAATAAAACAGCAACTGGAATTCCAAACAAAATATAAACGTGCATCTTACTTCCACAAAACTAACTCTACAATACTTACAACTATACCTCTTGCCTGTTACTTTATGTGCACCTGAAACTTGGTCTCTCACATTAAAAGAACAACACAGACATTGGGTGTTCGAGAATGGGGTGCTGAGGATGATATGCGGACCTACGTGAGGGGAAGTGACAGGAGACTGGGGGGAGAAACTGCATAAAGAGGAGCTTCGTGATTTGTACTGTTCACCGAATATGGTGTGGCAGTAAAATGGAGGAGGATGGAATAAGAAGGGCGGGACAAGTGGCACATACCGAGTGTTGACATGGGAACGAAAAGGAACGAGGCCACTTGGAAGACGCAGTCCTTGATGAAAGAATAATATTAAAATGAATCTGAAAGAACTGGGTTGGGAAGACGTGATCGGCCTTAGAATATGGACAAGTGGCGCGCTGTTGTCAACATGGTAATGAAACTGAATGTGTAACTTGACTGGCGGAGGAACTACTGGCTTCCGAAGATAGAGTCTACTCGGAAGTTAGTTGGATAGTTACAAACAAATTTAATCATAATTAACAATGTTCTTACCGTGGATATACAGTCACAGGACTGCCGTTACAGGAATGACTCACACGCCCTTATGACATCCCCGAACATCACCAATCACATCACATTCCTGATCTACATGACTCACCACTCCACACACTTGATCACAGTTCCAAGTTTATTCCACGCCATATTACCTTATCACCAAATGTACTGTTGCTAGACACCTAGCATGCGCATTGTTGTCACACTCAAATACGGAAGATTAATATAAAGACTTATTTCTTCACTAAAACACAGCCAAACTCCTGTTTAATTGTCGTAAATTTTCGCGCACTGTTCACTTGCATAACATTCCCAAGTCGTCCAACAGCTCATTACAGGTTTAACGTCGACTACACTGCGTGTTGCCTCCAGTTGAGGAATGCGGGCAGTACTGCCAACATGCAACAACAAAAGTCCACCAGATCAGAATCTTGGAACCGCGCTAGATTCTAAATTCCAACTAGTAAACGATGGCTTCATCCTAACCCAGATGCGGCAAGCGCGTGCCATGGTTTGATCAGATTCGGAACGATTTTAACAAATCAATCCACGTACGAATTTCTCTACAAATGGCTTTATCTGAATCTGCACTGCATTAGAGCAGTTAACAGCGACGAAAGACCTCAGACACCAACAGCGTGGTTGAAAAGGGAGTGACATACAGAACAATTAGCATTATTAGGCGTGTTATTTAACGACACTGTTAATAGCGAATATTATATAACATAAGTGGCAGACAAATATCGAGAATTGGTGGAATGCTACTCACAGTGGAAAACCAACCGACGTACTGGAAGAAGAATCCGTTTCAGCAATAACGACGAGAAGGAGAGGATACTGGTACAAATTACGGGGGCCCGGCGGTCTGGAAGGGGGCCCCGGGTCCGACTATGCTGCACGTGTTTTTGTTTTTGTAGGTAGTATCAGTATTTGTCCATATTACAAGTAACCCTTTCAGTCGAAGCCAAAGTCACTCCGCAACTGAAGGTCGGTGATTTCGATGTAATGCGAAGACTTGTAGCCTGTGCGTCCTAACTAGGGAGTGAGGGGGGGGGGGGGGCGAAAAATTTGTTTCTCCCAGCCCCGAACTCGCTCTCGGCGGCTCTGTGGTCCGGAACTGGTTTTTCCACCACGACCCACCCTCACGGAGCGGCCAAAATTCTTACTGATGAAGCTTTACTGTATGACGCATCAAAGGACTGCACGCATTTCATTTTAGCCGCTAAAACATTATGTTCTGTAGTTTTATTCTTTGGACGCCATGAATTTGTGGATTTCTGGTACGATGTGTGATCAACAGGGTGTACTGAGTACGGTCGGTAAGAAGGGCTTAACTGCAGACATTGTTGCGAAGTGTGAAAGTGCATTGCTACCAGGAACTGTGTTGGCAACTTTCACTGCAAATGACCCAACTGCGTGTCCTTCATCACATCCCAGTCAAGAAATTACCTGCATATTATGGAACAGTTCACAACAGCCAGCCATTTGTTCCTATCGTGAGCACATGAGTCCTGTTCACACTCTACCATCCTATTTCTTTACGCTGCATTTTAGCACTGTCAGACACGCAAGTCTCAACGCTCGTTTCTACAACAGCTACAGTGTAAACGTATGTCCTGGCGTTAGAATGACACACAAAATTCCACAGCTATACAACTATAAAAATGGACGTACTCGGGAAGGTACGAATCTGATAAGCACTCTAAGCTATTTCGCAGGTGGGTAAGTGATCGACGTATTGCGTCTCTTTGTTGGCTGCATATGACAATAACGTTTACGGATCAAAGTCGCATCCACAGACCGATTTTGTTAATAATGACAGCAGCGTATACAAAATCTACGGTTTTGCAAAGTTCCATACGGCAATGCAAATTATACATTCAGTAATTCCACGCTAATGTTGGTACAACGTACGTCCCCAGGTGAGAGCAATAAAGGAACGTCGTCAAACGAAAGGCTTACGGAGCAACAGGTATGTGAACCAATGAGAGGGATTCAATTTGTCACGTGACTAATTTCATTGTTTCACGACTTTAAGCATAACCTCCTCGTCAAAGATCGTAAGTGAGAAAACACATTCGCTTGTCGTGGTTACAGCGTCTCAAAATTGCTGCAGGACAGACAATGTACCGCACTGTGTACATCAGTGCCGTTATTACAACGGTGAGATTTTCTCTCCTGCACACAAAAGTACTGGGTTGGGCGATCAGAGGTTCGATTTCCGGCAGGAGCTAAGACTTTTCTCCAAAACGTCCAGACTAGCTGTTGGCCCACGCACCAGCTGGCATGCACGAACACAGACGGTAGCAAGGAATGCAATCACCTGTTCGCTGCCCAATCGGCGTCAATTTGAACGCTGCACGCCAGAATTGACGGCGTTGTCCTGTGTCAAGAACGGAGCTTCTAGCTAACCTTTGCCACAGTACAAGTCTGCCAACAGGGCAATAGTAACCTCTTTCCACGCGAAACGTTTCGATCACCCGTCGTCGTTTTAGTCTACTGCCAAGAATGAGTGGACCTACACCTCTACTTCCCCCATACGCCTTCGTGGCGTGCGCAGACCTCATCCTTTTTTACCTTTACCACATTAAGTTACTTGTTGTCAGGTGCCTGTTTTCAAATATCGAACGCTAGAAGGGAAATATAGTTACGATCGTTCAGAAATGTGTTTTACGTAATTCCGAAGGTGGAGAGGGCTAAATTTTCCGCAACGTCAGCTCATCATCCCATCAAACGACATCATCACACAAGAATGCAATGTGAAAGTAGGTACGTACCTTACTGTTTGTTATCTGGTGATTTCCACACAGCAAACACACGCACGCGTGCCACCACAAGCCTCTCCCCCCCGTCGTAATTTATAAAAATATCTCTCCCAGCAAAAACACGCGCGGGGGCCACCACCCCCCCCCCCCCCCCCTTCGTCAATTGGAAGTTACCAGGACGGAGACCAATATTACAAAGAGGCCACCTCTATGACCTAGGAACAGATGGATGTGGACTAGACTCAACCGACCTTTACAGTTTTCCCCTAGCAATACGCACACATGGATAACAAGTGACAAAGAACAGAACTGTATCTCACGCAGCAGCAGTCAATGCTTTATTTCAAAGTTCTGACTCAGTGCATATCGAGGACGACTTGCGGAATGTATGCAACCCGGTACACATTCCTGCACAACACTGAACAGTGGAATGTCTAACTACACAAGTTCTTTGAGCGAACGATGTTGGAGCGAGTCGTCGTCACATTCCGTCAGATTTTGCAGAGGATGTTAGGTTGAGAAGTGGATTTTGGGCCTGGCGCTTGCGGTATTGGCAAGTTAAAACGTATTTTATGTAACCACATTTCCATTGACTGGAATCAACTATGATTCGAAATGAATACACCTTGGAGTTATGCAACGTGTTTCACACAGGCCAGGTACGTGAGGAATATCAAGGAAAATTTGGAATAAGTTATGTTGCAGTTCACCACTACGCATTCTGTTACTTCGTCAAGTAATGTTGACATAAGGTGGACCCTGTGTGGGGATTTAGAGCCATTTCACTTTTTACAGCCCTGCAGTTACTTAAGGTACACAACGTTCAACTTAAAAAGATCAACGTTTTGCTACCAGAGTGCTTTTATTGATTTTTGTGGATCTCGGCAAACGGCGATTATTTTTCTGTACATCATTACCTGACTGGTTTTCTAATCGAGGAGTCTAGTGTCTTCTGCGCGATGCGGACTCGCTCTTGAAATATCGTTCAGATTGATGGATCAGACGGTTAGTCGCCGGCCTCTCTTCGCGAACTCCCGAGTTCATTCCCACGACAGTCCGTGTGAGATTTATGGTAGACTAAGTGGCACTGGGTCAGGTTCTTCTCTCAGTATTTCGGTTGTACCCCGTCAGTATCACTTCCCCAGTGCTGTACTCGCCAGTCTTAACAAAAAGGACAAACGGGTGACGGCTTGCAACCTTCGAAGAGTAAGACTGGATAGAAAAGTACTTTCACTTGGTCTTGAAAGGGCCAAACTGTGTTTCGGCTGTTCCATTCCATTCCGTTCATTTATTTTCCGTTTATCCATTTAAAGGTACAACTGAAGGACGTGGAAATAGGTATAATGTGATGACACAATGTATCTGTCAAATTACAGAATACAATTATGATTACATAATAAAATATTAATTATAACATTAAAACATAACAATCTGGAATATATATTTTTTATTAGACTTAAAATATTTCTCAATGGAATAAAATGAGTTCGAAAGAAAAAACCTTTTAAAGGCTGATTTAAAAACCTGTATTTCATTTGCTACACATTTTGTTGGTAGGAAGATGATTAAAAATTTTAATTCTTGCATAATGAGCTCCTTTTTGGTATTTGGTTAAATTAGTAAATGGTAGATGGAAATTATTAGCAGATCTAGTGGCGTGGTGATGGACTTCTGAGTTCTTTGTAAATAAACATCTGTTGTTCACCACATACAATAAAAGTGAAAATGTGTACTGAGAATAGAAAGGTAAAATTTCCATTGTTTTAAACAGTTCTGTACATGAATCCATTTTCTTAAAATTCATTATAATTCTTAAATTTTCTCTCTTTCATTCTGAGTATTTTAATAATAATATTAGGGGTGTTACCCCCAAAATTATGCCACAGGATATGATACAATGTACAGTACATAAGAAAAATGTAGCATTTTTAAAGCTTTCCTTGCCAACATTGCTTTTACAGCTCTTATTGCATAACATGCAGGGTTCAATCTGTACATTAATTGGTCAGTATGATTATCCCCAGTTACAGTATCATCAATCACTAAACACAGGAAATTTGCATATGTAATGTTAGCAACAGATATATTAAAGTAGTTAATATTTAATGTAGTGTCATGCAGTTTTTATTTCTGAATTCTAAATAATATGGTTTATTAAAGTTGGGTAATGGGAAATTGGCTTCAAACCTTGAGATTATAACAGAGTGTTTTGTTTAATGCTGTTTGAAGTCCCCCTTGATTACAGTTAGTGACTATAATGCTAGGATCATCTGCAAATAGCACAACGTTAGCATCTTTATCTGTTATTTTGGGTAAATCATTAATATAAGTGAGAAAAAGTAATGGACCCAAGATCAAACCTTAAAGAACCTATTTGTAACATTTTTCCAGCTAGAAGAAACACTATCATATGCATTAATTTTGTCAATGAGGACTCTTTGGTTTCTATCTCTGAGGTAAGATTGTATCAAAGTTAGAAATTTCTCACTAAATCCATAAAACTCTAGTTTATCTACTAGAATTCCATGGTTAACACAGTCAAAGGCCTTCTCGAGGTCACTGGATATTCCTCCGAACAGAAAATATGATATTCATAGCTTTTAATATTTCACCAGTTTCATTATAAGATGCAGATTTGGTGGTACTATTAATTCTAAATCCATATTGTTCCTTGACTAGTAAGTTATTAGTGCATGTATTTATGTAATCTTGAATATATTAGTTTTTCAGTAATCTTAGAAAAGGATGTTAAAAGAGAGATTGGCGTATAATTTGTGGTGAGAAGTTTGCTTCCTTTCTTTTAGACAGGTTTCTATGTAGCATATTGTAGTCTTTCAGGGAATACACCTGAGGACAGGGATTTGTTACAAATATGGGTTAAGGGGGAAATGATAAAAGGGGTGCTTAAATTTTACAATTTTTAAGGGGATTTCATCATACCCACATGAGTTTTTAGTCTTGAGGGATTTGATAATCTTATTAATTTCATAAGTTGTGGAATAGTTCCAATTAATTCTTGGAAATGTGCTGAAAAGTTGTTAATCATGTGATAACTGGAAGGATTTGTGATATTCCTAGGATCATTGTTATAATTTTTTTTTATGTTTTCAATAACAGTGTGCACAACAGCTAAGAAATAGTCATTAAGAGTGTTGGCTATCTCTAGTGGCATATTTGTTATAGTATTATTAATTTTTGGGGACTTAATATCATTTTGTCAGTTGTTCTTTCCTATTCTTTTGTTTATAATTTTCCATGTAGTTTTTGCTTTATTCTTGGATTTTGATATTAATTCGTCATAATACTTTTTTGCTGTTTTTATAGCATATGTTAATATCTTGCAATATCTTTTGTATCATAGTTTGATATTGGTGTCATTACTTCCCCTACAGCTCTTGTATAAAATTCTTTTGTTATGACAAGATACATTACTTTTCCTAGTTATCTATGGGTTATATCTGAGTGTGGAATTAAGTTTACTTTTAGTGAAACATGCATAGAAAAATATTTAAGTAAATGTTTAAAAAGTTGTTAAATGTAACATTTGTGTCAGATCCTTCAAAAATATCCCCCCAACTTTCAGTACTCAATTTAGATTAAAATTCACATAGAGTGAAGCTGTTGATGTTGCCAACATAACAAGATGTGAGTTCTTGTATCAGTGCAGTGACGTTTTCTAATGTTAGTAGTTCAGCATTGTGATCTGACAACCCACTGATGGGGGGAATTATTGAAAAATTTCTTGATAAATCAATAAAAATGTTATCAATCACAGTACTTGAACCATTAACAGTTCTCATAGAAAAATTAATTGTACTTTTTAGATTGTTCATAGCTAAAAAAAGTATCTAACTGTTGTCTTTTATGATGACTATCAAGATAATTAATATTTATATCCTCACAGATGGCAAATTCATTTTTTTTGGTATATAATTGGTGTAGGCCTATAGTGTGACTGCAAAATGTACATGTAGAATGCACAAACTTGCATGTAAAATGTAATTCAGATGCTTAGATTTCAGTGTGCTTTTGTATGATCTGGAACAGAAAGAAGTGTGAAGGGAAGAACATATGTGATCTCTCCACTTATAGTGACAAAACACTGAAAAATTAGAACATCACGACTCCTCTTAACCATTCATTGCACAGGATTTGGCTGCTTTGCTTCACCTGGAAAAGTTTACTGTGATGTTATTGCTTAACAGGCATTTGAAATAAATAAGTGCAGTGCAATTAATGGAAGATAAAGAAAAGCCACATACAAGCACATTGAACGACTGCCTCCCGTGCCACCATTAAGGTGACTAATCGCTGGCATCTTACCGCTGAGGCCCGAGTTCGATGCCAATAGGATCCATGTGAAATTTGTGGTGGACATTGGCACTGGGATAGGTTTTTCCACAAGTACACCAGTTTTCCCCTTTTGGTATCATTCCACCAATAATTTATACTGATTCATCCCCTACCGACATTACGTAATCTTCATAACTGACAAAGGTGAAAATGTAAAGATGTCCCTGTCCACACCATGAAGGGTTGATCTGTGGTTCCACATTCTTGACCTCAGCACTAGTGCAGGCAAGTGGTCAACTTCACGCTGCAGCTGCTTTACCCCCAGGAAAGAATGCATGATACCTACTCAAAAGGAGGTTGGCTGGGCCCCACAGCCAGTCTGGACATTTTTGAAAAGACAAAAATTGCTTGCACCCTGGGATTTAAACCCTGGACTGTCCATTGCATAGCCTGTAAGCAACTGACATTGTTTTTAAATAACATATGTATGAAAACCTGACATTGAAAGAGGTTCAGTTTATGCAGCCACTGGCCAGGAATGATATTGTCACATCTGAATCCAGCAAAGGACCCGATCCATTTCTTACACACACAGCCTACACTGTCTGCTATCAGAGTGTTTCATTTGAGTTTCAAGTACAGTTGGTGAGTCTGGCAGTACTGCTAGCCTGAGTTTCAAAATTCCAGCTCACAGAGGAACAGAAACTGCTATATAAAGTGTTTGGTTCAAGAAGTAATGCAGCCTATGCAACTCTTTAAAGTTTTGACTTAATATTACTTACAGTTTCATCAAATTAAAAATCTAGTATGTAAAAAATTAAGACTTTTTGAACCAAATATAATTTATTTTACATTTCAATCTATATTTAAAATTTGAAATTCTAGGTTGGTACTGTATCTTGTATGAATGTTTGAGCACTATTTACTTGATGTGGTGAATATTTTTATGAAAGCAAGAAGACAGAGTAATCTGCACATGTGAATACAGTAGTCTCTCAATGTTCTTGATTGCTGGACTGATAATACCATCACAAACATCTGGAATACATCTCCAACATCAACTGCTTACTTGGTTCCAAGAACTTATGAAATATCTATATTAAAAATATAAAATTACCTCACAGAGCACAAAAAGCATGACAGTTTACTTTTAATTAACTACAAACACTGTTTGGAAGCATATGTAAATTAAAATGATTGAAGGAGAGTGTCATTCCATACAGCACAGAAGTAACCACCCTCACTAAATAGAAGATAGAGCTAGACTGAGCTGTGAGTGATCTTAGCAACAGCACTTGATACAAACTTGCCAGCCACGTGGTCACATCCTGATTCCTCTGAACCAGCAACATAAGTCAAAACAGTGCTATTAAAATGGGTGATAAGGAAAGGTCAAAATTCTGAACACAAGAGTTTCACAAGCTTGAGCCACTACTGTATATTTTTATACTTCTGTATTACAAATATTGAATACGATGATATGTAATGTGTATGGAAAAACCCCAGTAGGGGTCTGGGCTTATTATTGAGTAATGTCTTTGAATAATAATACTGAAACATGAATTGATTACTGCTGGATTTGAGGTGTATTGTTATGACCATCACAACCAATTTCAGCTGTCCTACAAACATATGTCATCTTTATTTTCAGGTGGAGCCTGGAACGTGTTTCCAGCGACTGATGGGAAGTGTAAAAACTGGAGTAATACTTAAAGATGTGTCCTTAGAAGTTCATGGAGGAGAAGTTCTTGCTGTACTGGGCTCAAAAGGTGAAACAGATAATTGTTAACAGCTTAGCAGCAGTCATTACAGCGGCAGCTGCAAACATATTTAAAATTTTTCTTTTGCAATGCATTTAATCTCAGTGGTATATTTTGATAACTTTGAGATGACCTTTCGTGTGACTGAGACACTTTCCATTCAGGAACAAGAAATGTCACTTTGATACTAGACATTTTTGGAGTACAGCATTGGTGTGAAGCATTATGAATGGCAGTAAATTGTCCTGCCATTTCTTGAAATCTTGTAAGAACCATCTGCAGCATTCTGCAATTGGATTTGTAATTTGCCATGTAAAAAAAGTAAAAAGACAGAAGCGCACCCTTGTGCTGAACATCTCAGTGCAGAAAGGGCTACCAACTGTACAGTAACAAAGGACAAGATTCAAAATATGTTACAGCAGAAACATTATTTAATGTTCCTCAGTTTAAGTTTTTCCTTCACATAACATTCTTCATTCAAAGTTTTAAGTGTCAAATTATTTCCATTGAAGATTTCACCAGTTGAATGTTTGAATCCACTGGAAATGGTGCGGTTGGAGTATATGTACATACACACACACACACACATACGCACAATTTTCAGGGGACATTTTGATATAAAGTAATTAATTTGAACATTTCTAATTAACTGTATGAAGTATAAGTGTTTGATACAGAAATAGAGCAATTGAAAGTTGGGCCATGCTACAATTCAATGCTAAGGCTAAGGCAAACTGTAATGAACAGTTAATCAGTCAGTGACTAATTTCATTGCAACATGTCCAACAGTAACATTTCTGACCAGTGAGATATTTTATGTATAATACAATATAAATTTAAAATATGCCTTTGTATAAAGTTTTAAGAAGTTCAACGTATGAACAGTTCTAACGTGTTTTTACTGCATGTGTGTGCGTAACCTCTACACATGCTATGCTTTTGAAAGCAATTAAATTGTACTAATACAATTTCAGGTAGTGGAAAAAGGGCGTTATTGGAAGTAATATCTCGTCGTGCACAAGGCCCCACCAGAGGACAAATCCTACTAAATGGCGCTCACATGTCCCTGAGACTGTTTCAGCAAAACTGTGGCTATGTCACTCACAAGTGTGACCTGCTGCCTGGACTGACAGTAGAGCAGACGCTGCACTATGCTGGTCACATTACAACTGCTTCTAAGGTTTTGTTTATTAACACCTACTGCCTTTATATTGTGGCTGACACAGTGGCACATACACAGATACCAACTGCAGCATTTTATTCCACATATTATACACTTCTGACACGCCTGTTTCTAATTTTGTTACGCTAAGGACAAATTTTTAATAACTAAATTGCTATTTTTCTTTGTTACTTTAATTTGTATGTAAGTGTTACACAGTATATCGTTGGGAGCGAGATTATAGCGGGAACATGACGTCATAGCGTCTCTTTCCTTTGTCTGAGTTAGCGTGGCTTCAGTTCTATAGCGTTCTTCCGAACATCGCGAAGGACCAGCTCCGCATTTACAATTCGCTTTACGTTTCGTATCTACAAAGGGGAGTGCAAGACTTTACAATACATTAACTATTACTGCAAAAGGCAGAAATTACTTTAGTGCATTACGAGTCACTCACTCCACAACGTGACTTCATTCTGTCGGCATTAATACCAGAGGTGGTGTGTGGTATCCATAGGGGATCCAAGCAAACAGCACGTCTCATTACACTTGTGATATTATCAAGAAAGAGTGATAATTCTTGGCTGCATAGGGCAGTAATCATATTTCAATTCTCATAAGGAGTGTTTGTTTTGAATACCTTTATCAATAATGAAACAATGTCTTACTCACATTAGTTCAACGAACAATGTTAAATGAGCTTGCGTGTGTAAGTGTTGTAACATAATACTACATTACACAACATTAAACTCAGTTAATAATTGATACTAGAGCATAAACTGCAAATGCAAAGGACAATTTAACAAGTTTAAGAATGATATAGTGATTGTGCTAACATTGTAAACTTAATTTGTGGTGTTACTTTTAATAATAATTCATAATCTTGTTTTGAACCAGCCATTTCTTGGAACAGATTGTTCAACCAAATTTAAAACCCCATATTCAGTGTCATCACATGTAGCTACATCAGAACAGAATGCTGGCATTTCTTGATGTAAAATTCAGATTCATGTGTTCTTGATTAACAACTATGGATTTTATAACATGTATTGTATGTTATTGTAACTTTAATATTATACCTAGAAATACTGCCATGTTACAATGCCTCTGTAGACTACTAGACACCTGTCGGAATCGTATAATGTGTGCAATAAAAGCTGAAGTTGGTTTATGTATGTGCATGATATAAATTTGGAAAAATCAAGAAATATTTATGTTCCAATTCAGTTATCTCAAGCAAGTGAGAAAGTCACTTCAAATCTAAGATCACTGGAAGCTTCATTTGTTAATATCTTAAATTATGTTTATACTGATAGTTGGTGGTTTTCAGTTCTATTCAAAGCCAGTATGTTTTGATTTACTCCTAAAACATTATCAGGCTTTTTCTCATTCTTATAAACTCTTCTTATTGTAAACTTGCTGCATGCTTTGATGGAAATAAAATTTGAAAGTTTATTTTCCAATCTTGTACTGGTAGCAAGCATAAGTGGGCATTCTTTGCCCAGGATGTGTGTTGTCCTTGGCAGTAACACTGTGTACAGTAGCTATGCTGTCCTTGGCAGTACCACAGGGTATGGTAGCTATGCTGTCCTTGGCAGTACCAGTGTATGGTAGCTATGCTGTCCTTGGCAGTATCACAGTGTACAGTAGCTATGCTGTCCTTGGCAGTACCATAGTGTATGGTAGCTTTGCACTCCTTGGCAGTACCAGTGTACAGTAGCTATGCTGTCCGTGGCAGTACCATAGTGTATGGTAGCTATGCACTCCTTGGCAGTACCAGTGTATGGTAGCTATGCTGTCCGTGGCAGTACCATAGTGTATGGTAGCTATGCACTCCTTGGCAGTACCAGCGTATGGTAGCTATGCTATCCTTGGCAGTACCAGTGTATGGTAGCTATGCTGTCCTTGGCAGTACCACAGTGTACAGTAGCTATGCTGTCCTTGGCAGTACCACAGTATGGTAGCTATGCAGTCCTTGGCAGTACCAGTGTACAGTAGCTATGCACTCCTTGGCAGTACCAGTGTACGGTAGCTATGCTGTCCTTGGCAGTACCACAGTGTACAGTAGCTATGCTGTCCTTGGCAGTACCACAGTGTACAGTAGCTATGCAGTCCTTGGCAGTACCAGTGTACGGTAGCTATGTACTCCTTGGCAGTACCAGTGTACAGTAGCTATGCACTCCTTGGCAGTACCAGTGTACGGTAGCTATGCTGTCCTTGGCAGTACCGGTGTACGGTAGCTATGTACTCCTTGGCAGTACCAGTGTACAGCAGCTATGCTGTCCTTGGCAGTACTACAGTGTACAGTAGCTGACACTTTCAGGAATAACGAAACTGAAATTCACTCATGTAATTAAAGTAAAATTATTGGAACTGAGACTTTAATCAGAATAGTGAACCCTCTGCAGTGATTGTGTGTAGCTTGAATGATCAGAGAGGTATTATAGATACCGGCATGACTGTGGGACACATACTTGATAGACAAGTATGTTTTCTTATCTATACAATAGTCTCAAAAGTTTTGAAGTTTGGTGTTCGGGATTTCAACTTTTTGTCACATTCTGCCTATTGTGACTGGTTCTGACAAATGCTTCCCCCACTGTCCTGGTGTTGTACAGATCACCATCTCAGTCAAGTTCTGTCTTCATTAAATGAGGCAGATTATTTTTGTGGTTCCTAACTGCAGAGCACAAATACTGTTTTGTATTGCTAAGATAAAGTTGTATGCTTTTTTATGTTATTTTTTATTTCTATTACTGGCATTCCACAATTCCCTGGAACCAAATAAGCACTTTCCATTTAAAATGTATTTTGATATTTATCATGGCTTTATCAGTCTCAATCATAAACACTGAGAATCCACTGTCTATTAGACTGCTGAAGGTAAATCGAAAATTTATCACTACTTCTGCATATAAAACTGATGGAATGTCTGATGTAAGCTTCATTATATCTCAACATGAATTTCAACTTGTTTCTTGCACTGCTGCACTTGCTTGTACAGGTGTCATGGTATCTAAAGAGATCAAGAATGAAGCAAGTAATGGCAGACTTGGCACTAACCCAGGTGGCTAATAGGGCAGTTGGTGACCTGACACAGAGTGAATACCGGAGACTGGCAATTGGTGTGCAGCTTGTAAAAGACCCAGGTATTATGGACAGTTACATGGTTACATGACTGCTGACTGAACTGAGATAGTGCCTTCAGCGTCAGGATAAGGCAGTCAAACACACATAGAGGTACAGTAAGAAGCTGTAACCCACAGGGCAAACATCAGTAACAGGATGAAGTGATTGACCCCAGAATAAAGCTGTCAAGTGACATAAAATGTTGATGGTGAATAACAGTGCATGAAAAGTGGGTTGGAGGTAAAATCGTAATAGAAGAATGAACAAACTCAGCATCCACTATCTCCTTCTCACTTTTTTTTTCTGTGCATGGTCCAACTGCGACCGTTCAAAAGCAGCATAGCTTCAAACCCACACACTACTCACTGTGTCCAGACTGTCAGAGTACACTGGAACAAAGATATCTGACACAAGAAATTTAATTTTAAATATTTTGCAGTTCTGGTGGCAGGGTAGCACAGTCAGTATAGTGACTGCAATACAGTCTGAACAACCCAGTGTTTGATTCCTGGGTGGAACAACAGGTTTTCTCTTCTCCATAACCAACCAGGTCTCAGGCTCACCCATGCTGTACCGGTGGTACAGTGGCTGGGGTACGAAGCTGATTACTTGCCTTCATCAAGTGGCAGGACTAGGAATGAATGGAGCTATACCTCTATGCCACTGTATGTTTTCAAGGCATGCACAGGGTCAAATTAACCTTTATCTTTACCTTTATTGTAATTTACAGTTCATTGTTTTGCATTTCAGTTGTGCTTCTGCTAGATGAACCGACATGGGACCTGGATCCTCTGAACACGTATCTTGTTATTTCCATTCTTTCAAACCATGCACGCAAGTATGGGCGAATAGTGGTTTTAACTATGGAAAAGCCACGGTCGGATGTGTTTCCATTTCTGGATCGTGTGGCCTATCTCTGCCTGGGAGATGTTGTTTATACTGGCGGCACAAGACTTATGTTGGATTACTTTCGGTCCATTGGATTTCCTTGCCCAGAGTTGGAAAATCCACTGATGTATTACTGTAAGTACAAACAGAACAATGTACTGGACAGCTGAAAGACCAGTGTTTGTGGTTAGAAGGGGACAAGCCATGTTCCCAACAGCACCACCTTTTAAACACGTACATTGATGAAAAACATGTACCATGATACAGGGCAGGTTGAGGGAATGGGATGAGCAGGTGCTGACGACGTGGCAGTGTTTCAGTGGAGCTTAGACACGATGTTGAAAGGCAAATACTAATAATGCACTGACAGCAGTGTGTGAGTGTCATTATGTTTTGAAGCTGATGTTATAAGGTAAGGTAAGAACAGCGAGTTTTTGAACATCTATAGACCTTAATATTCTAGTCTTAATATGGGACATCCCTTTGTGTTTGGTGACATTCATAACAAAAGTATAGTTAGCACAGTTCTGTTTATATTGGCTGCATCTTTCAGTCTGAAAATTGGGCCATCATCAGGACTCTATATAGATATATTGTACAGTGGAACTTAATGTAAAATGTGAGTTGTGTGCAAAGTTCAAGAACCATGCATAACGGTAAAGAGTGAATTTTCATACATGTTTTATATATATATATATATACACACACACACACACACACACACAATTGCATTACAGGGCATATATCTTAAAAAGTGACCCTCTTGAAATCATCACTTCAGTTCACAGTGGTTAGAATACCTGTATTTCTTTTTGCATATTAACATATGCCATTTTGATCTGCTTTAGATCAAAGCTGCCAAGTTCTCAGGCAATTACTGCTGCTCTGTCTGAATATACATATGCATACATTCCTTTCTTAAGACAAGAACACACCAGATTTCCTATCTTTGTGTGTCCTCTTATTTAAACTCTTGAACAGTGCATCTAACATATTAAAGTATTGTAGTGCCTTCATGATCAGGTCAAGCAGTCTAATTGGATTCTCCGATTCCTGAAGATGAAGGCACTGTGGTCTTTTGGAGCATCAGCAGCCGGTCACCCACTGACAGGCAGACATAACTGTATTGGGTTGCCATGGCAATCTCAGATTCTAAATCGATACATTTGTAAACTAATTTAAAATAAGATTGAACTTGTTCCTGGGTAGGATGTAACAGGTCAATATAAACATGCTGTTCATGGGGTGGGTACAACTGAGTCTGTTGGCACTGCAAATGAAAATGGACATACTGTTATCAGTCCCAAAATGTGGATGAATGTGGAGCATTGGAGCTGTCATTAGAACAGAACAGAATTTGTTTACATGCATAGATAATCTTCTATGTGCTAGGCCAAAGACTGTAGTACATGTCATGGTACAGACTGCAGCACCTACTTGAAACAGTTACAAATATCAACAGACTGTGGTAGAGTCAGACTCTTGCTTGACACACTACAACTATAAAAGTTATTTGCTGCACAGTCCACCAGTACCAGTGCTTAACGTGCATATTGCTATGTAATTCTGCAAACCATTTATACACACCAGTAGCAGTAAACACACAGTGTTACAGAGGTCTCCATCT
>Ga0131853_10006038_pt1 | contig 21859 bp, 7 predicted proteins | sample TergutLab28metaG_FD_92764 | JGI IMG/M metagenome (GOLD analysis project Ga0131853, IMG submission 92764) | Labiotermes labralis P1 segment gut microbial communities from Petit-Saut dam, French Guiana - Lab288 P1 (version 2) (version 2) | ecosystem: Host-associated > Arthropoda: Insects >... | reverse complement strand
CTCACTACGCACGGACGGTCTTGTGTGCAGGGAAGTGAGTGGCTGGTGCCTCAAGTTGCACTGCTGCACACCTGGGCTGGTGAGGACCAGTGCAAGGTCAACCCCTTACAAAGGTACTACCTCCCCCATGCCCATTGAGCCATTATTATTATTATTATTATTATTATTATTATTATTATGCCTTTGAGTCTCCTTCCTACGAACCATAAAATACTGCTGTTTCAACCTCCGACCCGACAGTCTATTCATATTGTTGTACTGTTGTTACACTTACTTAGAGTATGCTTCTGTTATATTTTAACTCATTCACGTGTTCAGATGCCACAACCTAGACCTCGTACAGTGGAAGTTTGCAGCTCTTTGTGTTCCCGTTTTGCTGATTCGTTTGTGGTACTTGATTTATATCTCTTACAGGAGAGAGCGCTTAAACATGACGCAATATGTTAAAGTAGTGTTTTTCCCTAGGGTTTTAAACCTTGTCCACCTTCTGTTGGCACTGCATTCCTTCGACTTGCTCGGTATCTCAGTGATTATTCAAAGTCCTTCGTCGTTTTTTTTTTATCTGACAGTTGTGCATGACCGGCAAATATGGCATGCGCATTTGTCGATATGCTTAGCAAGCAAACTATTTCACTTTATCACATTTTACTTTAATTATTGCAACATTATTGTGAATTTGTTCCGTCTCTTTGTTATGTAATCTGTGTTTTTTGTTTTGCTATATTGTCCCCGTGTCACTGCTATTGTACGTACAATTCCGTGCCATTTCTCTGGCATTGTTCTTTATGCACCACTGAATTGATTCTCTTATTGACCGTTACATTGTTCACTTACTGATCATATCGAGTTGACAGTTTCGTGATTAAAGTCCCCAGCATTAAATTTTATGAAACTTGTTTCAGCTGATCTCGAGTTCTGACCTGCAGAAACGGCCTGACACCCACGCGGAAAGCAAAAAACACAAAACGATAGTTACTGTAATTTTCTTGTAAATATTTTGGTGGCTACCTCGCAAAATTTGCGCTCCTCAGGCAGGCAGATAACCGTAATTTAGTGCTCTGATAATCGTTATGCTTATCGTCACACTCATCTCATTATAGGGTATGTGTTTCTATGTATAAATTGCCTTTATTTTCCTGGTGGATTGAGTCACTGCAGTTGTGAGGGGACTGGGCTAGTCGTATGGATACATGAATGAATATCCAACGAGACTATTACCCTGAACTCCCAGTCATCCCTCTTCTTTCCCTGTTTAGTCCGTCTGGTATGGTGGGAAGTGCTGTGAGATTTATATATGTATGTGTGAATGAAGGTTTAGCTCTTTGTAGAGAAGGGCATGTAAGAAAATAGAAATAATGTTTTTTTCTGCAGTAAGACGTTTGCTAATTTTATGCAAACAGAGTGCACTGAGGTGGGGAAGATGTTCCATTTGTCCGACGCGTAGCGAAACAGATTATAGCAGTAGCCTAGCTACTGAATAATGCTGTGAACCCACTTTAATTAATTACTGATGAAGCAATAAGGTAATTAACCCTGCACATCCCACTTGGGTTGCCATTAGCTTCCGTTCCTGCCCCCGGGCATTAGCAACTCCCAATTACTCGCGATGCAGACAGTATACCCCATCCTGCCTGGAGAATTCTTTAAGTCACCAAGACATTTATTTCCTCTTCGTATTTTCTGCCTTTCTCTCCATATCTGTTCTTCCGTTTATCTTGCTTTAACAATTTTGCCATCTGCGTTTCTTGTTCGTTATTCGCCCCATTCTTTAATTTCATTAAAAATACGGTAATGAAGATTCGTGCTTATGACAATAGCTGCTATACCAGGTGAGTGGGGGATGAAATGTCAGTTCGTTGCCATGCAGAAGGGCATTTTATTAAGACGACAGTGCCAGTGTGTGGAGGAGGAATATTTTGAGCTTTAAAATGTTCTTCGTTTTCCATTTTATACGGAGTGTACACTTGCTTCAGTCTTGTCTACAGAAATGTGGCAGTTATGTGGAATGAGGTAGCATACGTAACGTTAGTGAATTAAGTAGCGCCGGAAGAAAGTAATGATAATGTTCGCCCCTAAAAAAATTATAAACTTTTGAAAAATGAAACTTTTTAAATTAATTTACTTACATTCGGTTCAGTAATTTAAAATCTGTAGAGTGCTTATTTTTTTTTTAATTTAAAGTATTGATTTTTCAGCCCAATTTGCTGCCCGGAGCAGCCATGCCACCCCCTCCCCCAGTCTACGCCCATCAGTACATTACTGAAAACAGGTTTCTTCATCAGGCTAATCCATACTAAGATATTAAAGACAAGATCTCAGGTATGCCAAATTCGCAGACACGAATAACCAAACGTTGGCAGATTATCAGTACCTGAGTTGTGGAAGTCGCAGTAAGCCAAAGGACGCGGTTGTAAAAAATTATGTAAATAAAGGTGCATTTCGCCATCGCATTTTGGATACTGCAGCCTCGTAAAGGGCAATTCTACAGCGGTGATGATAAGTCCTTAGCCTGACCAAGAAGGACAAAGGTAATTTTTCTGTCAGACTGGCGTGAATTTCCTTCGGCGCCTTGCCTTGCAAAAAAATAAACTTGATTACAGCTCGCGTCTGGATGTTGTTGAAATCGCGCGCGTCGCTGACATGCTTCCGAGCTTGTTACCTTCCTGGTCGGGCTAAGGACTTATCAGCAACCCGGCAGTAAATGAGGAGAGATAAGTGTTGTATTCTCAGAAGTGCCAGGAATCTCCGGGTGGTAATTTTGAACATATATATTGTAATTCCATCAATAATACTTTCCTGGGATTTGATGGTGATCATTCCGTAATCTTTGAAAGTGGGGTAATTATATTTGTGACGAACTGTTCTCAACAGTACCTTATGAAACCCCAGTGGCTATTTCATGTAACGTGACTTGAAGGTGCAAATTGAAAGGAGAGGTTTAGAAAAAGATCAAGATGAGAGAATTCGTATTTGACTTCTGTACACTGCGTTATTGGTTTGGTATAATTATTAAGCTCATTTAAATGTATTCATTTGCACCTGACGGCTGTGCAGTTTGTACTGTAGGCTTTTTAAGGTGTTATTTTTGTGTTTTTCGTGGAGGAGAGTTGATTGCATTAGTAAGACCCAAATGTGCCACAAACGTAGCGCGCGTGGTGGAAGTCAAAAAGCAGAAAAGCGGAACTGAGTGGGAGAAGTCCATTAAGGAGGGGAAGGTCCGCATTGGACTGTAGTACCATCTAAGAAGGAGAAGAAGGAGAAGGAGAAGGAGAATGAGAAGGAGGGGAAGAAGAAGCAGAATAAGAAGAAGAAGAGGAGGAAGAAGAAAAAAAGTAGAATAAGAAGAGGAGGAGGAGGAGACGGAGGAGGAGAAGACTGTACTGCAGTTATATTTTGTCAGTTTCTTTTTGTCTGTCTGTTTAAAATTTAATTTTATATTCTATATTTTTTATTAGGCCGACTGACTTAAAAGCTCTGAGAAGGTCGGATATGTGGCACATACTGGTTCAGTAGTTTCCTGTATGGAAAGTTACAGCAGGGCCGTAACAAGAGTGGGTAAGTAGAGCACTCTCCTCGGACGCATGGCTGTGTGTGTGTGTATGTGTGATGTGGGTGTGGCGCAAGATTAAAAAGTAGGAAATTGAAATAACGTAATAAATTTGCATTCTATTATTTTATTTATATATTTACTGTCACCTGTTTTCACCCTAAATATTTGTGCAGTTTAAGTCTGCAATCAGTGAAATGAATACAAATTGAGAATTTTTTTGGTGGGGAAGGGGACAGTTCGGTAGCTTGCCTCAGGTGCAGTAAACTTTAGCGAGGGCTGTGATTACATGGGAATGGATCACCTTAGGGACGCACACCTGTATGTGAGGCTGAAATTACCAGCGGTCTTTCGGATATAGGTTGTAGAGATATAAACCGGATTCGGGTTGCTGAAGAAAGGGTACAAGTCGCACTTTCTCAATGAGGTGGGATGAACCTTCATGTCCATTACAGCAGCCGGTACGGCTGTAACTCTCTACTTGGAATGTAGCTGAGGTAAATTAAATGAAGTCTCCTTCTGGAACAACCATTCGTACAAGTTTTAAAGGAACACTAACTTCGTGACAGTTTCTGTATGTGCTCCTGGTTCTGGAAACTTGGGACTTCATGCAAGATGACGGAACGAAATTTCCATACGTACTTCCTGGATGCTAGCAAAAGGAGGATACAGATGTCATACTCAATACATTAGTGTAATGCCTGAACAGAAATGGAACAGATGCTTACATGTGCCACAGCTCATTGACAAGGCTCTAAAACATCAACAGCACAACATCAACAACAACCACAACCACAATAAAAGCAACAACGATGCAACAACAAATTAAAACGTAGAGCAGCGTTGACGGTAATACCGAGCCAGGCACTGAGGAGGTGACCTTGCACAACAGTTCAAAATTTCGAAATTTGTCAGTAGGCTCTCCCCACACGTAACAAGGGGCAGCCTACGTGAATCACGCCACATTTTCCAAACGTCTGTGAGCCTTCAGGACTTGCTAACAAACTTTTTAGTGGCTCTTGTAAAACCTTGGCGAGTGCTAATAATAATAATAATAATAATAATAAACTGAAAGTGCTAATGTAAAAATACAAACCGTATTTCACGGGCGATTAACATTACCTGTGGCTCAAATTGTAAATACAGAACAGCTACAACTCTATATACCCAAGAAACATGGTTTGTTTCAGGTGTATAATTGTAAATACCCTGCATGAAGGTGATCTCAATAATAATAATAATAATAAACCAACTGATTGTACGTAAGGTTAAAAAGGAAGTTGTTTGGTGATTTGCAGTAAGATCTTTCAAAGTAAATAATCTAATGTACTCCTGCAAAGACGTTCACCTTCAACTATATAGACCGTGTGGTCTATATAGTTGAAGGTGATACCAGTAATTGTGGGAGCGACCAGAGGCCTGTCCAGATTAATGGAGACATATTGAGAAGATGTCTGTGGTGAACACTCCAGTTCAGAATTCCAGACCCAACGTCCGTCTTGGAAAATGGCACATTTTGAGGAAGATACTGACGTGGCGCTTATGTACATATTTTCGGCAAAACCAGCACATGATGATCCTCAGAGGCGAGAGCTTTCCTTGGATGGTGGGCAGGATGCCCCTTAATATAATAATAATAATAATAATAATAATAATAATAAAAGGCAGCACAAGTGATCCCGATAGTAATATCATCTACAGGAGTAATTCCAAAGTCACTGTCACAAAGTCTAACGACACTTAACTTGCACCCCAATACATATACACAACTGCAAAAATCTGTAATTCTTGGCACATGTTCAATTGTAAGAAACTTTTTAAACTACAAATAAGACCACCGAGCCTAACCCTGTTGATTACTACATCCCAGGATAGGGGAATATTTCCCAGCCAAAGCCGAGAAGTGAAAAATTCTACAATAATAATAATAATAATAATAATAAATTTAATTCATATTATCTGTTGACGTGTTTATTAAACACGTTAATGATCAATTAACGAATGCAATGAAGCAAACACACACAAAACATGCAAACAACAAAGTAAGGCAAGACAAAGTACAACAAAAAACGAAACAAAAAGTATTGAAAATTACGTAATAATTATGCATAAAATTAAATTTACAAGACTGATTGTTGTGTTAAATAAAGGTACACGAGCTAATACAAAATGTGATTAAGGGAAAATACTTTCTTTCCCTCAGAATATTGTCACTTGAAAACATTAACATTCGATGCTCACCCGTCATTGTGAGCATTTTTGTTCAGAAACGTACGATATCAAACACAGAAGTGCCTCCGAGATGACATTAATAATGCCAATGAAGATGACGATAGCAACAATGATAGTGATATGACGATTGTTGTAATTAAGAAACCGCAGGTGGTGATGATAATGAAATGTTCATAACGCTGTTGCTTAAGATTAAAGTTTTGTTGGACGTTAAACGCTGCGTCATTGGTTCCGGACATTTCGAAGGGTGACATTGTCTTTATTTGACCCTGAGAAGAAGGAACTACGATTGTTTTAAACGTCGGGGACAGCTTGGCCAGCGACAGAGAGTACTTAGGTAATATCTCAGAAGACTTTATTCTTAAAAGTTGTTGTTGTTGGTGGTGGTGGTGGTGGTGGTGGTGGTGTTGTCGTCGTCATCTTGTGTTGAAGAAGATTAAGAATATGTTGTTGATGAAGTAGCAGAATTAGAATAGAAGCAAGAAGGAATTAAAAGAGGAACGAAGAGATGGAGAAGGTTCGTAGCAGATCCAGTTACAGGCGGTTAGCACCAATGTTGAATTCGATTTCGTTGTCTCTATTTATCAATTTTTACGTTTAGTGTCATATGACTGCCTTTTGTACTGCGACACTTGTGTACTTTTATCACCAACATGTGCTCCTAACTAGCACTGTGGAGCAATTCGCACCCGTTAGCTAGTCCGTTTCGAGGAATAATAACCGGCGTAGGCCCTAAATACCGAATCTCATTTATTACTCGTTATTTATATTGGACAGCTTTTAGGGATGTAGGCTTATTAAATGCAGTCGAACTACACATTAAAAAAATTAACAACTAAACCAATTAGTGAACACGTTGATTAGTCAGATTAGCTAGAATTGATTGTATGGTGGCAAAACAAAATGGTGGGCCCTGGACACATATATTGGCTGTGATTTCAACAGTCATACCAGCGGTTGACAGTGCAGTAATAATGTGCGATTCCGTTCCAATTAAGTGCAGAATTTCATGTACATACACATTTATACAAACCACCTGGTATTTTATGGTTCTCTAAAATTCTGAATGTATATTAAAATATAATTAGATGTTCGGAATTATTGCAGAATGTGTGGTTCATTCTCGTAACCGTACAAAATTGTTATACAGGGTGTTACAAAATTGTTGCGTAAGGTAAAGTTGCGGTTCATTCTGTAACATGCCATGAAGGCATAGAGGGAGAGTAGAGGTATAGCTCTCCTGTTTCTCAAACCTTGCCGCTAGGTGGGGGGGGGGGTGAAACCCACGCCTCGACCGCTTTACCTCCCGGGAAAGAGGCTCTACTCCCACTCTACAGGAGGCTTGGTGGGCCCCAGGGACCGTCCGGACGGAGCGGAATATCTCGCCCCATTGGCATTCGATCCCCGGACCGTCCAGCCCATAGCAATTCGCTTTACGACTACGCTATCACAGCCCACACAAAATTGTTATGTACGTTTCATTTGCATTGTGTGATTTTTCAGGAAGCCTTTTCCTCTCACTGAGTGCCTATAAAGTTGCTCTGCCTGCCCATTCGTGCGTACGAAGCAACTTACGAACCTTTGCGCAACTTTCAGTATAACTTTGTGTGATGAGGAGTTTAACTAAAAATGGTTCACATCTTCTAACTTCCTCAAACACTAGACCAAAAGTGACACTTTCATGCAAACCTACGCAGTGTGTTGCGCAAAACTCGAGTTTAATCCACGAATAACGTGATATACATGATTCTGAAAGAAAACTATGTGGAACAGACTGTGTAGAGACAAATAAAAGACGCATTTGATAGTAAAATTTTCCTGCAAATTTTAACGGTTTTCGGGGTAACTAAACAAGGAGAGAAAACGCGACAAAATTGTTACTATGTGCCTATACTGTTTAGCGAGTTAGGAACTATGAATGTTGGATAATTTCTTATGCATGTTGTTCGTACGTTTCACCATAATGAAGTACAGTACAGAAACATTTCCTGTAAAATATAAAGCCCATTACAGGCCTGGACAGGCCCTTAAGGCTCAAGGACGTCGAGCTTCTATAACAGTGTTTCTCAACCTTTGTGAGACCGCGGCCCGGTAAATTCTTTTTTCATAAGACGAGGGCCCGGTCATAACAAATTTACTCGTAAATACCTTTCCATTTTTTAAGTTCATACATTAAACTAACGTAAGTATTAATAATTAATTATGGCATAATCATAAGGAGTATCAGTACACTTATATATACGGCGTGGCATGTTGACAAATATAAAATTACATTTAAATTAGTTATCAATCACTGGACTAATTAAATCTTGTAGAATATTGTAGTTTCCTCAGGCCAACATCTGGGTCTGAGTTTTTCGACACATTCACGTATATTTTTCTCCTCAGAATATTTCCACTATAAAACATTTATTCATATAAGTTGCTTAGAAAACTAAAATGACAAATTCCAGGAGAACCTCTCGCGCCCCGGTATGATTGATAGCAGTGCCCGATACCGGGCCGCGGCCCGGCGGTTGAGAAACACTGTTCTAGAATTTCTTTACAGTCGACACATGAAGGTTGTCAGCCCTACACACCGAAATATTGCCCGTACAGAAGAAACTGTGACATGTCAGTATATCAGTTTGTTTCATCACTTCTGCTTTTATGTATGACGTCACATTCGATTTATCGCGGCTTGGTGATTTGCTTACGGGAGGTATTTTTTTCTTCTTATTTCTTCGAATTTTTTAGGTGGTTAATTCGTTACAAAACAACTTATCGGAGATATTTATCGGAGGTGTATTTCACATACTGGGAACACTTGGGAATTTGGTCCTGCTCTCGTGTTTAGGCCTTTTTGACCATTGTAGTGGGCGGCATACATGTTATTGTGTGTCGTTTGAAGATTAAAGCAATTCCGACAAATATGCCACGTTGGGGAAGACGGCACAATTTCTGTTTCATACTAGTGACATTTGGAGGATACTGGGCATGCATCCCACTGCTCGGTTGCTTGTGTCAGGAGAGGTAACACAAGAGTTCTTCGTTCGCGATTGTTTGAGATTGCACAGTTGCTGATAAAGCCAGGTAATTCTAATCATTTTTTGACGTTTTGCTGACCGTGCATTTCAGTATATTTATCTCAGTAATTAACCAACTTGATGCACAAAATATTTGTTTTACAATAAGTTTATTTCATGCCTCTACATGTTTCGAACACCATGTGCTAATCATCAGGAGGTCAAAATTGCATTACACAGCCTCTGGTATCATCATACGTATAGGTGTGATATAGATGGTAAAAATTTTAAAGCGAGAGGTGACAACTTCTAGCGAAACACCTGAAGTGAGCCATGGCATTTATACGTTTCGTTAAGGCATTTAGTGTAATACAGACTAATATATATCCAGTTTATTTGTTCACTACTGTCAAGACATTACGCGAAAATACGTATTTACCGGGGGGTTGCCACGGTGCAAGAGACGCCACACATCCTGCAATTCAGTTTTTTAACACTAAGAATAAACCTGCCCTTTCATCCCACTATTTAATTAGTAATTTTAAGATAACTGAATGCATGTGTTGTTCTCTCGTGATTATTTGCTTCTATCCCCACGAATGTGTCAAATAGCCCCATATTCTTCGAGAGAGATGCCACAAACAGGCGTTTGTACAAATTAAATTCCGGGAACTTTTTATGTTTCCTCCTCAGATTTCTTCTACATTGTAATTATAGATACACTAGGAATTACTTAAAAAATAATGAGACAAATACACACACATATCCGGAAAAGTGTGGCAGCTTACAACGCAGGGCATCAAACCGTGACCTTTGAATTGTTTTATAACCACTTGGAAGATCCTATTACGTGTATGGGTTTGTGACACTTGCTACAATTTTCTTCCTTCCCGTCCCGAAATATTTATTACACATTTTAATTGAGGTTTGATTGAGTTAGTGGCTACTAGAATTTACCATGGTATAGCTCTGTTGGTAGGTAGAATAAAATAAGTACTGCTTATGCATAACGTTAATAAAAAAAATTGAATCTATAATTCCTTCAGAATATTAATTAACTGGATGCCAGCATTCTGATGTGGCACACTGGGGGCCCAATATTGATTCTTCATTGTCTGTGACCATTACCGAGACTTCTCCTTTACATGCTTCATCAGTATGCAATTCATCGCCACTGGTGTTATCTGCACCAGCTCCTGAGGCACTCCTGTCCGCGCAACGCTCATAAATTAGAAGCCTCAGTGGATTCTTTACGACCCCTCGGCACAGAAATGCCTACTGAAGCAGTACAAGCCACTGCCTCATATATTGGTGATTTGAATTGTGTAGTGCGATACAAGCCATAAGCGACTGAAGTGTGTTATGGGGATTTCAGTTATCGATTGCCTGGTGACGCTTGGCTTCGTAAGTTTCACTACACGAATTTTATGTAAAACTTTTTTTTATCTGGTAATCTATAAACGTTTGCAGCTTTTTGATGTATTTAATTGTTCTTGAAGTTTTGTGTTTCGATCTGTGTAATTCGTGTTTTCGATTGGTTTCAAATTTTTGCAAGCTGAACTTTGTGTTGATCGTTCCTCATTGTCACATTCTCCGTTGCTTTTACGTTTGGTATTGCTTTACTTTCTGGTTTTTTTTTTTTTACCTGACAGTGACCTGCGTTTGATAGCGCCATCTCTTACCTTCTGCATGACCTTTATCATTCCATACTGTAAAATGTTTTTTGGGGGTTTTTCGTGCCCAATCGTTAATTATCTATACTTTTATTGTGCCGTGCAGGTTAATTTACTCATCTTGTATTTATATGCATTTTATTTTCAGTATATTGATTAACGATGCTAATTAAGGTTTAGAATTTTCGTTTGAAGGTGTTTCAGATGTAATACTGGCTCTGTGTGTGAAAATGTACTGACAGATGACTTATGTCTCTATGTTGTTCCATGTCTACTCTTTATTAACTTCGCCCTTTGTATTTAGCATCGACTTTGTTAAAATTGTAAGGTTTCTTTGGAGTGTTCGTTGGTATTATGCATCATTTCTTTCAGTTTTAATAATAGTCATCTTCTTTTACTCGCTGACAGTAATGCAGAGTGGTCAGGGATAATTTGTCTTTCATACAGGCAGTCCGAAACTTTCCACCCACCTCCGCTGCTGGGAAATATATAACATACATTAACGAGCAAATGTTGCCCCAAATGATCAGAGTCACAGCAAGACCTAATTTATATCGTTACAGTAGTTACTGCTCAGGGGAGGGTTAGATTAGCTGAAACCAGCGCCACTTAGGAACTACCAAACTGCAAAGCTGCCGTATATTAGTGCGTGATCGTGTGTTTGTGTTTGTGTGTGACAGAGAGAGAGATAGTTAATTGCTTTAACAACTGTTACCAAATATTTACGACTTCTTTATATCTACAAGACGTAATTTAGTGCACATAGACACAAAAAACTGTATTACAAAAATATCACGAATTCTATGTGGACTGTTGCAGATGTGCGGGGATAATCATACGAATCGTAATGTTCAGTCGTCTGTTTGCATTAGTTCTTGGTTTGGAGGGCAGTTGGATCGATTCTCGAAGCCACTTACTATTATTAATGTAACACGTTGTAGTTTCTCTTAGTCCCTTTCCCCCTTCCTTTTAACAATGCAAGATTTCATTCAAATATGGAACTTCCATTAACTCTCCTATTCTTTAAAAATTCCGCAGTGAAAGTTCTTTCAAAGTACTGTCTCCACTTATGTCGAACAGTTTTGGTATTTTTGGTATTGTTTCCTCCACACAGATTCTTAAGACCGCCATTTTTATGTTGTTGGTGGTTGTGGAAAGTAGCCGGTGGCTTGATGTTCGTACAGAGATCTACAGAAGTCGATATTCATGCTACCATCCCAGCCACGTATTCGGTGGCAGTGTACTATAAGAAATAGTAATCTGGGTCTTATGTTTATTGGACCGTGCATCATTGTGATAGTTGCAGAATAAAAGACCGACTTGATGTCACTTGCTATTTTATTTCACTTCTTATGTGCTCAACATGTTTCGGACATTAATATATCCATCATCAGGAGCTTGCGACTGTGCTGTTGAATTAGCACATTGGTCGTATTGTTCTTGGTTCGATATGTGTTGGAGATTCGGTGTGGTTGGGTTGGAGTGGTATCCGTGCAACTGTTGTGCTTCAGCCTGCAACACGGATACCACTCCAACCCAACCACACCGAATCTCCAACACACATCGAACCAAGAACAATACGACCAATGTGCTAATTCAACAGCACAGTCGCAAGCTCCTGATGATGGATATATTAATGTCCGAAACATGTTGAGCACATAAGATGTGAAATAAAATAGCAAGTGACATCAAGTCGGTCTTTTGTTCTTCAAGTAATGTGGGTTTTCAGATAGTTTTTAATGTTTTTCCAAATTTAGATCCAATGCATTTTCTGCGTATAATGGTGGTAACGTAGCAGCATTTTGACACTGAGCGGTAATGGCGCAGAATGTTATCTGCTTTAACTTTAACCTAACTCGGTATATCGCCCATAGCGTTTATTTTTTGTTTCATATGTTTATGTGTGTATAGAAATTATAACATAATTGCATGTTTAAGTAAGAATCTACTTGCAGATATGTTACTTAGGTGGTCTTGGCGGTTTAGAGGGTTAAAATGGAGCCACGAGGCCTGTAACTTACGTCTTTATGTAGGCTATATTTATGGTACAAATAACAAGTTATGAATGTTTGCTTCATGTTTTATTGTTCATAAACAACGCACGCTTTAAGATTTCTTTCATTCCTTCTCTCTTTTTCTTATTCTTGTTCTCGTGTCTCCTTTTGCATGATTTTTCTCTACGGCCGAGTCTTTATATTTGTGACGCAAATATTCCTTCTGAGATAATTTCCAAGGGGTACAGTACGGAACATAATTATTTTTGTGTGCTGAGCAGCAATGAAGCGTTAACCCACTGAACACTGAGTCAAGAGTCGCTGCATCTAAATTGTACAGACGTCTGTTTGTACCTCATAGAGAACAGACCCCCGTCTCCACCACACAAACCAACTAGTGACTGATAACAGTTAATTTGAGAATAATTTGAATGAAGACACCACGAAGTGCTTGGATACGTACTGTAATACTAATTTGTACGTCAGCACAACTGTTTTTATTACACAAGGTAATGTGTAGGCTACATGTTTCGACTAATAAATAGTCATCTTCAGGCCTATTATTTACAGGTTAAGTCACAGGATGCTGTGCACACATTGGGATCCCTGTGTGTTTACATCACTAATGTAAACACACTGGGATCCCAATGTGTGCACAGCATCCTGTGACTTAATCTGTAAAGAATAGGCCTGAAGATGACTGCCCAAGAGTCGAAACATGTAGCCTATGTAATTAACCTGTAAAGAATATTTACATCACTAATGTAAACACACTGGGATCCCAATGTGTGCACAGCATCCTGTGACTTAACCTGTAAAGAATATTTACATCACTGATGTAAACACACTGGGATCCCAATGTGTGCACAGCACCCTGTGTCTTGACCTGTAAAAATAGGCCTGAAGATGACTGCCCAATAGTCGAAACATGTAGCCTTTGTAATTAACCTGTAAAGAATATTTACATCACTAATGTAAACACACTGGGATCCCAATGTGTGCACAGCATCCTGTGACTTAACCTGTAAAGATTATTTACATCACTGATGTAAACACACTGGGATCCCAATGTGTGCACAGCACCCTGTGACTTAACCTGTAAAGAATAGGCCTGAAGATGACTGTTTATTAGTCGAAACATGTAGCCTACACATTACCTTGTGTAATAAAAACAGTTGTGCTGACGTACAAATTAGTATTACAATAATTTGAGAATAATCTGAAACGCCTATATACACTGTACGGCAGAACACAGATTTTCGTAATGTTACAGCGGATGGTACGGATGGTTACCACTGGGCTTTAAACAGTTAAGGAAACGGATTTTTTTTGTGGTGTAACGCTGTGGCGATTGGTAGTTAGAAATCAGCTACACCGTTTTGGAGGTCTTCGCTCTTCTGGATTTTGCGCGGCGTAGGTTAGTATTTGACTGCTGACATTGCGGGACAGCATATCGTTCCATGTTCAAGTGTGAAGCAGTGTTCTTGCATCTTATATGGTTCTCAGTCCAACCAATTTCTTATATAATTTCTCGTCTACAAAGTTTTAAGACAGTGTTTCTTATATAGGTAGTTACATCAGCCGCCAGTTCATGAAGAGATTACAATTGGCATCAGAAAATTTTTAATCGATGTGACATCTTAAGATCTTGACTTGCATGTATTAAGTTAATTTTATCTTTGTGATTTTGTATGCAGTCTGTCTATGCCTTTGTTGCAAAGCGAAACATGCAGCTGATTATCTTGAAAGATATGGAGTTGTGTTGCAGGGAAGTATAATGTTTTTAATGTTTTGTTGACCGTGCATCTCAGTGTATTTATCTTAGTAATTAACCAACTTATGCACAAAATTTTGTTTTACAATAAGTTTATTTCATGCCTCTACATGTTTCTAGCACATGTGCTCATCATCAGGAGGTCAAAATTGTATTGTACAGCTTTTGGTATCATCACACCTGTAGGTGGCCGTCCCGTGCACGGGACGGCCACCTATGTTCAGTATGCCCACCTCTCACCTGTACTTGGTATCAGAAGGTGCTAAAATGTTCACCATTCACGTCAACAACAAGACATTTATGCGCGAGGAAATTTTACGTTGCCCACCTCGACATGTCGATTGATCTGTCAGTATTTTCTGTTTTTCTCTATATTTCATTTTCCGATATACGATACTTCGATTACGATTCATGCGCACGTGATCTGTGTTGCGGCCGACAAATATAATCATTGTCATAATTACTCGGTGCTTGAAAATCATTATTTTGTAAGCTACATCTTTGATTTCTGTACCTAGTACTAATGTCACTTTGTTGAGAGAGATTAGAAATTGGCTTGAGAGAGATTAGAAATTGGCTTGATTGGACAGTTTCGAACTGCTTCCTGCACCAGTTGCACGGGTTGTGCAATTCTTAATATTTCTTTAGTCCATCACCTGTGAGGGTTACTTTATCGAAGACCATATTCTTCGAATTTTTGTACCAGTCTCATCATACATTCTTTGAAGCAACATCATGCACATTAGTTTCTTAGCTGTAACTTGTAAAAAGTATCAACAACCAAAAAACGCACTTTAATTGTATTTTTATTTATAATGTGTTCACCAACACGTTTCGGCTAGTAATCCTTCCATCTTCGGGGTGTTGATACAAGAATACTTTTGTAGTTTGTGTCACCAACACTTCATAATATTAAAAACATATATAATTTCGCTTAAAACATTACCTTGAATAATAATGTAAAATAATATAGGATAAAATTGGTTAATTATAAAATAGTGGAAGTTTAAATTATTTAGTGTTTGTGGAGTGATGAAGCGGCAGTTAGATGGTGAGTTCTAACTCTCTCATAAGGATTTTAACAGAAATTGTATTTATTATATATATATATATATAATGGAGGGATGCTGTCACGTTTAAAGACAATCGTATTCTTGTATCATCACCCAGAATATGGCCGGAATACTGTTAGAAACATGTTGGTGAACATAAATAACAATACATCATAAAATTAAAGTGCGTTAGTTTGTTGTTTATAATTTTTACAAACCTAATTAATGCACGGAATATGGAACGTGTTGAAATATCTGTAATTTCTTTGCTCTTACACAATACTTTTCGTTAAAAGTGTACTGCGTACTGCTCGAAATTTGTGTAATGTAATTGTTGTAATAGACACCTAATGTTTTCGAATGCATATAATTACAAGTTTACCTTAGTAGGCCGTAGCAATACGAATGTCTCCTTATTGCTCTCTGCTACGAAGGTTATATTCAATACAGTATTTTTCACTTCGCTATGAACTGGTGAATATTGGTAGTGGCATTGTTAATTAACATTTTCCGTCCATACTGTTTTGTTTGGTAAAATCACCGTGTATGTCTTACATCTAGTTGCATTGTAACTTGCAGATGTACTTGTCACCTACATAAAATTCATATTGAGAATTAACGACAGATGCTAGGACAGGTGGATTTTTGCTAATGTAACGCATCTATATTCTTGGACTGACAGACCTTACTGAAAGCAATATAGCTCCTTCATAGCCCAGAAAGTATTAGTTTTCTGTGCTGTAAGGAAACATCTGTCGTTATCTGAAAGATAAAATTGAAATATTCCGAACCTTAAGTCCGTTAATGGCATTTCGGTTCACTTCACTCTGCAACATTTGAATACAGGTGTCTCGTAACACAGAGGCGGCACGTGCGCCTACGTGTGACTAATAATTGGTGTAATTAGGGCCTCGGGGAACCTTTTACAGGTGATACCTTTTCGATTATTTCATTTTTATGTAAAAATGAATACCTACCGTAACTGATTGTCTTGAGGCATGTCTAAAATGGCAAGGTAGGTTTAGTTTTGTTTTGCGTTTTGTTTCCTACCGTTTTATTGCCATAGTTAGAACATTTCTGCAGGTTTCAGACCCAAGACAGTCACAGAGATCTCCAAGTCTTGGACATTTGGCCTGTGTTAATGACAGTTTGTAAACGGGTGAACTGGGATCTGATTGAAGTAAGGACGTTGGTCGGGGGTTTTAAGTTTGTGATCACCTAGACCGAGGCGAGTGAATTGTGACCTTGACCTCTCGTCTCAATTTAGCCTTCGAACCCTGAAATCCTTAGGGACAGTACACACGACTTCATTTCCCACGTCAGAAGCAACACCCTCCATCTCTATTACCTTAATATCCGCTGGTTTATTCTGCACGTAGGGTCATATGAAATACAAACTTCCATCATGCGAAAAAAATGCAGAGATTTTATAATGTTCAAGCAATTGTTACATACAAATCATTACTGTATTATATTATTTTATATTATTAAAGGAAGTTTTATTTTTACTTTTCCAACTGTTTTGTGCCCTCACCATGCGGCACTTCAGCTCAATATTATACGTAATTTTTGGTTATACAGGGTGTCCCACTCGCTACCAAACCCGGCATTTCTTTAATAATTTTACCACTAATGAGGATGTTGCAATGAAATTTGAAGCGGACTTACCTCACTGTGTAAGAAATGTGACGACATCATAACATGTGCTGGAAGTGGCCACCGTTTGCGTCCAGACAGGTTTGAACCTAGCGCGCCATATTTTGGAAAGTCCTTGCCAGCACGTCCGCTGTCACTGCCTGAATTTCTTCGGTGGTGTTTGCTTTCAAGGCGTCTGTGGTTCGTGGTTTGTTTCGGTAAACTCTCCCTTTCAGATATCGCCATAAGAAATAATCGGGCGGCGTAAGATCGGGCGAGCGCCGTGGCCAAAGTCCCTTCGAAATGACGCGGTCGCCGAAAAAGGACTGAATTTCTGCCATGCTGACGTGTGAAGTGTGGGATGTCGCTCCGTCCTGCTGGAAATATCCAATTGAGAGTTCCTCATCGTCCAATTGATTTATAAAGGTGTTGAAGATTTCCATATATGCAGCTGTTGTGATCGTTGCATCGAAGAAGATGGGACCAATTATGCGCCGCCGGGACATCCCACCGTACAGACACATTCCTCTTCATTTCTCACCCAACTAACCTACGCCTGTTCAAATTTCGCTCCAATGTCTTCATTGATGTTGGAATTATTAAAGAAATGCCGGGTTCGCTAGCGTGTGGGACGCACTGTGTAAGTGTTCACGCTGTAAATGCCACTTGCTGTAAGGCTATTGTGTTTTGTCGCAATACACTTACAGATTTAATTTATTTGTGACCTTAAAAGACTGTTATAGGCCTTTTACTAGATATATGTAATCGGATGGCACTGTGCATTTTACTGATGCTAGTTACCGAATCATGTAATATAAAATAGAAAACTATCGTTCTTTAATGTTCTGATTGCCCTTAACAAGTTGTTACTGCGATGTTTGACAGGTAATTCAATATAACTGGAATCGTGACGTCAACAAGTGGCGTTCTTAAGCAGTCGTCGACTCAAGAGTGACGTCCTGAAAGCATCCGACATATTATGTAACACATTGAACCGCGAACCGGCCCACGACGACGCCTCCACCGAAGGAGAGCATGACGCAGGAAGACGCCACCGCTCGATAGAACCGAGATTGTGATTCAAATCTGTTATTCAAATATTCGAGTGTATTAAGCCTGTATGGTGCTTCAACCGCATGGTGATATTGCTCTGCCTCTTCGTATTATAACCGATCGCTGGCACTCTTGCTATTCTGGAGGTGTGGAGTTGGAAGTTCCACCGAAGCACTTTTATCCTTAATATGGTTTCCCGTGTTTTTCTTTAGTGTCTAAGAAAATGCTGGGATAGCAGCCTTGTTGAAATTAGCTGACAGCTGTTTGCTTGCACGTCCTTTTAGATATTCATTATTCATTGTGCCATTTGATGCCGATATAGTGACAGTGTCAGGAATAGCTCCGACTCCATGAAGCAGAGTCCTCTCTGAGAAGCTAACAGGTCCTTTTGAACTGTTTGGCGTCGTACCAAACAATCAGTCCAAGTCCTAGGCCTAATGGAGAGCTTCGTAAAAATGCGAGTTTTTTACGGTGAGGAGTTGTTAGCACCTCGCCCAACCCCCAAGCTGGAGGACCACTCCTTGTGGTCCGGTAGCGACTGCTTATTCAGTACATTCGCAATTACCGTCCATATGTGGGAGGTCGTTCTTCCATGTGTTAGGAATAAATTGACAATGAAGAAGAGTTACTTTAAATGAGGGAAACAGAATCTAGTTGTTAGGTGACATGTTGAAATGATCTGATTAAATTTATTCTTTTGGCGTTCTTTACGAAGTAAAAAGAGAACGGCTTATTTGGTGACAAGGCTGTCCATATGTAACTTAGTACCAGCGACTACGATTGTTGGATTTTGATGGAATTCGGATAAAATATATGCTGTATAAAAACATTGTCGTGGAGGCGAGAATTTTGTGAAAATCGGTTTAATGTCGATCGTACTTTACTTAAGGGTGTAAATTAATTTCTGCCCGTACTTTCCGTATTTACCGACCTATTTGTGTGAAATCCATTGTGTAAGATCACAGTGTTCTTGAACGGGTACGAATTTCATGAAAATCGATTAAGTGAAACGCATGTTTTGTTAAGGGGCAGGAATGAAATTGTATTTAATATACTTTTCGTTCTGTTTTTATTCGCTGGGGGTACATTAGATGTCTACAAGAATGTGAGTTTCCTGAAAATCAACGAAGTGAAAGTCATTGTCCAATTTGCGTGAAGTTCTGTGCAAGAAATCTGAACAAAACACGTTTGGGAATTTCCAAATTTTGTGAAAATTCTTACGGAAGGTCACATCATCCTTATAGGCTTCAGTTAAATTACGTTTACTCGTGCACCTCGACATCATGTGGCATTTTAAAAGTAAAGAACGCCTTCGTAAAGTCTGTACTATGTCACAGAATACTCCGTTTGCAATATTCTTTCGTTACTGAAGTGATCATCTTTCCATCTATTGTGTTTGGGGCAGAATTTTGAACCGTGCTGCATAATACTTATGTTGAATTGAAATGTATTAGCATAAATGCATGTAGCCGTGACCAAATTATTTGACCCCAGAACTTTGGTTAAAGCATGTAATTGCAATGCCACGTAAACCAGAGTTCCTTCCCGAATCTTCGATTGTAGAATAAAAGGAGTCGAGATGTTAATTTGAGTCTGTAATCCTAGTTAGATCTAATTCTACAAAGGTAGTGAGCACTTTGAAGACATTTGGATTTCCAAAGGATTACAGTTTCTTTGCTGTGTTAATAAGGTTCGTGATCGCTAATGCAACGAATCGGGTGGAGCATACTAGACGTTTCTGTATGGCAACTCACTTCTCTTTGGGATCCTTGGGGGTGGAGGGATCAGTTTTTGACAACGCTGTGAGTACCCTCTGGAGAGACTGCAATACTCCGACGACGAAGATGTGGTGGAAAGGACGAGAAAGATGGGGGAGAGGGGGGGTGTTACTAGATCGATTCCCCTACTCAATTGGGCACTAAGAGTTTTGTATTATCATATCGCTTTGGGCCTGCAACAATTTCTTTTTTCTTTCCTGTCAAGGATGTAACGCGGGAGTGGGAATTCTTGTAAAATGCATTTCTTTTAGTTTAGTTTTATTGTAAGAGATGTAAAAAAAAATGTTCAAGGAAGTGGGTACATTTATGCATGCGTAAATACGGAGTTGAGAGACAATACTTTCCGCAGCAGCTAATGTCTCTCAGCCGTGTACCAACCGCTGTAGATTCTCTTAGTGTGTGAAGTTGCTGAGAGGCATGGGTGGAAATCTCTAAGATTCTGAGATTGTTGTGTTGCATTCCATAAGAATCTTGTGTAGATATTTCATTTGAATGGTGTTTTTTATAAATGAAAATTCTGGGTGTAACTGGAAAGTTCGTTGCGCGTGGGGGTACGGGTTCGATCCCAGAGCGCTGTATGTGGTATTTATGATGGACAACTTTTCGAGTTTCCTGTGTCAGTTACTTTACCACAAAAATTCATATTAATTTATGAGCCTGCAAGCACTTATTGGACACAGTACTAGGGGCTTCTGCCTAATTCTTCCTCAAGAATACGACCAAGGTAAGGAAATATATTGGAAATGAAGACCCCGTAAAATTACAACGGCTTTGCCTTGTACTGAGTAGCGTTAGGCTGAGTTTTAATGAGGCCGTAATAATATCGTTGAAGTATTAAACATTGTTTTGCTAATGGCTGTTTTATTGTGACGTGTTGTGGGTACGCAGAATATCTGGCCACTGTAAAAACTGCATCAACCCATGACGGTTCTGACGTTTGTTAGCAGAGAGACCGGTCCGCTCTCCGACTTCTCCTAACGACGTTCTGTGCTCTGTAGTTCAGTTCCTCGAGGCGATTGATGCAATAGTATTGTGAACTACGTCGCGGCCACTTTCTCCCCTGTCCCTTAAAGCAAATCCATTGTCAGCATTTGCTATCGGTAGGCGTTATGTAATGTCAAGACTCTCAGACTCCTCTTCCCTAAGTTCAGACCTCCCGGTCGACTGATCATAATTTCCTAGTCTGTCTTACAGTTGGTCCATTGCGTCTTCCAAAAGCAGTTTTCCACAGAATCCTCTCTCTTTCAATACACAGTGTCCTTTCGTTCCCTTAAGGGAATTTAGTAGGTGCTTACGGCTTCTTCCTCGTTTTCACGTCACTTCTTACTTCTGTATTTGCTTTAGTAACGTGTTTAGAAGACAGTTTCTTCGCAAGATGTGATCAATCCAATTAGCCTTTCATCTATTTTCGTAAGTAGGATATTTCCCTCCTCTTTGGCTCTATGTAGTACTTATTTATTTCCCACACGATCGGCCTGACAGATCTTCTCCCTCCTTCTCCAGCACCACCTTTCAGAGCCGACAACTATCGATGAAGAATATAGTCCTTTCTTCATAGTTATTCAGGTATGGCTGTATGAGATTTGAGTATCGTACAGCGGATCACAGATGTATGTTTAGCATTTATATTTAGTTTCTGGAAGTTAATGGCTTCCAGATTTCTCGGTCTAGGAAATTGTCGGAATGCTACTTCAAGTTGGGCCAGAGCCACGTCCTTCCGCATTGTTCATTTCATACGTTTTCCTTAATTGTCTTATCGTTCGGAATCTAGTGTTTTGGGTAATGTCGGCTGCTTTAAGTAAACCAATAATAAATGAAAAGTATTGAAGTTCTCACGGCGAGTGAAGGCAGCGAAGTTTTCTTGGCCGTAGATACAGAATGAAAATATGACCTTTTAAGAAAGTGTTTCTTATCTCCGTCCTTTCGTGAGATTTCATTGCACGAATAATCTGAAATATAAACAGTGCTGCTTCTGCCATATATATATATATATATAAACTCCATTCCGAAAGAGGCTTTTTCGGCATGCTTCCAACAATGGCGGCACCGCTGGGAGAAGTGTGTGGAGTCCCAAGGGAACTACTTTGAGGGTGATTAGGTGTCCAACGCTCCAAGT
>Ga0131853_10006037_pt1 | contig 21861 bp, 18 predicted proteins | sample TergutLab28metaG_FD_92764 | JGI IMG/M metagenome (GOLD analysis project Ga0131853, IMG submission 92764) | Labiotermes labralis P1 segment gut microbial communities from Petit-Saut dam, French Guiana - Lab288 P1 (version 2) (version 2) | ecosystem: Host-associated > Arthropoda: Insects >... | reverse complement strand
GGAGGTTATATATTAAGAATTTAAAAACATGGCTAATAAACAATCTCCATGGAGAACTCTTCTTTCTCACATGATTATTGCAGTTCCACTAATCAAGCAATTCCTGGCCTTTTAGAAAACCTAATGGGTTATTACCATTACAAAGACTGCATATACAAATGTGAACACAATATTCACCAATTCAATACACCAACAAAGTTGTCTGTGTACCTTGCTGGAGATTATAATGTACAGAAGAACCCTCCAATCACTCTTACCATGAGTCAAACATAAACAATCCAATCCTCCCATCCCATTTCTTTCATACATTGACTTTTACATTACCCTCCCAAGACTCCCATGTGGTCCCTCCTGTTCAGGTTTTCTAAGCAAAATTTGTATTACCTTCTTCTTTACCATATGAATGCTCTAAGTCACATATGTATTATCATCCTTGCTATGATTACGTTAGTAGTATTTGGAGAATAACAGTCATGAAGCTCACTACAGAATCTTGTGCATCACTCTATTCCAACCTCCCTCTCACATGAAATATTCTCCACGCCACCCTGCTTTCATTAACCCTCAACCCATGTTCTTCTCATGACATAAGAGACCAAATTTCACACCCAAACAAAATGACAAGAACAATGTCAGTTTTATAAACTATAACATGAAACAATCTGAACTGAATGGTACCAAGTACTGCCTGAACTTATTCTGTTCACATACCACCCCCCCCCCTCCCAAGGTCATGGTCCTGCTCATATTTGGTCAGAATTGATCATAATTTAAATCAGAATTACGTGACAGAGGTACTTCAGAACCATTGAGCCATAAAAAACAAAGTTCTCAGGGTCATTACCATAAGGACTGTTCAAAATCAATTTTCTTACAATCAAACTGTTTCATGAATTGAGACTACCAAAGAAGCCAGCATTTCTGGATATTTGTTAAATGCGCACAACACCAAAAAAAAAACTTACATTAGGTTCCATTTTTAGTACTTCAGGTGTCACTGATTCTTGATTTTCTTCCTTCGCTATATCAGTGACCTCTTCAACTTTAATACCAGATATCTCATTTCCACCATGAGAAGATGTCAGACTTGAATCACTATAAGAACCATGTTCAGGTTTCAGTAAATCCATGCAGTTCTGTAAAACCACCAGACTCTTAAAACAATGGCTGTAATATCGCATTACATGAAATAAGATGCATTTTACTAAAACCATTTGTCTAAATCAATAGCTGCTTTGAATTGATGTACTTAACCACAACTTTCTATATCGTTGCGAAGAAACAAAACTCCACAGGATCTCTGCTTTTTCATACGGAAATGGTTGCCATAATGGTCAGTAAACCCTGACATTTCAAGTACCTCAAGGAAGATTACAAATTTTAAATTTAATATCATATATTTTTCCTGCAACTAATACTGCATATGAAGATTATCATGTTCACAGAAGCCTTCCACTCATTCCTATCATAAGCCATAAAAAATCCAGCCCACATCTCCCACCTTATTTACTTAATATTGATTTTCAAAAATAACATTACAAACTTCATATGTATTTCTCATATCAAATGTATATTACATCCATTGACCACATTGCCTTCTTCAAACAGGTCATTCTAATGACACAAAACATACAAGACACTGTTAATTAAACCCTTAAGGTATGTATGACCATCCTTAGCAATCCGGAAAAATGCAAAAGGAAAATTAGCAAAAGCTTCCTGCACAGCATTTAGTTCTTGGCCATTTAAATACCTAAAATAAAATGATAAAACTCTCCTGTTCAGGCAGGCACATTCACACACACACACACACCACTCACCATGATTTCTTTCACAGCAGAAAATCTCTCCTCAATTCTCTGCAGTTTAATTAATGGTACCCTCCTTCCAAGGGATTTTAAAATCTCATGCAAGCTTCACACACCCTCATCTCACGTTAGGATTAGAATGTATGAAACTGGCTTACAAGAATTATGGTGATACAGGTTGGATGTATCTAACAACGTCTATCTGCTGAATTCCTGAAACACATCTCATATATCGTGTCATCTGTACATATATTTCACAGAAACACTTACATTTCTAAGAGGGAAAGGAAATCAAATGGACATTTGGATATATAGCACCTTCAATTATTCAACCAGAGACAGTCAGTTCACAGACATCTTTACTGACTCAATACAATTGGCAAGTCTAACAGAAGGTAGTAAACTCATAAACTGTTAAAATATGTGGTCGGTCAGATTGATGTGGCCCACGTGGAACATCCAAACGTTTACAAAAATCACAGTGAGAGGCAGCAGAAGTACAATTTACAGTACCAAACCAACAGCACACCAGTATATTCGTATCCCAGAGCACTTTGCTTGTGGCAGTTTAATGCTAAAAGGTCATACAAAATTAAATTTTCTCATCTTAAAATTGTGCTAATGTGTATACCCACGTGATATTGTAGAAACTTACAGTATGTCTTCCTGGTACCTGATTACTTGCAAATATGGTTGGGAGAAAAGCACCCAGCAATTTAATGCACTAATGTACATTGTGTCTATCTCAAGAAACAACACATTCCACTATAAAACAGCAAAACAACAACTGTCAATTAAAAACTGACATATGCATTGCGGTCAGCCACAACAAATGGTATCGGTCTCATCAAAACATGCTACATGTTTGCCCTGACCACCCTCAGGCATTAGATACATGATTTTAAAACTCAGAATAAAATGCATATATATTTTAAATTTGGGAGATGTCACAAATTGTATGAGTGATAATAATTTTTACATAGCAATTTGAATATAAGCCCTTTTTATATTTATTGTTGTATGGAAGACATGCAACAAAGAAAAACCACAAACACCATGAGTAGAGTTACAGTTCCACTTATTCTCAACCTTGGCACTAGATGGTTAATCTGTTGCTTTCGATGCTTTACCCCCAAGAAGGAACACCCCGCACCCATTGCATAGAAGTATAAAAACCTTCGTGAGATCCACTTTTTTTTTCATTAAAATTTATCAGTTCTACATGAATAGGGCACATATGGGGTGTGCCGGTTGTGCCCAGGTACAGCCTGATATCATCATCATCATCATATAGCTTGAAGAGTTTTAGGCCCCATGTCCTGTTCTGTTACCATTAACAGTTGAGAAATCTAATGAGCAGCTGGGCTTCATTTCGTTTCCCACATGGCTGATACTTAAAAAATTAAGTGTGGTAGTCCATCTCTGCCCATTTGCAGAATATATTGCATCCATTTACTTCTGTAATTTTGAGTTTTCTTTACAGCTGGACCAATTTTTAAGTTCTTATAAAATATCTTCATTGGTTCTGTAATCTTGCCATGTGTATTTTGCCATCCTCACAAATTTCAATTCTGCTGACGTTATTCTGGATTTATCCCGTTCTCTAACTGCCCAAGTTTCACATCTGCATAATAAAGTAGGTAATGCCACAGTGTTTCATTTTTTCAGTCTAGTGTGTTTTTGGACCTGAGAGGGCCTTACAGTTTTGTTTTGCTTGTAGTATTATTATTTATTACTATTTTACTTCTCACTGGACCTCTTCCTTTAAGAGCCACTGGAATGTGAGAGGGATAATAGATAAAGAAGGGGAACTGGATGGACTACAACAGACACATAAAAATTGCCAGTATTTGTGAAACTTGGAAAACATTACCAGGAACTAAAAATACCTGGAACTACACCATATTATGCAGAGGAGTTAACAAAATAGCCCATTCTGGAGTGATACAATGGACATATAAAACAGACTACACTGATTCATTATTATAAGTTTTGGAATGACAGAATTACAGAAGTGAGACTTACGATAAATATGGGATATCTGACTCTGTGATGAGTGAGTCCCTGTCACAACGACATGGCACATCCTCAGTTTCGGATGGAGGAACGGCCTCCAATATGGAGGGTAGCTGCGAATATTTTGAATAAGCAGTCACAGACAGCCAACAAGGGATGGTCCTCCAGATTGGAGGTTGGGCGAGGTGCTAACAACTACTCACCGTAAAATATCATGTTGCGTAACAATCAAAGCATAAACCTCAGACCTAGACTGATGCTCTGGTACGACTTAACCAACAACAAAAAAAAAAGGACATGAAATTTGGTACTTAGAATGTTAGGAGCCTGTATAGGGAAGGTTCACTTACAGCAGCAGCCAGGGAATTAGCAAGATAAGAATTAGATTTCGTGGGTGTGCAGGAGGTTAGGTGGGACAAAGAGAGGACAGTAAGAGCAGGGGATTACAATTTTTTCTATGGAAAAGGAAACGAAAATCATCAATTGGGAACAGGAATTTTTGTACACCACAGAATAATATCACCAGTTACGAGAGTAGAGTTTGTTAGCAATAGGATGTCATATATAGTTCTGAGAAGTCACTGGTGTAATATCATTGTTCTGAATGTGCATGCACCAAGTGAGGAGAAAAGTGATGATTCAAAAGCTAGTTTTTATGAGGAATTAGAGCAGGCTTTTGATAATCTTCCTAAGTACCATATTAAAATTCTATTAGGAAATTTTACTGCAAAAGTGGAGAGAGAGAATAAATTCAAACCAACAACTGGGAATGAGAGTCTAAATCAGGATAGTAATGATAATGGTGTTAGAATAGTAAATTTTGCCACATCAAAAAATCTGGTTGTTGAGATCATGATGTTCCCACACTGAAACATTCATAAGTACACCTGGACCTCTCCTGATGGGAACACTCACAACCAGATTGACCACATATTGCTAGATAGGAGAAGGCAGTTGGGTATACTAGATGTACGAAGTTTCAGGGGAGCTAACTGTGACATTGATCACTATCTGGTGGTTGCAAAAATTAGGGAAGGATTGACAGTAAGTAAACAAGCAGCACAGAAATTTGATGGGGAAAGATTTAATCTCAGAAAGCTAAATGAGCTGGAGGTTATGAAACAGTATCAGATTGAGATTACAAACAGGTTTGCAGCTTTGGAGAACTTAAGTGATAACGAGGACATAATAGTGAAGGATATTTTAATTATCAGAGATATTCCATTGAAAACTGAATTGAAAATTGGTTTTAGGTGTTTTATTATTCGTATCATTTTTTTTTAATTTATTTATTGCTAAGATTCTTCCAACCCTATGTATATTATGTTAGATAGTATATATGTGACTATGTCTATATCCACAGGATTGTATCCTGATTTGGATTTATAGAATGGAAATAAATTACATTACATTACATACATAGGGTTTGGGAGATCATCATTAAAGAGAATATCAAAACCTCAGCTAAAGACAGTCTAGGTCCGCATAAATTGAAGCAGCATAAACCATGGTTTGATGAAGAATGTTTAGGTTTTTTAGACCAAAGGAAGCAGGCTAAAATGCGGTGGTTAAAGGATCCAAGCCAAAGCAATGTAGATCATCTAATCAATGTAAGATGTGAAGCTAGCAGACATTTCTGGAACAAAAAGAAGGAATATCTGAAAGCTAAAATTGAGGAACTTGTAACTAATAGTAATATAAAAAATACCAGAGACTTGTATAGGGGCTTCAATGACTTTAAGAAGGGTTACCAGCTTAGAACTAATATAATAAAGATGAGAAGTGTGATTTGGTTGCAGATTCCCACAGTGTTTTGGCTAGGTAGAAGAACCCTTTCTCTAAGCTATTGAATATGCATGGGGTTAATGATGTTAGGAAGACAGAATTACACACAGCAGAACCACTAGTGCTCGAGCCAAGTGCCTTTGAGGTCAAGGTGCCTACTGCAAAGCTAAAAAGACACAAATCACCAGGTACTGATCAAATCCCAGCAGAATTGATTAAGGCAGGGGGTAGGACAATTTGCTCTGAGATCCATACACTTATTATTTCTATTTGGAATACGGAAAAACTAGCTGACAATTGGAAGGAATCGATCATTGTACCTATCTATAAGAAGGGTGATAAAGCAGACTGTAGTAATTATAGGGGCATATCACTTTTGCCAACTAAATACAAAATTTCATCCAACATACTGTTGTCTAGGTCAGTTCCATATGCAGAGGAAATTACTGGGGATCATGAAAGTGGATTTCGACCCAACGGGTCAAATACTGATCATACATTCTGCATTCGTCAAATACAGGATTGGGCAATGAAATGGGAAAAAAGCAAGGGTAGGTTGGGCTCACTGTAGTAGTGGGGAGGTGGGGAACGAGCCTCTCCCCTTCTGTAGCTTCTACCATTTAGTAGCAATACAGCAGTGGACAGGTGAGGAGCGTACTTTCACCGTTAAGGCTTATTATCAAAACGGAGAGAGTTTGGTGCGGGCTCGGCGCGCATTCCACACTCATTTCAATGTTCCGCGTAACCGACCGGTTCCATCAAACCACGCGATAAACACATGGGTAGACAACTTTGAGGTGAGTGGATCAACATTTAAAAAAAGAGGCAGCAGTCAAAAAACTGTGTAAACTCCAGAGAACATTGAGAGGGTTAGAGAGGCGTTTGAGAGAAGTCCGAAACGGAAGCCATCTTGAGGGCATTAATTTCAAAACATAAATTTTCAAACTGGCATAAAACAAAATGGCTAATCATATGCTTTTCATTTATGGCCAATAAACAGATAAAAAATTCATGTGTCGATTTTTTTTAATGTTTTGTAATTTCCCCGTTTCATTGCCCAACCCTGTACTTGAGAAAAAATGGGAATATAATGAAGCAGTGCACCAGCTCTTTACAGACTTCACAAAGCTTATGATTCAGTTAAAGGGAGGTCTTGTATAATATTCTCATTGAGTTTGGTATCCCCATGCAACTGGTAAGGCTAATAATAAAAGTGTGTCTGACTGAAACATACAGCAGAGTCCAGGTATATATAATTAATTTTATTATACATTCATTCTAGCACTTCGTGATGCCTTCTTTCAAGTTCGTAGAGTCAGGGCAGGCAAGAATTTGTCTGACACGTTTCCTATTAGGAATGGTTTGAAACAGAGAGATGCTGTATTGCCATTACTGTTCAACTTTGGCATAGAGTAGGCCATTAGGAGGGTTCAGGTAAACCAGGATGGCTTGAAATTAAATGGTACACATTGGCTTCTGGTTTGTGCTGATGATGTTAATATGGTGGGAGGAAGCATACATACTCTAAAGGAAAATGCAGAAGCTTTAGTAGCTGCTACTAGGGAGATTGGACTGGAAGTAAGTGCTGATAAAACTAAGTACATGGTCATGTCTCGAGGTCAGAATGCAGAACGAATTCTGAGGGTGAGGATTGATAATATTACCTTCGAGAGGGTGGAAGAGTTTAAATATTTGGGAACAACCATAACAAAACAAAATTCTATTCAGGAAGAAATTAAGAACAGATTGAAGTCAGGGAATGCTTGCTATTATTCAGTGCGGAATCTTCGGCTTCCAGTTTGCTATCCAAAAATTTAAAGATTAAGATACACAGAACCATAATTTGCCTGTTGTTTTGTACGGGTGTGAAACTTGGTCATTCACATTGAGGTATGTAGGGTGAGGGTGTTTGTGAATAGGGTGTTGAGGAGAATATTTGGACCCAAGACGGACGAGGTGACAAGGGAGTGGAGAAAACTACACAATGAGGAGCTTAATGATCTGTACTCCTCACCCAATATTGTTCACGTGATAAAATCGAGAAGAATGTGACTGGTGGGGCATGTAGCGCGTACGGTGGAGAGAAGCATATACAGGTTTTTGGTCGGGAGTATAATATTAAGATGGAACTTCAGGAAGTGGGGCGTGGGAGTATGGAATGGATGGAGCTGGCTCAGGATAGGGACAGGTGGTGTGCACTTGTTACTGCGGTAATGAACCTTCGGGTTCCATAAAATTGGGGGAATTTCTCGACTAGCTGAAAACCTGTTAGCTTCTCAAAAAGGACTCTGCTCTATGGAGTACGTAAATAAGTAATCACAATCTGACTATTAATATACAATACAATGTAAAACTTTTAGAGTTGTAAACAATAACACATATTTACCTAGAGAAAATACAACTACGCAGTCAAACACACCACATACAACTACCGAAGACGACTACACACAATCACGAAAAGTCATGTTGCGCAAACAGGCGTCGCGGCATACATAACTCTTACCAACAAAACAACAGAGAATACGCGAACATCTCTTTTCGTTTAGCTGACAGTTTACTAAAGAATAAGAAAAATTACTGTGTAAAGGCAATAAATATGAGATACTCCGGGAGCACACACAAGTTTAGACCGGTTACAAAGTTCCAAATCGGAAATACGTTTTTTGATAAACCCTAGATTAAGCGGCTGATTTCCAAATTTCACTTCTCTGCAACTTGGTGTTGAAATGCCATCCCTCGATTCTTCCAAATTCATATTGAGAATTTAGATTGGCCGAGATACGACATGTGAACTGATATTCCCCGGTAAAAAGGCCTGAATCAAATTTTATACGTTGCTGGAAATCTTTCGTTTTTTCTAAGCTATTGCTTATCCAAGTTATTTATTTATAATCTTTCAAACACGTTGTTCCCACCGTTACTAGGCTGGGTGATAATCCGTGGTTTCGACCGGAAGCCACGAACTCGGTTAGACACAACGGTAGGTAATCCCTTATTGCGAAAAGTTTAAACTTCCGCTTTGCCAGGGTTGCCAGGCTAACTTCTAGACATTTCGCAATCTGAATTTTAAACGCGAATCAAATCAATCTCAATACAGGGGCTATTCAGTGGGTCTAATTATGAATCTCGCTGCATAAGCACATTGAAATACTAAACGACTAGTTAGCTTGATATCTCAGTGGTACCCATGCTTGGCACGGAACCAAGTGCGTTTCGACTTCACAGCTCCCGGCCGATTGAAAACCGGAACGTGTGAACGAGGCCTAACAGAACGGTTGGTAGTCAAATAGCAGAAACCTCCAATATTAACAAGGCTATGATTACTATGGCAGATAAAAATAACACAACAGAAACCGACTGCGAAAATAAAGCAACAGTAGTTTATAATAACCATTTGAATACATAAACAATGACAGAAAGAAACATTTTAAAAAGACTAGGTAAAACAAACAAAACGCAAAAGAACAAATTCATAAAGATTATAACTGGAAAATGTCAAAATTTAACCCCACGTCACCAAAGATAAATTTAGGAAATGCCCAAGGAAATTCAGTCTATAAGACCTATAACTGGACAAACTCTCCAGCATAATTAATAAAAGATATGGTGCATTAATAAAATACGTGCCTTATAATGTGTAACACTCAATAACGAAGTCGCTAATCAATTACGTAAATCAGTCGTCAAATTAACACAAGTAGTGCGTATTAACTGTAACTGTGTTGATGAAAAGTCTTCTTGGAACTACAGTTGTTTTAACCTCACGTGTTGTCAGCACGTGTGCCAGAAATTATATCACGCGGCTGTGTAATGAACTGTATCACACGTGTCGGCGACTTTTTAAGAACGGGAAAGGCGGAGCGGGTGCAAAGGTTATGATTTTTTTTTAACATTTCGTGATTTAGCTGCATTCCTTGCAACGTGATATCTTAATGGCAGTGCAAGCATTCCGGCAACGAACCGTGTTTCTTATTCGTGTATAAACTGTGCATTTGTATTATTTATTACTCTAGGATACAATGCTGTCACCTGTCATTATATGACATGTTGGTTAAACCACAGCTGTTTTCAAACTCACGTGGTTCCGTTGTGTGAGCTGCGAGAGTACAACGCACGTCTGTTTAATAAATTCTATCACACTTTTCTCGCCAAGTTTGGATGCATCGTGTTATTATGCTGCTATAAAATTGCTAGGGATAAAAAAATCATTCAGTGTTATGCTGAAATGAACCCCCAGACCTAAACAATTCGACTGTTTTCCTAAGTGCCTAAGTGTGAGAATTCTTAGGTTTATCATTATCATATCTGCAAAAATGATACTTTGAGATCAATTTACTTTACTTATTTTCACTCTATTGCGAGTTATGGAATAATTCTCTGGGGAAATTCCTCATACAGTAGAAAGATATTCGCTTTGCAGAAGAGAATAATTAGAATTGTGATAGGTGCACACCCTACAACTTCAGGCAGAAAACTAATTAAAAAGTTAGAGATTTTAACAGTCCCAAGCCAATATATATACCCATTGATGAGTTTTTTTCAGTTGGAAATCAGGAAAAATTTCAGACTACCTCGTCAGTACGTTGTATAAATACAAGAAATAAACACCATCTACATAGATAAGTTGCTAACGTGCCCTGCTTTCAGAAAGGCGCATCCTACTCTGGGACCTGAATTTTTAACAACTTACCGCGAAGTATTACAAGCCTTAAGAAAGAAAAGTCACAGTTTAAAGCAGCCCTAAAAATTGTTTTATACGCACACTCCTTTTATTCTGTGGATGAATTTTTTGCATGGGTACAGACGATATGTATTACTGACTTATATGACTGTGTAAATCCTTACACTGTAATAATTTTGTGCGTTTGTATGCTTATGACATGCTCCACATCCTATTGTCTCGTGACAGCCCCACGGATCAATGGAATGTATATGTATGTCCACTAGATCCATATTTTCCACCAATCGCGTAATTCGATATGCGTAAAAGTCATTCGATTGTTACCATCGCCAATCGATAAACAGCTATGATCGGAGTCGATACTTGACAAAATTCGATGATACACATTCCGTACTGGAGAAATTGTGGTGTGTTAGACGTAGTATGCGTTGAATTGGGTGGAACACTTGGTCACTTTGATTAACGTGGATGTATGTAACTAATTATGGCAGCTTTCCACCCAACACACAACGGTGATATTGTTCACCTAAACGTTGGCGGAACGAGGTATGGAAGGTTTAAAGTTATTACCTTTTGTGTCTTTTGACATGGCTTTATAAACAATGGTCACGGCGTTAAACTTGTATAGAATAATCAGTGTGGATCTAATAACATATTCTTCTTGCTTTCCGTTAGTGTTTTGATATGGTACTGTTAAGATCCATGGTTCCACATGTGGGACACTATTTTAGTTGTTGTTTCTTTTCAGATTTTCAACCTCTCGCCAAACTTTGATGTGGGTACCAGATTCCTTCTTTACGGCCCTTCTTAGTGGCAGAATATCAAGTTTGCGAGATGAAATGGGAGCCATATTCATAGACCGTGATCCTAAACTTTTTGCTACAATTTTGAATTATTTAAGAACTAGAGATATTGACTTAAGTGTAGATATACGTGCATTTCGACATGAAGCAGAATACTATGGGATTGCCCCTCTAGTGAAGAGATTGATGTTGTGTGAAGATTTATGTCAGTCTTCATGTGGTGATGTTTTGTTTTATGGATATCTGCCGCCTCCATGTATGTGTATTTATTTTGTATAAACTTTTATTTTTAAGAAATATGTTGACCTCTCGTGATTTTGCTATTTAATGGAGATCATCAAATTGTCAGTAATATTCTACCAGGCAGAGTTATATAACTAATGCTCTAGTTTTCTTTTCAAAACCAGTTTGAATCGAAGCCAGGCTATTTTGTTAGTCTGCCTGATTATTTTGGTTTTCCTCATCTCCAGGTGCATTGGGAGGGGGGGGGGGATACTTACAGATTTAGAACATATGAATCTTGCATCTCATTCATTATATACAGGTAGGTCTCCTTTTACGTAATTTCTTCATGCACAGTTTTGCTTTAATGGGACTTAAAAATTTACTCCATCTCTTAAGTTTACACAAAAAGTTTTGGTTTAATGCGATTTGGCATAGACAATACTCTGTTTTTTTTATTTAACACAATTTGGCGTACTCTACACGATCTGTTGCCACTCTTGTTTTGTGTTGGAGGATAGCAGAAAGTGATGTCACTGTCACATGTATGGACTGTTTATGTTGGTGATATGTGGCTGAAGTAGTTTCTCCTTCAACAAGATTGGCTTTTTTTTTTTTATCAAAATGAGTGAGAAACATAAATCTGCATCACTTAGTGCAATCCTGGTGAAAAATTGGCAAAGGACAATCAGTATTAAAGAGAAATTAGACGTAATAAGCTAACTTAGAAAAGGTGAGCACAGTGTTGTTGACATATGCCATTATGTTAGATTTGCATATAGTTGCGTAGGTATGATGTGTGATAGTGCTGATAAAATTACAGAAAGTGCTAAATCAGGAACTAAAGTGTTTATATAGCAAGACTACCACAGTCCTATTGGAATGGACTGTACCAAAAGCTATGGATGTGATTTTGTTATATTTTTATTTCATTAGAAGTAATAAATATATCATACAGAAATGTATGTATATTGTATATACAGTAGATATATATTCAACAGGTCTGTAAGTCCACTAGCAGTGTAGTCATACACTATATAGGATGAGTCTGTCAATCCCCCTAACCCCAGGAATTATACTGTCTTAAGTGGGAATTTTGTGTTCAATTTGCATGACTTTTTCAGGAATGTAACCCTGCTGTAAACTGAAACCTGCCTGTATCCAATGAAACTTCAGAAGTTAGTGTAAGTTATAAGGAAAATCTGATTAAAGTCACCCTCATATTTCCCTCAGACATACATATCTGGTGTCCTTCTTTTTGGACCCAGAAGATATCAGGCAACTAAGTACAGGGGCCATCTGGAACTTTGCTAAATGAACAGGGCTCCTCTAATTTAGTAATAAAACATGAGGCACAAAGGGCCTGTCCTAAGGGCTAGGTACATCAGGTCCGGAAGGTATTGAACCCAAATACCATTCAGTTCAATTCAATTCAGTTCACCCTCATATTTCAAGATTTGAGAACTGTAAAACGAATTTGTTGTTTATTGAGTGTCTGGTCTTCACAGAGGTCACCATACATGTTTCAGCATCCCACATGTCTTAGATTTACATGCAAATAAAGCCAGTTTTTAGAACAAATGATGTGGGAAATTAAAACTATATGATGGGATTTGAGGTTTGTTTAGTTATGACTGTAAAGAAGATAGAAGAAAGTAAGTTATACACATGTAAAGCACTTTAGTTGGTGATACATATTAATCAAAATTTATTATAACAGAACATTCCATAGTTTAATGCCAGGAAAGGAGAGACTGAGAGTGAAAGAAATGAAGATATTTGTTATACATGTTGGCCAAGTACTGAGAAATGCATTATGCTACATGGCATCATGCCTTTTCATACTTTGACATTGGGACAAGTTTCATATCACCACATACACACACACACACACAAACACAGATGGGCACATGCAGGTGTACTTACACATGTACATATAGTATGATTCTCTTATTCATATCCTGTTAACTTCAGGAACTTACTTGTTGGACAGTTCCCAGGCAGATACTCAAGGGTTACAGATTTATAACCACAGGAATGTTAAAACTAATAAGTAAACAAATTATGATATAAAGTTCTTGTTGTTGAATTTACAGAAAATAAAAAAAATGAGTGTCAGCCAGAGTATAGACCACAGCATGTCTGTGCGCATACATATATTGGTAATTGCTTACAGCAGTCAGTGGATTAGCCAATAACATTGGCCACCTATCTGCAGATCATGACTCCATTTTATTTGTGGGGCTGCATAAAGGATGTGTTGTAACATCAAAAGTTCATCATGAGGTGCATGACAATTTAAATTCTGCATTCTCTATAAGGGATAGGCATTGTGAAATGCTGTAAGCTACCTGCTGTCTGTCTGTCTGGCACACATACACATGTGCAGACTACAGTTAGCATGTAATAGGTTTGTGTGTGAGAGTTTAGGTTGGCTGCCATGTTGTGGATAGATGAAAGTGTGTGGCATACATGAATGTAAGTTGGATGATGCATTGGAGAATATATGCATGGTTATCAGAGCCTGTATATTCCCCCAAATTATCATTACCATGTAATTGTTCAGGTGTGGAAGTAAGCAGAGACTACTTTAGGATGGAACAGTCAGTTGTGTGATGTACTGATAATAGGTTAATATAAGGAACCAGCTGTTCATTGTGGGGACTATGTATCTGTGCCTTTAGTTTGTAGCAACATGTATTTCGTCTGCGATCAGTTTTACCATAATCATCTTTCACTTATGATTATGAGACCAAACAGAACGCAAGCACAGCTGAACCCAAGCTATCATAACTTTACATTCTTATTAGGGTTCAAGTCGTCTGGGATGTGATGCTGTGGCATCAGGTGCATTCGTCCCAGTGTGTGGAAGGTCATGTTCCCTTCATCTTAAAGGAAAGCAGTCTGCCCCCACCCAGAGTGCTTGACTGAGAAGGTAAAGGCAACACAGCCTGTAGAAATGTTGGGAACTTCTTATCCAAAGACACAGTGTCACATCCCAGAAGACTTGAATCACCAACAACCTTGCCATGAGAACCACATCTCACATTATGTGATGTGACCAACTTGAACATAGTCATGCCCTGCAAGAGAATTAAAAATTTGTTAGCGGGATTTAAGCATTAAATACAAGTGAAAGTTCTTTAATGCTTTAGACATTTGATTAAGAAAAGTGTAATTGCAATAGGAATATAATGCAAGAAAAGGAGACGAGCTGCTGGCTACTGTGATTAAAACCTGTATCAATGTCAGTTTATCTTAGAAGGTGTAATTTATAAACCATTAATTTTTGACCAGGTATACCAGTGCAAGATCCAGGTGTGGTGCATTCATCAGCTCCACCAGGTGACATCCCCACAACTGTTCATGTTGTGGCTCGTCCTGGCTCAATCATCCGTGTCCCAGCAGATCCAAATTCTGCGTCAACAGCATCTGCTAATGGCAGTATCACAGAGAACACAACTCCACCACCGTCTGTGTCATCTTCCTTATCATCTTCATCATCATCAACACTGTCATCATTGTCATCTGTTAATACAGTGCTCAGTGCTTCTCACCAGGTGTCTGCATCTATACCTACCTCAGTTCCTGCTACACCTATAGTTACGCCTCCATCTGCTGTACCATTGGTTTCAGCTGTTGCAGCTCTTAATCCCATGTTACCGACTATTAATAGCAGTGGGATGTTAATACCCAGTGCACATACTCACGGAACACACCCACAGGCTCCTCAACGACCTGTGCCAGGCCACTCACGAAACTCATCCTTGGATCTACGGGTTTCATCAAGTGGTTGTGCAGCAGTAGCTTCTCGTAGCTCAACTGATATCCGCAACATGGCTGGGCGAGCAGCTGTTGGTCATTCTAGGACAGCTTCATTAGATCTTCGTCATACACGCAACTCTTCAGCAGACCTCAATAAATTGTTCCGAAATGATGTTGGCCTGGTTTTTGGTGCTCATCAAGGTAGGACTTTAGCATAGCATAGAACATATGGAAGTCCATACTGCCCCTTCAGTGTAAACTTTATTTGTCTGAAATCTTATCTGAAAATGTGAACATAAATGTATATAATACGAAGGTAAAGGTGTATTTGGACCTGTTCATGCCATGAAGGCAGATGAGGGATTGGAGGTGTAGCTTCACTCTTTCATAACCTCAGTATTAAGTGGAGGCGACCCAGTGCCCATTGAAAAAGAGGTTGAGTGGGCCCCAGGGCTGACCTGGATGCTTTGCAAGTCTCATGCACCTGCTGGAAACCAAACCACAATTTCTCATTTACAGCTTGTAGCCCAGTCACTGTGCTGACTGCATTATACTGATTTTGAATGTATGTGTGTGTAATGTCATTTTATTTATTGTTGTGTATAGGAGTTCAGTGTGTCTTATGCTCTGAGGAAGAAATAAAATTGAGATATTCATTGACCTAGGAAGGATGAGGTGACATAGGTGGGCAAAATTATGTAATGGATAGCTGTAATTTATGTGTGCCAACTGATGATGTTGGAACAAGTAAATAAGGACAGGCGAGATGGATTGAACATGTATTCTTCTGGTCAGTGAAAAATTATACAAAGTTTAATCGAAGTATGTGTGAAGAAGAGCCGTCTTCTGAAATCCAAGTTCTGACAAGAGGAAAACTAAATTTGAGTGGTTTGATTTTTGGCACTGGTAAGAGATTTTTATTTGCTTCAGAATGTCTGTGCTAGCTCAGGGGCCTGTCTAACTTCCTAGTCATTGGGTACTGGGGTTGAAGTGGCTGGGGCATGAAGTTGTAACTTCCTTCATTGTAGTGCTAAGGTTAAGAATGAGTGTAACTTTACGTCTGCTTCCCGTTATGACTTCATGGCATGCATAAGGAGAACTTTATATTTTCTTACAAAAAGGAGGTGTGCTGTGAATTGTAGAGTCTCATAATATGGTCCATTTGTGGGTTGTTGTGAACACAGTAATGAATATTTTTATTCTATAAAGAAGGGAAATTTTTTGTCACTTGTGTAACCAAATTGTCAAGGTTTTAGGTAGTATCTGGTATCAGTCAGAGAGTTGTGGTGATTTTGTACTGTGCCTTGCTATCTGTTTATTGCCTGTTAGTAATAGTAGATGATTTAAAAACATTTAAAACCAGTATTCCATATGTGGTGCTTATGGGTGAGGAGAGGGGGGTGTATAGGGTCTTGGTGGGGAAACCGGAGGGAAGGAGACCACTGGGGAGACCTAGGCATAGATGGGTGGATAATATTAGGATGCATCTCCAGGAGGTGGGATGTTGGTATATGGACTGGATTGGGCTGGCCCAGGATAGAGACTGGTGGCGGATGCTTGTGAGTTCGGTAATGAACCTTCGGGTTCCGTGAAATGCGGGGAATTTCTTGACTAGCTGCAAACCAGTTAGCTTCTCAAGAAGGACTCTGCACCATGGAGTAAGTAAGTAAGTCCACAACCTAACTGAGTATTGTAATTGTAATTTTTTAAATGTAAGTTTTAAATATATTTTGTTTTACATATATACGTTTCCATGAATTTTGTGATATGTTTTTAATTTCCGTAATTATTTGTGGTACTATGTTTGTGACATGTAGTGTTATGTAGATGATTTAGTTTATATATAATACGTGTATGGATGAGTCTGTTAAGCGAAGGTATAATTCATTTAGAATATGCCAATTTTATCTAAGAGCCTGTGTGTACCTGAGGAAGAAAGTAGTTGCTTTTGAAACCATGCTTGTATATAGTGTGGTGTATGTGTATTTAAGATTTTTTTTTTAATACTTATTAGTGATGTGTTTAACATTTATCATGCATTGTTTGCCTTTTACACAAAAAACAGAAGTTCCTACACAGCAGTTACTGTCTAACATGAAATTTAATTGAGACTGCTTTTTCTCCCATATTTTAAAGTGTTATTTAATGATGCTGTCAGTTACGAAGATTATATAGCATTGTAATAGCTATGTAAATGAATGAGTATGGGCCACTGATGGGATGATACTGATAGGAAAACGGAAGTGCTAGGAAAAATATCTGTCCTATTCTGTTTTCATCCGCCACCAAACCCACATGAACTAGGCCAGTATTGAATCCAGTCTCTGTGACGAGGAGCCTATTACTTGCTGCTTTCTAAATTATAAACATGCGGTGGTTAGAATTAACATAACAGACAACACGTTGGACTCACTAATGACTGGAAGAATGAACATTATTTCTGTAATTGCCACGTGATAATGAGCAGTCTGAATGTTCAGAAAGTTCTGTGACATCCTGAAAAATTGCTAGGTGATTAGAAATTAGCATTGAATTTCATTTTAGTCACTTGACAGCTGTATTTGACTAAATCAGAAAGTCATATGTCACCAAAATATATCTCTGCAGTCATGGTGTCATGGTGTCTTGTCATAATATTCAGTAACCATCACAGTTACAATTTTGCTTCATTACACTCATACAGGTTAGTAGGTGTGTGTGACAGATCAATTTGTAGTACATGAAATTGATGTTATTCATAGTTTTGGTAGTTATGAATAAAGTGTAACAAAACATGTTGTTCTTGTTAGCTTGTTCAGTTGTTTTGACATGTTTGAGGATCCATTGGCTGGTATCATTTTAAAGTTATTATGGGCTTCCAACAGAAGGAATGACAAAGAAAGGTATGGGTTTTTTAATACGCAGTGTATGTTTTCATTTATTAGGATCCAGCTGGACAGATCCATTGAGGGTGCAGATTGTAAAGGCTCATCACAACTGGATTGCCGTAGCTTATGCCCATTTTGTGGCATGCTATAGGTGAGTTCTTAATTTTCATTGCTACTTTCAGTCTGTTGTTTGTCCAGAGCCCAAGAAATGTGACTTAGTTATACTGGTAGCTAGTCACTTTATCACAATGTTTCTGTGAGGTGTAAATATAAATTTAAATGCTTGTGAACACTTGGCTGATAAAAATATTTGAATTTGAGAAAGATAGAAGTATGTAATTGGTTTGGGATATTATATGATTGGGAGCTTCGTGGCTTGTGTGGGTCACTTAGTGTTGTTAGTGAATCTAAGTTGGTTTGCACATGTCTAGGGTGAGGAAGTGGGAAATGCACATAGGATTTTGGTGGTGAATAAAGTGTTTGAAGGAAATGTGTGATTGTTACAATTAGCTGAGGACTCTGTGTAATGATATGCTTTGGTTTTGATAGCGTTGAACTGCTGTCGTAACTTGCTATAGTGCTAGTAGCTGAAAAGTAATATGGCATTCTCCTGGAAATATGTGCCATATTAACCATGACTCATCTAACAGATGGAGGGTTTGCTGTATGAACATGCATGAAGTTCCCTGTATAGATATTTTGTGGAAAGTGGAACATTGCGAAGGTTAGGTTAGGTTAGGTTAGGGCGGTGTTTCCTTAACTTTTTTGGTCACAGAACACTTTTTAACTTTGTAAATATTTACGAACACATGTTTTTTGGTACCTCTTTTATCCAATATAAGTCAGAGCAACAAGATCTGTTAATAACCCAATGAAAGGTTCTTTTAAAATTTTTTTTTATGAATAGGATCTGTATGATCAGATATGCTAATTGCAAATTTAGTAAAAAATCTGTGATCTTTTTGGTTTATTGACTTCTTTACAGAACGCTTATTCACATCTTTTGAAACACCAGTGTTCCGCAGAGCGTAGTTTGGGAAATGTTGCGTTAGGGTAAATACAGTTCATCCTTCATGGCACAAGGGGATGTTTTACAGTGTGTAGTGCACTGCAAGATTAGTTTATGTTTGAGTGTAGATGGAATAAGCAGAACCATATTTATTTTTTTATTTCAATTTCTGTTTATCTAACAACAATTTTAATTTGGTGTTTTGAAAGAAAGGTATAATTTTATGGTTATGTTTTGTTACAAGGTTAAAAGATTCAAGTGGCTGGCAGCATGCATTTACCAGTCCTCATATTGAGAGCTGCATAGAGAGGATTGCCATCAATGCCAAGATGGGGCAAGGTGGTGGTGGAGAAGCATCTTCCAAAATGGTGGCCATTTCATATGGTAGCCAGGTTCGACTGTGGGGTGTGTCTGAGGATGGAACTCGGACTGATGTAGGTGAGTTGCATTTTCCATTGAAATCATATCGTGTTTTGTATCAAGGTACTGAAAGGGAAATTTCTGTTAATTATTAACGTGTGATGGCTGGCATTTTCATGTTTGGACAACTGTGTGTGCATGTGCACGTGTATGCATGTGTGTATTATGCTGTGTGTCTCAAGAACAGCAAAAAATTATTCTAGAAGACCTGTATGATGATCCCTCCAAGGTGTAGGAGGGTGTTTGATGGTTGTACTATTTATAAGTGTAGGTTGTTATTTTGTTGTTTCCATTTGAGTGGAGAGTTTACACAATACAATGGATATTGAGTCAAACGGTCAGTTCAAGGAACTTCCCCAAATGCTATAGATATAGTGTTATGGTTGTCACATTGAAATAGTACAAGCAATTTTTATTGTCCCAGGAACATTCAACTTGCTTGTAAGAGTGGAGTACTTATTCTTCATTGGAAGTCAGTTGGTAGCATTGTCACCCACAGGGAAGATAGGAGTGTGGCATGCCATGACACAGCATTGGCAGATTCAGGATGTGGTCCCTATTGCATCCTTTGACACAGCCGGCTCATTCCTGTTACTCGGCTGCAATAATGGAGCCATATATTATATAGGTAAGTGGCTTAGTCTCCAAAGTCTTGGTTACCATGGATGCTTCCAGGTGGTATTGTGTTACCTTTTAGTTTGTAGCCACCTGTTAGTTTGTGGCTGATGAAGAACCTGGCAAAGCTGGCGGGTGACTGATCATCCGTCATCTGTTACTTGGCTTTCATCATATACACTGTCATCTTAAGTTCTGTAGGACCCACATAACAGAAAATATGGAAGTGTGATGATGGAAACAATGTGCATGTAGCCCTTGTTCTGTGCCCTAGTTATGTTCCTGAAAATTGGGCATAAGTAAAAAATGATATTCCTGTAAGAAGCAATGGAATAGGTAGGGTTTAGGGGCGGTAACCTGACTGGGACACTCCGGTACCAGTCAGGTTATTGAGTTTGTATCTTACAGGCAGAGTAAAAACACGTAATAGAGACATGAATGTGGAGACAGAATTTGGGAGGGCAGTTTACGGGTCACCAACAAGGTCAGAACTGGCTACCATCTTTGGTGAAATGTATCTAGAAATAATGGAGGTAGGCATGGAAGGGAAGGAAGTACTATGCATTTGCCAGCAAATCATGCATGGTACACTCTGTATGTGAGATGGCAAAGGCAGGGTGTATGCATTTTGTTTTGTCTATCACTGTGGTGTAGACATCATTGTAAAATAGACCCACTCCTCTCCTTGTGCTTGAAAATTTTACAAGCCAGGAACTGTGAACTGACCTACAGAATGACTAGAGCATGAAGCGGAATACTCATGCCACCTGTATTAATACCTTGAATGTGGCTTTAGTGTGTTGCATTAGTACAGGTAGAAACTTGATATTGGCTGCAGTGTTGTACAGCATACATGTACTTTAAATGGGAACTGTAAAATGGGGATTATGGCAAAATGAAGCTGTACTGTATATAATAATCAAATAAATTAAATCGGAGTTGGACAGTGGACACAGAAGTAAAACATAATGTGGATAGATATCTTCGTTTATTTTGCGCTTTGAACCTGTGGTGGACCCAAGATTTCAGCATGATTGCTCGTTAGATTTCCATTACCCATTTGCTTTATTTATATTGCTTGTGTTTGAAAATCAGGAAGGGTAAAAGTAATAGTATCCTTTATCAGTTCTATGTAAATACATTGTATTAACTGTGACTGTCCATTGTGCAAGGTATGACCCACATCTCCAGTTTTTATTGTAATGAATCGGTGTATGATATGTTCTGAATACCTTAGTGTTCTCTTTTCTGTAAAATTGTTTTTGAGGTTTAAGTACACATGCCTAGGTTCTTACATGAGATAAATGTTGCTGTTTTATGATCTCCAGATATGCAGAAGTTTCCACTCCGCATGAAAGACAATGATCTGCTAGTTACGGAACTGTACCGTGATCCTTCTAATGATCCCATTACCGCCATTTCTGTATATCTCACACCCAAAACAAGTAAGTTTATTGTTATGCTCAAGTTAATTACATATTTTGGAACATAAGTATAGCATAAAGGTTATAAACTTCATCTGCAGCACCTCATTTGTATGTTTAGTAATGGTTGTCTCTTCCTTTTTGTTGGTCTGAAGGATAGCCTCTTGTTCCTGCATGTGTTTATTGAAGCTGATTATATTTTTGTGTCCCATAACCATAAGGCAAAATTATTTTTTAGTCTCTGATGTTTATTGGACCGTGCATCAGTGTGATAGTTGAAGAATAAAAAACCAACTAGATGTCACTTGTTATATTTACTTCTTAGATACTCAGCATGTTTCGGGCATTAATATGTCCATCCTCGGGAGTTTGTGACTGTGTTGTTGATCTACCACATTGGCTGTATTGTTCTTGGATTGCTGTGTGTTGGAGTTAGGGTGCAGTTC
>Ga0131853_10006036_pt1 | contig 21865 bp, 20 predicted proteins | sample TergutLab28metaG_FD_92764 | JGI IMG/M metagenome (GOLD analysis project Ga0131853, IMG submission 92764) | Labiotermes labralis P1 segment gut microbial communities from Petit-Saut dam, French Guiana - Lab288 P1 (version 2) (version 2) | ecosystem: Host-associated > Arthropoda: Insects >... | reverse complement strand
GCCGAAGGCATACATCAGGCAACTGCGTTTAGGGAGGGGGTGCAGGGGGAGGCAATCGCAAGCCTCCCCTTGCCGCTTTTTGGTTCTTTTTGGCGCCCCAAAAAGAACGTGCAGGATGTCATTCCAATAACATTTCTCGAACTAAATTATGAACACCAACCGACCCAATACCAGAAAATACAACAACCACTCCACAAAACCTATTGCGAATACCCCCGTACAAATCCATGCAATCGGACGTTTTATGTCATGCCATCTACAACATCCGCGAAATCCAAACTTGCGTATTTGTGCGCATTTTTTTATCATGAACACGGTTGAAACCAACAACAACAATAACACAGCGATGAAAATTACTAAGTAAAAAATGAAAAACACCCCACCATGTACAAAACCATAACGATCAATAATCCAAAATAAATTTACTACACTCCAAAACGCACGGAACCCCAAATATGGAAATGTCAACCACATCGAAAATTTCGACATGTTAAATAAAAAAACCAACATAAGTGCAAATATAATATCGAAAAACCTAACCAACAAAAACGGGAAAATTGTTCGATTTGGGCTTGCAACATTCATTACATTGCCATCCAAAAATTGGCGCGAAATACGAAAATGATCCAACATCGCATCGGAAACAACCACAACACCCAAAATCAATCCCGCCAAAACAAACCCAGCAAGCAACAACACAATCCATTTATTTTGCCGCCACCCATACCAAAAATGATTCTTAAAATTAAAATGGAACCGATTAAATCTGATTTTTCCTTTCATCATACGTTATGTATATGATGTGGTCTGTCGAAAAATGTAGATTCTCCAATTTACAGCATAGCAGACATGCATTATGTATTTTCCAAGAAAAGCAACCTGCCAAGCTTTGCGAGGAGACCGCTCAACCAAGCTCGTTTAGGGAAACAACACCCAAAGCGAGTCGACGTGGCAATCCAGAAAACGTTCCATTTCTTTTATTGAACAGTATATAAACATACGCTTGTTTTTCCATGAAAAAAATTATACCGCATCAGTAGTACTTTTCGCCATCTCTTTTTTCTGGATTGCCACGTCGGACGCTAGTTTCTTATCTTCCTTAATTGTTTTTTTCTCTGGCGTTCTCCTCGCAAAGCTTATAACCTCTTGGTAACTTAACAACCTTTTCTCATATTTTTTCTTCTCCAAATCTCGACAACAAAAAAACTTGCAACTACCCCACCCCTTATGATATAATACCCTGTTGACTAGACGGGGGGTTAGCGGTCCCTTGTAACCGTCACGCTAAGGCGGGTTGAATACTTTGGATGAGGGGAAGTGTAAGTTAGGTCTAGTATATGTGCATGGTGTTGAAGTGGGGACCCTGTGCAACGGCAAAGTTGTGAATCATGTCAGGTCGGGAACGAAGCAGCATTAAGCATCCAAGCCGTGTGCCACAGATAAATTTCCACGGAGCCACGTGCATATGCTTACCTAAATTGCATAACTTCAAACCAAAGGTCAACACCAATAAAAATCCCCTTTCGGGGATTTTTTAATTTAGTGATATCTGACAATTATGCCTGTGGTGTTGCTGCCTGCGGTGCTTCGTAAATCATGCACTTCTTTGGCTTAGCCTTGTCATACATAACCTGCAACTGTGTACCTTCTTGTACAGGCATACTCTTTTTACCGCCGAACATTTTGCCCATTGATTTCATGTCATTTACTACACCAAGTGACATGCCTTCTTTTTCTTTTACTTTCAATACTAATGGCTTTGGCAACCCTTCTACTTGAATAAATACTTTGTAGTAATGTGTTGATTTTGCGAACGGGCCGATACCTGTTCTTGCCTCACCCGCGTAACGGCAATTTGTTACCGTTCCTGTTGCGATTACCGCGTTTTCTGGATTCTTAATCTTGATTGGTTTTGCACTTACAACTCCCATGTTTTAAATTCTCCTTTTGGTTGAGGTGTATTTCCTCTACAACAATAATATATCATATCATAAAAGAAACTTGCTAACGAATTATCAATATCTATTCTTGTTCTTGTACAATTGGCATATTCCAAATTTCTACGGCATAATCCCCATATTCTTTAATGTCTTGTACAATTGCCGGTAATTCATCGAACATTTGTACCATTGTTGGTGACAACTTTAATTTCACAGATGATTGATTTTGACCCAAAAAACTTTCAAAAAGGGTATTCCTACGCAAAATGTTAAAAGATATCGGCGTATATTTTACATGCACAGTAAAATTCATGAAAGGTTTAATCTTTAATGCTAAACCAATTAATAATATCCCAAAGGGAGGAAATATCATAGAAACCATAGATTCAAATGTTCTTAAATATTCCATCAACATTTCAAGAAGTTCTGGGTCCCATATTGCTACCGCAAACAAATACACACCAGTTACAACAAATAATCCACCCGTTAAATACATCATAATTCGAGTAAATAAAAATCCGTTATATTGTCCACCACGCCCAAGTTTCCGTCCACGCACTATAATAAACAAACCAAAAGAAAGATATGTTGGTGCAATATTAATCAACAACATTGGGTCTTGCCCAGGCGATTCAGCCAATTTAATTCCATAAAATACAAATCCAACAATCATGGAAGCAAGACCAAAGATAATCAATGCAATAAATATAAATTTGTTTAACATTTGATTGGTGCTTGAAAATCCTGCAATGTTTTCTAAACCCACATCTTGTCTGAATATTGTTTCTCTGCCCCATTTTTTGCCAACACTTTTGCGGATGATTCTTTTATTTGTAACGGTAATAGTAGTCTTAAACGCTTTAGAAACCAACCGCGATGTTTCATCACAATTAAATTGTTTGACAATTCTCTCGTTCATCCCAAGTTTTTCCATGTATGTAATATATCAAGATTTTAAGTTTTCCGCAACCCCCTATTTTCCAAAAAACTCCATAAAATAACAACGATAATCATTGACATGACGAGCAATAAATTGCATACTATAGTTATGAACTACAAAACACTATCACCCACTGCAAAAATTCTTAAAAAACAACAAATCTTCACTACAGGGCAAACTATGACGTCAGGCGAAGTGCAAAATATCGGTGTTATTGTTGCTTGCAATATGGAACATGCAACAAAGACCATAGAAAATATTAAATCCGGCATCCGTGCAAAAGGTGGTGCACCAACCACATTTCACATGCCACATTTGGGATATATAAACAAAGTCAATCCAATGACCGCGAAATACGCACATTCTTTTATGTTGCAAACTTCACGAAATATTGAGGCAATTATAAAACCAAACATGCTAGATGGTGTTGTTATCGTTTCCGATTGTGACATCACAATCACAGGTGCACTTCTGGGTACATTGAAAATTAATTGCCCTACCCTTGTTATCACGACTGGTATTTATGGAAAATATCTTAAACACAACAACGTATATAATCTTTTTGAAATAGCAACGGGGACAACTGGGTTTGAATCCATTGATGCCGCAATCGAAGATTCCAATTCACACGATGCCGGTTCAATGAAAACCATTATCTCTGTCCTAGAAAAAATAGGGTTGAGTTCAGACCAATACCCCAACGGCAGCGGTGCCCACCACAAATGCGCATATGAAATCGGCGAAAAAATTGTAGAATACGCGGAAAAACTTATACTGCCTAAAAAATTATTGACCAAAGACAAATATGCTACGGCAATTACCGAAACATTTAATTCAATGAACGCTACCGTTGATTTGTCGCAAATCGAACTTATAAACACATTATTCGATGCCAACGATACAAGAATAAAATCAATAGAACACAGCGGCATTATCCAAATCAAAGGTAGCGCAAGCGAAGACGGTGGAATAATGCAAATTACCACCGACTCCCCAACCCACTTCACGGGTTCGGCATGGGTATATCAATCGTTAGAAGATGCCGATCGCGCATTATTAGGCGGTTCAATTAAAGAAGGTATCATAATTCTCCAAAATTGTGTGAACGTAAATGTATCTGCAATCGCACTTATCATTGAAGAAATGGAATTAACCGATAAAATCGCAATCGCCACAGACGGCGTGTGTGAATCCACCGCTACCCTGGTCATTCAAAAATGCACACCTAATACACAAGAAAACGAATCATTTGCAAACATTCAAACCGGCGACGCATTAGAAATAAATATAGCAAAAGGCAGATTCAACACAAGTATCCTAGCCAAAGACATAAAAACACGCGCAAAAAGAAATAGTCCAAAAAAACCAACCGTTTATTTTAGTTAATAATTCGAAAGGAAGATTATGAAAATAACAATAGGTAAAGAACAACATACATGCATAGGTCAAGCCATAATTTCAAGTAAAGGAAATCCCGAAAGTAAACAAATTAAATATTTTTTTGAAAATGGAAAATCACTCTTGATTATCCCAGACGAGAACATAGCATACTTAGGCATTAACCATGGACAAATTAAAGAATTCGATAACTTCCCTCCCGAAGTAATTTTCAACGGCGAAAAAATGAAACAAGTCAACGCAGATTACCAAATAGAAGTAGAAAAGATTTTCGGATGGACCGAAGGCGAATGCCAATTTTGGGATTACGAAAGTAACGATGAAAATATGTTTATAAGTACAGCAATTTTAACCAAAACAAACCAAAGGGCGGATGTTATTTTAAATCGAATCGATACAAATTCAATCAAAGGACCATGCTAGACCTTCTCAAATTATTTAACAAAGTCGAAAAACATTCGACTTTTTTTCTTGGAAAACTATTGACAACAACAAAAAGACTATGTATAATCTAGTACTATGCATTGCATAGTATATTACAATAGGAGGAATATTGGAAACAAACAATATCATTACGGTTGAAAATTTAACCAAAGATTATGGCAACAATCAAGGAATCTTCGACGTAACATTAAACGTAAAAAGGGGTGAAGTTTTCGGTTTTCTCGGGCCAAATGGTGCGGGTAAAACCACAACAATTCGTCATTTATTGGGCTTTATCGAAAGCGAAAAAGGAAGTTGCAAAATTTTGGGAATGGATTGTTGGTCACAACCCAAAGAAATTCAAAAACACATCGGTTACGTTGCTGGTGAAATTGCCCTACCCGATGGCATGAACGGACAAAAATTCTTGGAACAAATTGCAAAAATGCGTGGCGTTAAAATGGAACGCATAACCGAATTATGCCAATATTTCGATATCGACCCAAAAAACAAAATTAAAAGAATGTCAAAGGGCATGAAACAAAAAATTGCCCTAGTACTCGCATTCATGCATGATCCCGAGATTTTATTGTTGGACGAACCAACAAGCGGACTCGACCCATTGATGCAGGAAAGATTTTGTGAACTGATACTCAAGGAAAAAGAACGCGGAAAAACAATAATGTTGAGCAGCCACATTTTCAACGAGGTAGAAAAAACCTGCGACCGAGTAATGATTATAAAACACGGAAAAATCATAGCGGAAATCGACATGCACAAAATCGAAAAAGAAAAACCAGAATACATAATAACAAAGTTCAGCCTAGAACATTACTTCATGGATTATTATAGAAAATGTGATTAATTGCCGCGTTGCGAACAGGTCATCGTAACGCACGATACAAAAAAATAAAAAGGATACAAATATGAAAAATTTAATTTCACCACAAATAACAAAACAAGGCATTAAAAGTATGTGGATTTTGGTTTTAGTTCTAAGTTTCGTTATATCAATAAACCTTCTAGCAATACCGTCTGGATTCGGGTCGGACGCCGATGCATTGGGAATATTGCAAATGTTCGCAAATACTGGAATCGCCGGGAATGGTGTCATATTCACAATCGTCACCGCGGTACTATGTGCCAATGTATTCCTAACAAGCGGAGTTGACAGAGGAACATTATCTGTTTACCTCAACACCCCCACAACACGAAGCCAAATACTGTTTTCAAGAATATTGGTCTTCGCATTCGTATTAATGGGAATGGTCATTATAACAGGCATCTTCGGAAGCATCTCGGCACTTTTACAAGTTGATGATTTCAACCATGGCAAATGGTGGACAATTATTGCTTTGTGGGCTTTATATTCCTTCTTGCTCGGCGGAATCGCATTCGCAATAGGTTGTTGGTTCAATAAAAGCAGACACACCCTCTTAGTTTGTGCATTTGTTTTGGGAAGCACATTTATATTAGCCATGTTAACCAACATAAACAATTTTGAATTCTTGAGATTCTTCACCCCGCAAACACTTATGAATATGGATGCGGTATTAAACGGCGACAGCGTGCTTTGGCAATTAATTGTAATGCCAATCGCCGCAATTCCATTTTACGTAATTGGATTCATCAAATTTGTAAAGAAAGATTTGCCGTTATAATTATCAATCACTCTCCCCCATTTCAAAGGTACCTTCACAAATTTTATCAATCTTTTTCAAACTGCCCCGTTTCATGATTACCGGGCTTTCTTGTAATCTTTGCATGACGTACGCATTTAGGAACGGGGGTTTTTCTTCCGGGTGATATTATTCACATAACATTGTGGAGTTTGGTCGTAGCAGGTGGTGAAACAGATGCAATAGTTTTCGTGGCAATGGCCGTTATGTTTTTGATTAACGACATTTACGGAATATTTGAATGGAGAAGATCGTACGGCGTGCCATCAAATATTCACCCGCAATGTTCGCCATTAATGATGCTACGGACAAAATTAAAAACTTAGTATCAAATGCACCCAATAAAAAATAGTAACCAACACCCATTATAATTTGGCTCAAAATAACTAATGCAAATTCACGGATTTTGGTTTTTCGGATGATAACAACTTCACCTTCTACCTTGTCACGTCTACTGTTACGCAACCAACTTATGAATCCGAATATCATAATTGGGAATGCAATCCCCATGGAAACGGCAATCTCCCCATATAACGTCAAACGAAATGAAATAATTGCATATAAAACCAAACCAACGGCACCAATTAAATACCCTTTAATTTTACCCTTCGCCTGGAACAATGATGATGCTATCCAAGTTATAGCCGCAATAATTGCAATCGCACTACTATGAAAAACCAACCCCAAAGTCAAAGGAACAATAATACCAGCAATCAAAAAAACCACCTCAAAGGCATTCCAACTACTGAAATAACTTTTAAAAGGCCTAAGCAAACTTCGACTACTACCATCTGGTGACATAATAATTTATATTATACGACTAATAACCTGAAAAGTAAATCACATTACACCTCTATTTCTGCCACCCTAAAATCCAATAAATCGCAACTGGTCAAATAATATTTAATCCCATTTTTAATGGTTTCTAATTCCTTACGTCCACCCTTACCATGCAAATGCCCATAGATACAAATATCAACTTTGTATTCTTCCATCATTTGGGTAAATGCCGAATCATCTCGCATTGCATTAAACGGCGGATAATGAATTATCACAACCAACTTATCGCCATCTTTTTTTTTCACAACGGCATCTTGTAATGCAAGTTCCAACCTCAAAACTTCTCTATCAAAAATTTTTTTATCGTCGTCCTTTTGGACTTGCTTTCTTTCGAGGACTTTCCATCCACGTGTTCCTGCAAAAACTATTCCACCAACATCACTGGGTTTCCCAATCATCTCACCGCTAGCAATCTTGTCATTGCATTTCCTACACCTTTTATCTGGATCATCCGCAGAACATTCGTTAATAACGATAGCAGAATTACCCGCTAATGCCTTAAATGATTTTGACAACCCATCCATATCCAACGCCTTATTTGTTTTTTTAGATGGTGCCTTTTCCACCGACTTCATACCATTACCATCAAATCTCACCGCATCATTTTGAAGTGCAATCACATCCTCACCAAGTGCTTCCCTAACCTTCCCGATACTAGACCACCAATAATCGTGATTTCCGCGTATGATAATCTTCCGCCCGTTCAATTTTTTCAAAAATGCGAAATCATCCTCCGCCTCCGACATTTTCATTGCCCATGAAATATCACCGGCAATCACACCAATGTCATTCGAACCCAATTTTGAATTCCAATCTGCAAGAATTTTATCCTCATACCCCGTCCAATGCCCGCCGAACAAATCCATAGGCTTGTCGGTCTTAAACGACAAATGCAAATCGGATATAGCATATATTTTCATGGGCTTCCCCTCACTTCACTTGATTTATTCCGATATGATTTGGTCGTTAGTCATTTCAATACCAAAAAACATTTTGGCGAAATTTTCTTTTTCTGGAATTGGGTCTGCTAACATCTTTTCTACAAATTTTTTCCGATCGAATTTAATTTCAATACGGTAACTAAGCAAATTACGGGTTTCAATGTCACGAATATCAAAAAAAGTATAAAATGTTGTGTCTGTATGTGTACAACCACTTGGACCTAGACTATAAAAACTGCGTCCGCTTGGGTTTATGATTATTTTATGTTGATGCGCATGTCCAAAGAAAACGACATCGGCGCCAGTATATCCAAAAAGATCTTCCAAAGTGCCTTCGGAAAAATCTTCATAATCTTCGCGGACCAACCCATCGTTATCACGGCTGTAATGCGAAAAGTATAAATTAAACCCCTTATAATTTATTTTAATGCTTTGCGGCATACTCTTAATAAATCTAATATCATCGTTATCTAACTGGTGAAATATATACTCTTTATGCTTTATTCCGGCATAAGACATAACACTCATACTTTTATCGTATCTCACCATTCTCTGCTCATGGTTACCAATAACACAATTAACCTTATATTTTTGCAATAGTTTCAAACACTCACTCGAATTCGGACCAAAAGAAATCGCATCGCCTAGATAATAAACTGCATCTATCTTACGGCGTTTTTTCTTGATGTCTTTTAAAATTGCTTCAAGAGCCTCTAAATTTCCGTGAATATCGGTGAATATTGCTATCCCCATGTTCTTCCTCCGCATATTGTCTAGTATAACAATAACCCATTACAATTAATCAGTCGATTTGTCTTCTACCTGTGGCTCCAAGTTATTTTTCTTTCTATAATCAATAAACAACATTATGCAATGGATAATAAATATCCCAGAATTCAGCGCAATTATCGGATAAGCAACAATTATTGCACCATAGATTATCGAAATTGTACATCCAACCAAATTTATACATCTAACAACCGTCATTTTTCGGAAAGCAAACGATGTCAATATCGTCGCCATTCCTAAATAACCAATTAATTCCACCCACCAAATCATAACTACTTACCCCCTTTTCTCAATTCAGTATATATAATTCTATGAAAAAAACCTAGCATTTATTAGTTTTGTGACTTACCCTACCAAAATCAAATTTCTCCCAAACACCAATTTCTGGTGGATTTACTACGAACTTCAACATATCATCTTGCGTAGGATGTTTAAACCGCAATTCATGCGCCCATAAGGCTAACTCTGGTTCTGGCCACCCCCCATACTTTTTATCCCCCAACAATGCATGTCCAATATGTGCAAATTGTGCGCGTATTTGATGCGACCGCCCAGTAACCAAATCAATTTCAACCAATGAAAATTTTTCAAGCACGGTGCGTACGTTATAATTCAACTCCGCCCGTTTAGCACCGGTAACGGCGACCCCAACCACATCAACTTTGTTAGTCTTAGAATTTTTCAACAGATGGTTTTCCAATTTACCATTTTTAATTTTAGGCGTACCCTTAACCACGGCCAAATATCGTTTAAAAAATCCACCGTTTTGTAATTGTTCGCTCAACCGTGCTGCTGCCTTTGTGGTTTTGGCATAAACCATCACCCCGCCTGTCACCCTGTCTAATCTATGCACCAACCCAACAAATGCTTCCCCCGACTTGCCCTCGTTGGTTTTACGGTATTCTTTCAATTGGGTTAATAAATCCATATCGCCACTTTTATCGGCACAACATGGCAAACCTTGGGGTTTTATTACCACGATTATATGATTGTCCTCATGAATTATTGCAATCTCAGACGGGACGCTTTTATTTTTCTCGGTGTTTTCGTTCATATTTTTTTCCTCATTAAGACCATTAGAATAAGGATATTATAGTGCAAACGGAGTCAATTGTCATCTACTCTTTGCCTATCCCATAAACTTTTTACCGTCACCTTTGTATCTCGGTATCAAATGTACGTGGGTATGAAACACGACCTGCCCCGCCGTCTTGCCGCAATTTGCGATGATATTGTATCCTTCTGGACCATGTTTATAATCCAACAATATTTTAACCTCATCCGCTAAATTCCAAATTGCCGCCTTTTCCTCCGCGGTCAACTTAAAAAAATTTTCAGAATGGCGTTTTGGAATCAACAATACATGTCCTTGTGTTTGTGGGTATTTATCGTAAATTGCAAATGCCAAATCGTTATCCATTATGCAATCCTTTTGCAAATTCTTTACACAAAAAATACAATCATTCATTTATTTATTCTCCTTTCACAAATTGTGGTCGGTCGCATCACATAATACCACATATAGCATACTCTATCACACAACTAACCTAAAAGAACGTGTAGGATGTCGCATCAAATTCATCTAAACATCGCAAATGTCGAACATCCCGCGGGCAACACAACCCCTTCTTCTAACGTTGGCAACCCTATTTCATATGCATCAATTTTGTTAACTATATCACTTCGTCCAATCTTTTTTAAATTAGTCAACAACACATTCTTCATAACGGTAGGTTGTAACCCAGTCGTATAAGAATTTATCAAAAAGAACAAAGGAGCATCAGACAACACTTGGCAACAAATATTCACAAGCGGGTCTAAATCACGTTCAATTTTCCATACCTCTTTATCTGCGCCACGTCCGAAACTTGGTGGGTCCATGATTACCGCATCGTATTTTTTTCCTCGCCGAATTTCACGCGCCACGAATTTTGCACAATCTTCAATTATGTATCGAACACGATCGTTTGCAATCCCGTTTAATTCAACATTGCGTTTGCATACTTCGGTCATACCTTTACTTGAATCAACGTGGGTAACATATGCCCCGGCAAATGCCGCGGCCACCGTAGCACCCCCAGTATACCCAAACAAATTTAAAACACGAACTTCGCCGTTGGGGTTGTCGGCATCATGCCCCATGTTTACGACATTTTGGGAACGTGCATTCTTCTTGCGTGTTCCATTTTCTTTTATTCTGTTTGTTATTGTCTGCCCTATTTTTTCCCAATTGGTTGCCTGTTCTGGAAATAATCCTGTGTGTTTAAAATTTGTCGGACTTATAATAAATTTTAATTGTTTGTAATTCACAACCCATTCGTCGGGAAGACTCTTGTAAAATTCCCATGCCCCGCCGCCTGCAGAACTTCTGGTATATTTTGCGTTTAACATACGGAACTTAGAAAAATCAAAGACCGCCGACCAAATCGCCTGCGGGTCTGGACGCAATAAATAAACGTCCCCCCATTTTTCCAACTTCTCCCCCGAACCGGAGGCCACAATTTGATATTCATCCCAACCACTTGAAATATTCATAACACGATTATACTATATTTTATAAATATAGGTAAACAAAAACGATATAAAAAGATAATTTAACCAGTTGACAACATCCAAAATATTATATACATTAGTATATAATATGGAGGCATACCACATGGAAAACAACACATTTAAAGACACACTTGCAAAATTAATGAACGAACGCAAGATAAATCAACTTACCTTAGCGGCGGAACTAAGCGTCAGACAAAGCCAAGTTTCAAACTGGCTAAACGGCAAAAGTCTACCTGGATATCAATCAATCAAAAGAATCAGCGAATTTTTCCAAGTAAGCGCGGATGTTATAGTAGGCAATAAACCTAACTAATTTTAACAATGATCCTAATTCAAAGAAAAAGATGACAATGTCATCTTTTTATCTTACAACTTTAAAACTTAAAACAACCTTTTCACCATCAATGTCAATATCTATCTTTTTGCCTCCAACGACTTTTTCTATCAATTCCTTTGCAAGTACCTCTTGCATTATTTTTGTTTTCCAATTGTCAATTACATTTGCAAGCTCCACATTCTTGACATTCAATCCAAGAGAAATTCTAGCCGTTATGTCTAAATCCGCCTCTTGACGTGCTACTTGGATTGCTCTTATCAATTCTCTAACCTTGCCTTCTTCAATTAAATTTTTATCAAGAGTGGTATCAAGAACCACAGTAATATTATCCTGCGTTTCCGACACAAATTCAGATTTAGATTTAAGCTTACGTTCAAACAATTCGGCGGATAAGTTTCCAAAACCATCAATTTTAACTTTACCCTTAGCAAATTCGGCAACAACCTTAGCCATCTTGGCATCATCAAAAACCTCAAGCGACTTTTTCAACTCCTGTACTCTCCCGCCTAGTTGTGCACCTGCCTTTTTGAAATTTACTGTTAGGTATGGAATGTTAAATTTTTCTTCGTCTTTCACAAGTTCAATTTCTTTGATATTCAATTCGTCTTTTAAATAACTTTCAAAAAGTTTTAATGCTTTGTCATCATTTGCCTTAACATACATCTTTTTAAGAGGTTGTCTGACCTTTAAATTTTCACGCGCACGGAGAAAATGCGCCATTGTTGTAATCTTTTTAATGAACGCAACGTGGTCGGTTATTCCCTTAATACTATCACCTACTTTGATTTGGGTTGGGAAATTTGAAAGTAACACCGATTCTTCACTCTTGCCGTATTCTTTGACCAAAGTTTGCCAAATATGTTCGCTTAAAAATGGTGTAATTGGTGTCAAACAAAGTGCAATCGTCTTGATTGCCTGGTACAACACCCAATATGCATTTAATTTGTCCGTACCACGTTCACCCTTCCAAAATCTACGGCGGTTTGTGCGAATGTAAAAGTTCGACAAATCTTCAACTAATTTTTCTGTTGCCGACGTTACCAAGTTAATCTGATGTTTTGCGTATGCGTCATCACAAACCTTAATATAATCATTCACCGACTCAATCAACCAAATGTCTGTTACATCTAAATTTTTTGGCACATGGCTTTCAATTTTGGGTTTATCAATTTCGGCGTAGGTATTAAAAAATGTGACGGTGTTCAAAATTGAACTTAAACTCTTTTTAGCATCTTGTATCATTTGTGTACCGAATCGCATGTCTAGTGCCGGATTCGCCCCCGCGAACACAAATCTCATCGCATCGGCACCAAATTTATCCGCAGCCTCATGTGCCTTGATATTGTTTGGGTCTGTCTTTGAAAATTTCTTCCCAGTAGCATCTAACATAGTATTATAACCAACAACTTTTTTATAAGGCGTGCCATGCCCCATCGTAACCGACATAAACAACAAAGAATAAAACCAAAGACGGATTTGTTCTTTCATTTCAATTACGACTTCAATTGGGAAATCACGCTCCCAAGCCTTGCGGTCGGTGAAATAACCCTTTGTAGAAAACGGAGTAATTCCCGCATCTAACCAACAATCCCCTACATCCAAAACACGGGACACGGGAATACCGCACTTGTCGCATTTAATTTTGATTTCATCTATATATGGACGATGTAGGCGCGGTAATTCGTCGACCTTTTCTGGGTTCAACGCAACCTTCTTCAATTCATCAATCGACCCAACAACGGTAAAATGCCCGCAATCACAAGGATAAAATGGCAAAGGCAATCCATAAAAACGACGACGAGAAATATTCCAATCACCCATATTACGAATCCAATCTTCCATCATCTTACGTAAATATGCGGGTTGCCATTCAATCTTTTCGATTTCCGCCATAATTTGCGGTTTAATTTCCGCCGTAGCAATATCCCATCCCTCAACAAGACGGAACACAACATTGGTTTTACAACGCCAACAATATGGATAATTGTGTTTGTATTTGTGCGTGTAATACATTGTACCGTTTACACGTAACATATCAAAAATTGGGTCTTCGGCTTCGTCGGTTGACATGCCCGCCAAATCGCCGAATTCTTTTGAATATCGTGCATCTTCTCCAATTGGAACTATAGGCGTCAATCCGTGTTTTTTACCGAGTTCAAAGTCCTCTGCACCGCAACCTGGGGCGATGTGTACTGCACCGCTACCCTCGTTTGCGGCTACATCTGACCATGGGATGATTTTTCCTTCTGCGTCTTGACCCTTGAATATTAATGGGCGTGTATATTTTTTACCAACTAAGTCCGACCCTTTAATTTCGGCAACAACCTTAACTACATCATCATTCAGGCGTTTGAGTGCCTCTTTACCTACTACAATTAAATCGGTATCGCTTTTAACTTGTACTTTTAAATATGTGTTTTCTGGATTTACCGCAACAGCAACGTTTGCCGTCAACGTCCATGGTGTTGTCGTCCACACAAGAATCTTCTCGTCGACACCCGCAATTTTTAATTTCACGAACACTGCGCGATGTTCCAATTCTTTATAACTTCCCGTCATTTCGTGTTCGGATAAACTTGTCCCACAACGAGGACACCATGGCATTGATTTATAAGATTTTTTCAACCAACCCTTGTCATGACAAATGCGTAAAAAATGCCAAATTGACGTGATATTGTGGTCGGAATTGGTAAAATACGAATTTTCCCAATCCATAATTTGCCCCATTCGAACACTTTGCATAGTCTGGATGCCCGCGAATTTATTCACGACCTTAATACATTCCTCAGTAAAATTTGCAAGCCCAAATTGTTCAATGTCCTTTTTACTCTTTAACCCAAGCGCCTTTTCAACCTCAACCTCCATCCAAAGACCCTGCGCATCAAAACCACTTCTAAATTGCGCCGACCGCCCCTTCAAATGATTATACTTCAACTGCGCATCCTTCAAAGTCCGCCCCCAAATATGATGCACACCCATAGACCCCGAAGTAGTAACAGGCCCATCCAAATGGCGATATCGTTCTTTGGAATCCTTATTCTTGTCCATCATCTTAGAAAAGAGAGAAATTTCCTCCCAAAATTTAAGCACCTTATGTTCGTTTTCAACAAAATCAAAATTTTTCATAATGCGTCATTTTATCATAAAATTACCGCAATCGCAACAAGAACACTATTTGCCCAATATACTTTGATATATTTCTCTAATTGCTTTTTTATCGAGCAACACGGGGGTATTTTTCAATCTATCGGTATTCACCGAATTAACCAAAATTTCGAGTTCATTTTCATTTTGCATTACGGGTTTAGGCAAATCAAAATCTGAGAAAATTTCTCTATATTTTTCAAGGCTTAAAAGTTTGTTCAATTCGTCAAAGATTTTATGTTTTCCCGTGTTGTTGTTTATCATGTACTCCCAAACATATGGCAAACACAAAGCAACGGCATGCCCGTGAGCAATTCCATACAGTGAAGTCAATTTATAACTCATCGCATGCGGTGCGGTTGTTGCAGTGATGTTGATTGCTTCGCCACTGTAATTTGCGGCAACTAGCATATTTTTCAGTGCATCATCTTCATTCGCCAAGTAACCGGATATATTATCAAGCACAAGTTTAATAGACTTTTCCGCAAACGTTTTGCTTTCGATTGTCGAATTGATAGACCAAAACGCTTCGATAGATTGACACAAAGCGTCAAGCAGTGTCGCTTTCTTTTGATAATCGCCAAGAGTTTTCAAAAAATTTGGTTCAAGGATTATATAATCGGGAATTATGCTATCGTGTAAAACCGATTGTTTTTCGCCCTTGTAATAAATGATTGAAAATTTCGTTGCTTCGCTTCCCGTTCCCGCTGTTGTTGGTATGCATAGATGTTTCACATCGTTTTGTTTGTATTCTTGTTCTAAAAAACTCTTATTTTTGTCTAAACTTGAAAATAACTTTATACACTTCGCCGTATCAATGGCACTTCCACCACCGATGGAAATAACAAAGTCGCATTTTTGATTACTGAATAAATGAAGACCATTAACAATATCATCATAAGTTGGATTCGGTTGAAAATCACTAAAAACTATATATTTGCATAACATTTCAAGTTGTTCTCTGATAGGTTCAACGGCTCTTTTACTACCAACAACAAAAACTTTTCTCACGCTGTTGGTTTTAAAAATTTCGGGTAAATTATCAAAAGTTATTTGCATTTTGATTTCTCCTATATTTCAATAATTCTCCAAAACCTTCATCAAATCCATCACGTCCCCCGTCGTTACAATCCCAATCGGTCTGCAAGTCGGCGTGCCATCCTTGGTCAAAATTACACATGCCAATTTGCGGTTTTGGTTGAACAACGTCAAAATTTCCTCAATCGATACGCGATTGTTTGCTATTGCAAAATGGTTGTTGCTTGGAAAATTCTTCAAAAATTCTTCTGCGGTTGTTGTTGCAATAAATTCATCAATGCTCTTGCCGTTTTCAATTACGTATCCACCCAAGACTTCCACAAATTTTCGCCATCTTATTACACCTATCAATGTGTCACCCTTATAAATTGGCAAAGACGAATGGCGGACACGCGAAATTTCAACAATAAGATCCTTCAATGACATGTCACTTCGCGCAATGTCAACTTCCCCACTTTTAATCGATTCAATGGCAAGCGGCGGCGTTGACACCAATCTGGCAATTTTTTCGAGCAATTCGACGACCTCGGCATGCGGTTCGGCAATCAAAATATCCGTTTTATTGTGAATTATCGCATTACGTAAACGAGCCAAATCAATCAATTCGTCTTCATAAACACGAATTACCGTATTCAAAGAAGAACACCTCCGAATCAAATCGGTAAAGGTGATATTGGTCTTAAAGTTATATTGAGTCCGCAAAGCATGGTCAATAAGATTATAAGCATTCACAAAACGTGATGCATTCGAACTTCCATTACTGCCGTTTCCATTTGTTCCATTTTGAATAATCATGCTGATATTTTACCACCTTTCTTACGTTTAACTATCGCTTTAACACCGAACCACGTTCCAACAATGACGATTGCACCCCCCGTGAGTGAACCAGAAAGCCACCATCGCCAAAAGCGATTAGGTAAATTATAATTCCAAGTAGCGGTCGAATTCGGTGCAGTTCTTTCCACTATGTAATCAAGTGCCAAGGAAAAATGTTCGTGACGATTGTTTATGAAAAGATCTAATCCCCTGACATTACGGTTAAAATTCCACATTGTTCGCCTTATATTTCCTTGTGTTGGGAAACGGTTATACATATCACGCAAAACAGGTCGGCGTTCCTCAACAAGTTTTTGATGAACATTCGTCAATGTTTCGGCATCAAAATGATTTTCCATAATATAAAGAGACCGTGCGCGGAAATTTTCCGCAAATGTTGGATTGTTTAATACTCTCCAAACGTTCATGAAAATTGGATTGGATCCATGTTCGCGGTTATACATTCTGGGGAAAAGCCGCATACTCCTTGGATCCGAATGTGGCCAAGGTCTGAAAACATTTCCTGAGTGATCGGTGTCGTGTAATATAATTCTCCAAAGCCCGTCATTATATGGATTGTTTGGATTGCCTACATTTGGGTCTATTGCCCTGAATATACGGGTGTTGTTCAACAAGAAATCCCAATCGTCAAAAAAACTTCTAACAAAGATTGTATCAATAAAATTCGCCTCGCAAAAGAATTCGTTAAACAATCGCTCCCGTCCCGCATCCGTTGCAACATCATAATTAAGCAAAAAATAGTATAAGCTTGTCGGTTGTTCGGGATTACCCGGACGGTCTTCACCAAAATATCTTCTTGCTTGGGCGTTTGAACCCTCATTCCTTTCGAATCTGCGATGTCCTCTATATGTCCAATTTCCATCCATTAATAACATATTCCCATGTTCTATTCCTGTGTGGTAATTAACAAAATGGGCGTTGCTTGTATGCTCCCTCATTGTTGTGAATCCCCAAAATTCTCCGTTTATGAATTTCATCATTAATTGATATCGTGAATGAAGAAGGTTCAAATCTTGTGACACCTCGTGTACGAATGGGTCGCGAAGATGGTCGGTAGCGAAACTGTTCCCACCGTTCCAAAGCCTAAAACGTGCGAGTTCAGAAACCCCATCAAAAATCGGATGAGTTATTCTTGTACTCGGGTCAAGACCCATTTGGTGACGAATTACACTCATGTTAAGTGTCCTTTGCGCATAACCACGAGAATAAGCCCCCCCAAGCCAACCACCAGCAACAACATTAAATTGCCGTTCGTATTGGTATTCGCCCATTTCAAAATATTCAACATTGAAAAGCGTTCTTCTATATGGGTCTTCTGGCACATTGACTGGGTGATTATATGTGTATACCCTTATAAAATCGCTATAATTCGCAGTCAAAGAAATAATCGGAAGTTCTGTAAAACGATTTGCGACATCTGGTGCGATTATATAAGTTGCGGTAACAATATCGGTTACTGGTTGGTCATCAACAAATGCCCTTAACCTTAGTGCCGTTCCGCGCAAAGTGTGTGCGTTAAAACTTGGGGTAACACCACGGTTAGGCCAATTGTTTGAATGATACGTCAAAATAGAATCACGCCAATGCCCGCTTCTATCAATAATTTCCATATTACCATTAGCGGGAACAACACCGCTGACCTCAATAGTATTTCTACGACGGCTTAAAGTACGGGAATTGCCGGGAACAGGGTCTCCCCCGTCTATTGTCCAATATATTACTGCGGTTGGATGATTTGGAACAGAAATATTGAGAGTAAATTCACTTGAAAATATCCCAGGCGCACGCGAAAATATGAATTCCCCATTCGTATATGGTTGGTGTTCAATGGATAAAGAGGTGTAACCCCGAGACGGACGGAATGTATATCTGTCCGGACCAAAGATTGTAAACACGGTCGCGAAAACAATTGCTGCAAATGTCATGATAGTCGCACTTAAAATAATTATTCGTTTTCTCTTCATAACGTCCTTCGCAACCAATATATCATATCAACTATTCAACAACAAACGAAAACGATGATGTAAGTACTATATAGCACTAAATTCAATCTGTCTACGCGCAACATTCACTGCGGCAACAACCACGTCCAATTTGTCGCCCATTTTGTAAACCTTCTTTCTCCCTACAAAGGTCATTTGGCGTTCGTTGTATGTATATGTATCTGGTGGCATATTTTCAATACGCACTAACCCCTCAACGGTATTTGGCAAATATACAAATATCCCAAAATCACGCAAACCACATATTGTACCAGTAAATTTTTCGCCAATCTTGTCCGCCATGTATTGGGCCTTTTTCAAATTGTCGACCTCACGCTCGGCTTCTGTTGCTTGAACTTCCATCTTTGAACAATGTGTTGATGCTTCTTTCACAAAATCGAATAGTTCTTCCTTTTTGTGGGATGAAATCTTGCGATTGATAAACATCTTGATTATACGATGAATTACTAAATCGGGATAACGACGAATTGGCGATGTGAAATGCGAATAAAACTTTGCGCCTAACCCAAAATGCCCGATGTTTTTTTCCGAATATTTAGCCTTCTGCATACTGCGGAGTGCCAATTGCGAAATGATATGTTTTAAATCACCATCCAAAGAATCCAACATTCTTTGATAAGCATGTCCCGTTGCGTTGTCTGGATTAATTTGATGTTGCACGGCAAATGGTTTTAATGTTTCAACAAATGCACCAACCTTCATTTCATCAGGCTTTTCATGGGTACGATATATGAAAGGCATTTCTAATTGATTCATTTTTTCAGCAACAACTTCGTTACACAATATCATGAATGTTTCGATGATGCGATTACTCATCTTATGTGGATATGCTACCACGTCTGCTATTTTACCGTTTTCGTCCAACACAATTTTTGGTTCTGGCACATCAAAAACGACCTCCCCACGTGTACGACGTCGCCCCTCAATTTTCTTAGTCAACATCACCATTTCTTCTAATACAGGGAGATATTTCTTAACCAACTTCTTATCCGCACGTTCATCACCGTCTATTATTAATTGAACATCGTCATATGAAAACCGTTGATTGATATTGATAATACTTTCATAAATTTTATTTGAAACAACATCACCATTAGGATCGATTCTCATAATAACCGATAAAGTCAAACGGTCAATGTTGGGATTCAACGAACATACATCATTTGATAATACTTTGGGTAACATCGGTAATACCCTGTCTGGGAAATATACACTGGTTCCTCTGGCATATGCTTCTTTATCTAATTCAGAACCCTCTTTCACGTAATGCGAAACATCGGCAATATGCACACCCAATTCCCACATGCCATCGTCCATTTTTTCCAAATGAATTGCATCATCCAAATCTTTCGCATCGTGTGGGTCAATTGTGATGATAATTTTTTCACGCAAATCAAGACGGCGTTCAATGTGTTGATTTATATCATCACCCGCCACCCTTTCCGCTTCACGTTCTACTTCTTCTGGAAATTCTTGGTACAAATTATATGCCCGAATAATCGACAAGATATCTACACCAACTTCATCTTCGTCACCAAGAACCTCATCCAATGTTGCCGCACCATTCATATTGATTTTTGCAACAATTTTTTTCCCTATATTTTGTTGGTTTAAACGTTTATCGTGGTTGATGATATCAAAGCTGTCGCCGTATTTGTCGTCATCGGGAATCATGAAATATCCCGTTTTGCTTTTCATTAAAATGCCGACCAAATTCACAATTCGCCGCTTTAATATTTCGATGATCTCGCCCTCTGGTCTGCCCTTACGGACGCGTTCCAACACCAAAACGGTATCACCATGCATTGCCCCGTTTAAGTTTTCACGACTTATGCGAATATCATTTCTACCTTTATCCACACGAACAAAGCCAAACCCGCCTTGTTTAATTTCTAAAACGCCCGCTACTTTTTCCATAGCGATAGTTTACCACAAAATGCGAATGCTAGCAAATGCAAGCTGAACTATATATTCATCTCTTTTGAATCTTGGTCTATTGTCATTTCTGGCGCAATTCCCGCTAATCCTTGCAACAATTTATTCTTCGTTGTCAAATGTTCACCCATTTCAAGATGTACATTCCAATCACCATCACCAGGATACGAAACCAAATCCACCCCATTTATTTGGCTTGCAACACGTTCAAACATTCTAATAAAACCTTCTGTCAATCTTGCTTGCGTTTCTTCACATGCTATCTCACCAAACCTGTTAAACCGTGCATCAAATCTTCCTGGTAAAAAATCTGGTGCAGTTATTTTTCTTACACCAGCATCATGTACGGATTTTATAAATTTGGCCAACACCAAAACATGTTTGGGTGGACAATTTCTATTTTCCTTTACTCCCGTCGAAACACCATTTAAAAATGTCTTTACATCTTCTGGGAAATTTGCACCAAATTTTGCATGTACGTTTTGGACACCATATATTGTCGCCATTTTTTCGTCGTATTCTTCGGACATTCCATAATAAATCATCGGCATTCTAAACGAGCCACCAGATTCATTATCAATCAAAGAAAAATTCATGCCATATGGTGTTTCGTATTTTACTTCCAATTGATCAACATAAGTTTCAAGCGAAAAATTTCCAACTTGGGTTGTTTCAATACCACCTTCAAAAGTCGTGTCCTTAATAAAATCTGAACGACGATTAACATATCGTGCAAAATCAATAGCATCAGAATTAGACATATTAAAAAGTAATGTTTGTAAAACAGTGTTTTCTAACTTGTCATCATCATCCCTTTTGTCTATATTTCTGTGTAAACGTGTATATTCAATGTTTGTCGTTGTAACCGTTCGGATATGATTTTTTAACGCATTTTCCAAAACAACTGGATCTTTAACAAAAATGTCAGGAAAATTCAATTCTTTCTGCAAGAGTAATAATTTATCAACTAATGTGTGTTGTGTGTTGTGTGTTGTGTGTTGTGTGTTGTGTGTTGTGTGTTGTGTGTTGTGTGTTGTGTGTTGTGTGTTGTGTGTTGTGTGTTGT
>Ga0131853_10006033_pt1 | contig 21872 bp, 12 predicted proteins | sample TergutLab28metaG_FD_92764 | JGI IMG/M metagenome (GOLD analysis project Ga0131853, IMG submission 92764) | Labiotermes labralis P1 segment gut microbial communities from Petit-Saut dam, French Guiana - Lab288 P1 (version 2) (version 2) | ecosystem: Host-associated > Arthropoda: Insects >... | reverse complement strand
TAGTAGCTGCTACTAGGGAGATTGGACTGGAAGTAAGTGCTGATAAAACTAAGTACTTGGTCATGTCTCGAGATCAGAATGCAGGACGAATTCACAGTGTGAGGATTGATAATAATATCTTCGAGAGGGTGGAAGGGTTTAAATATTTGGGAACAACTTTAACAAATCAAAATTCTATTGCGGAAGAAATTAAGCACAGATTGTGGTCAGGAAATGATTGCTATCATTCAGTGCAGAATCTTTTGTCTTCCAGGTTGCTATCCAAAAATTTAAAGATCAAGATGTATAGAACTATAATTTTGCCCGTTGTTTTGTATGGGTGTGAAACTTGGATGCTGATATTGCGGGAGGAAAGGAAGCTGAGGGTGTTTGAGAACATGTTATGGAGAACATTTGGACCTAGGAGGGACGAGGTAATGGAGGAGTGGAGGAGACTGCATAACGAGGAGTTGTATGATTTGTACCCCTCACCCAATATTGTGTGGGTGATAAAATCAAAAAGAATGAGATGGGCTGGGCATGGGGCTCGTATGGGAAGAGGAGAGGGGGGTTGTATAGGTTCTCGGTGGGGAAACTGGAGGAAAAGAGACCACTGGGGAGACCTAGGCATAGATTGGTGGATAATATTAGGACGGATCTCCAGGAGGTGGGATGTGGGTATATGGACTGGATTGGGCGGGCCCAGGATAGAGACAGGTGGCGGATGCTTGTGAGTGCGGTAATGAACCTTCGGGTTCCGTGAAATGCGGGGAATGTCTTGACTAGCTGCAAACCTTCTCAAGAAGGACTCTGCACCATGGAGTAGTATCCAGTAGAAATATACAGACATGAATTTTAGCAATTGAAAACAATTTAGAAGACTTATATTGTCATTAGGCTTTAGAGTGCAGGCAGACGTTTCTTTGTGGAAAATGCAGATGGATGGAAAGACAAATTGCTTCTTTCCACCGTTCATTGCCAACTTCTTGGCCTTCTCTGTACCTCTAATTCTTCATATGCCATGCACCATACATTTGTGAAGGCATATAAGGGTACTAAAAATTTAAAACTCCTGCTTCCTCTTAGTAAATGGATCTTAAATCCAAGCATTACAGAAGTTTTAATTTGCACTGCAAAGGGCCACAGATGTATCAAACAGCAGTGTCACAAAATATGTATTTATTCAAGACATTTCGTATAACAAAAATACATACACAATTGTACATATTACCAGATGGATATGAATTTCATCCTACTTTTAACCACTGCACTGTGTATGAATATGTTTAATGTGGGTAAGTATTTTGTTTGCATCATCATCCTTTGCATCCAGTTTGAAAAAGGTTTTTGAATAAGTAATTCACCAATCACCAAAAATGACTCTACGTCACTCAGTTAGCATTTAGAGTTTCTGATGTGTTTGAAATTAAGGTTTGATTTTGTTTTTCTTAGTTCATTTTTCATATTATAAAAATATATGAATATTAAAATTATTTTCAGCAATTGAGGTTGCAAGTGGAGAGAGGGGTAGCAACACAGAGAGGTTGGTTGCAAGATTCAACAACAAATTTAGTGACACAGTGGAGCATCAGCAGTATGTCAACAACAAAGAAAGTAGGTGGTATTAATGAGTATGAGCTAAATAACATATCAGCAGGAAATATAGATATATATATCCTACATATGTTGAATTGCTTTAAGATGGACTTAAAGATGATTTATTTAGATATTTAGAAATCAATTTAATATATTTGATATATAGGCAATATCCTGTTCTGTTGTTAATGTGTTTCAAGAGTTGTTCTCATGTACTTTCTCAGGGCTAGTAATCTCTAGTTTGTGACTAAGGTCGTGCAACTTTGCTATATATCCCGTTGGTAACAGAGACTTGAAGTGTGTCATATTGTTCTATATTGATTCAAATCTTGCTGTCAATAAAGCACTCAAGATTCTCAAACTTCTGGCAGATATATGATGGGCAGTATGCTCGTATGTACGGAGGAAAAGCCACTTGTCTACTCATTGAACATGGTAACGTAACAGTTATCAGAAAGAACTCCGTGGTTTAAAAATTTGAGTATCTGTTGCATAGTGATGGACTTTGTTTTGAATTTTTTTTTAAAACATAGAGTTTTGGTTCTGGTGTCTGCTGTGCCTGTTCAGTTCCTTCAGCTGTTGCCTCTGTTATTAAGAACAAAATTGTGTGACTGACACAATCCATGTGACTGTGTCCATTTCGCCAATAGCCCAGGACATGTGGATTGCTGAGTTCAAGTCCATTAAAACTGTTCAGTGTCATTTGTGACATGTTGTTTGGAAGGGTCCATCCATTTGCCAAATTGATTTTCACTAAACTCATTGTAGCAGGGTATGTTAAAATGAATATTACCAAGAAGACACACAGACTTCAGAAAATTATGTTGAAAATAAGAATATTGTATGTACAGAGTCCAAAGAAAACTATTGTTACTTGCTCTTTGCAACTTGATGTACCAAAAACAGTTAAGAATATTTGCTTAAAAAATTCAATTTTGAAATGATGTAATGGTATTGATTTCCCAGAAAAAGTTAAATGTGCATCTTTATGCGTATTCTGAATGAAATTGATGAAGATTAAAGCACTTGAAGACAATTTTCACACATGAATTTCCATTTCACACTAGATGCCGTATTATTTTTATTCTTCACAGTGGCGTATATCTTACGCATAGACCTTTCTGCTGAACAGATGTCTTAGTACAGACTGCATTAGGCACACAGTTTTACTTTCACTGGTAGAACAATGTGTGTACATGCATCACAAGCTATGTGCAAAAACTTTATGACTTACTGCAGTATTGGTAACAAACCCCATGATTATGTGTCTTGAAATAAGTGAGACGTTCGACTTAAAAAAAATTGAGTTTGTCTTTTATGCATCACTAACAAACATTTCATGTGGCATGGAGAAAATAACCCTAGATAATTAAAATTTTAGGAATTTTTGGAATTGATTTATTTAATATACTGAGAGGTGGAAATAAAATTTCAGCTCATACTCTTTAACCAATTTAGATTAGCAATTGACAACATCTGCTTTGTTCAGGTGGTCCCAAGAATAATGTGCATAATCAGACTTTCCATTGTAGACATCACAGTTGCATTTATACCTTTCTAACTATTCACAGTTTATTATCAATGGCTATATTCTTGACCATATGACAATCTGTAATTTCCTATATAGACTTTCCAACGTAATTTATTCTGCCGGTTTGTCCGTGAAGAGCAGGCCGAATGTTCCTTCATAAGGTAAACAAATTATTAATATTCGCCTTCAAACACACTTGGCCTGAAGTTGGTCAAGAATGACCAAAACATGTAGCCACCATAATAAATAAACTAATAACTAATAAACTATTATTGTTTTTGATGGCAAATATTAACAATTTGTTTACCTTGTAAATTTAAATATAACAAGATGTCCACTATAAAAAAATAAAGAATGTTTCTTGACAACATTCGTTTTTAATACCTTGACACTGTGCTCTACCAAGAAAACTCTGTACTGAATAAAGAGATTTTATATCATACCATGCACTGGGCTATCTTTTACTTTGTTGGAAAGACAAAATTAGTAGTTCCTGTCAAATTTGATTCTTAAATGCTGCACTGTTACACAATCAACACTCGTTTCCACTATGACTGGCCGACTGGCCGTGTGTCTATTCTCAATGTATGCAGCCAAAGGTCAAGAACGTTTGAATCGCTATATTACCTTCAAATCTTCATTACTAGTGTCAGTATAACTGCATTGCCTGGCATGTACAGCATGATTTGAGACTGCCTGACTGCATGTTCCCAATTGCTCATGTGGTTATCTAACTCTTTCCCACTGCATGCTTGTAGGCATAGATTACTAATATTATTCTGTAACAGTAGCAGGCCTTGTAGTTGTAATCATAGTAGTAGTAGTAGTACCAGCAGCAGCGGCAGCAACAGTAGTGGTCTTGTAGTAATTAACTACAGACTACTACAGCTTCCAGGCACTAGGCACAAAGTGTCCCAAATTGAACCAGAATTGCCGAACACGTTAGAACAAATGTGCCAGTTCCTACAGAGACTTCTGGAAGGTGAAGGAATGTAATAGAAGGTGAAAAGAAATTCTAGAACGTTGCAGAAGCCACAGGAACCCAACAAATACATAAGAGGTCAACAAAGTTTTATGAAGGCCTCTATTTCTGTTGTTGTTTGGGCTAACAGCATTTTACTAATGTTAATTAATAGTGTTTTTTACTCTTGAGGTCCATTTTTCTGAGACTTTTGTGTACATGATGTTTTCATTGTCCAGCAGACACCACATATAAACAACCTTCACCCCTGCCCATTCATAAAATAAACAGCCCTTTAAAATGAGAGTAAGAACTGTCATTACCATATAATATCTAATGGTCTGAATATTAATACCCCCAAGAAAGGTAAAAGATAATAGATGGATTTGTACAAAAAAATATAGTTACAAATAATGAAATACAATCCATGGTTTGAGCATGGTTTGAGAGAGAAAGAGTGTGTCTTCCCACCTTACCATTGAACTACAAAGTGTAGAAATATAATGTAAAATATCATTTGTGTGACAAGTAATACTAATATATACCCATTTGATAGATCTGTATTATGTCGCTACCTATTCCTGTTTATGTATAGGACTTTAAGCTCTCTATTATATTGGTGTAATTGTTAAGATATATTCTTATCCTGTCACTAGTGAGAACTCATGTTCTGCTGCTGATCATACATCAGTGTATTTTTTAGTATAATTGCATTTAGTTTATTATAAGCATTAATAGAAATACATCAAATTTGAGAAAAATGTCATTTTTAATCTAACATGAGTTGTCAGTCTGTCTATCAAGTGTTGTTGTAATGCATCTTCATTGCAAACTTGTACAGATTTTCTAGATATTATTAAATTGTGGTATGATTCATCTTCCACTAGTCTGTGGACCTTTTAGCACCTATACTGATGTGTGTATTTAGTGTAGTGTCTCACTAGCACTACAGCTGTGGTTATCACAAGGGGATGTATATTAGCATTATGTGTTATACATGTGTTATTGTAAACGTATTTCCTTGCTAACCTGACAATGTATTAAGAAGCCTAACACCTTGGCACAGACATCTTTAAACCAAAAACTTTCTTCCTGAAGTCTATCACTGATGATTGAAACTTGTAGGAATATGATAAAGTTACATAAAATTATAAGTGTACTATAGTAGTGTGCTTTATAAGTCCAGCCTGAATTTATTCCTGCTGCACAAACTTTCAGTCTTACAAATCTTATGTTGTTAATGGCACATTTTGTTACTGTAAGTGTGTGATAACTTGAGAATAAAATGCAAATTAGTTAATGTGCCAGCCAGCTAAATTAATTTCGTCATATTCTCACTTCTTATTTGACAAAAATTGTAATTGCTTAACAGTCAGCTGCTATAGTTATAATAGAAGTAGTGGTTGTAACTATAAATTGCAGTAGGTCAAGAGCCTGTCATGTGCAGTTTGTCGTACTTGCCAGACTTTCTTTCTGCCTAAAAATTAGATGCTGTTGATGTGATAATAGAAGCAGTGGTTATATTGGTGATAGTATTAATATTGGTGGTAGTGGCAGTGAATGACTTACATATTAGGTACAATTGCTTGACATAAACTTTGACTTTCATACCATCATGATGTTTGTACAGTTGAATGGAATGTGTTCACATACAGCATGGTGAGGTCATAAAATTAATTCTTCCTTCCTAAAGAAAGGAACTGCAGTATTTGGATGACTAACATTTAATTGTGTAGCTCTGCTATATGTTGAGGCAAATCCAATGGAACACCAATAAGGGTATATTTTCACGTACTTTAAATTGCAGCTTCAGTGTTACACCCAACTACACCAAACACAAATGGCACAGCAATACAGATCTCTCCAGAGGATGAAGTTCATACAGACACAAGTTACCCTCAGTCAGTTTGGAGGCAGTTTCAAGTTCTGTGTAAAAGGTCATTCGTATGTTCTATGAGAGATAAGGTATGTTGCAGTAAAATAGGAAAATCTCCTGACCTATGAATTTTTCTCACAAATCTCAGTAAGACAGAGAAATTAATGTATCATATTGAGAAACAATAAAATACAATCATGCAGCATGATCAATGTGGAGTGTACAAAGTATATTTTTCACTAATTAAATTACAGTGAATAAAAGAAAGTGCTACTAGCGTGGGTATTCATTATAAAGTTTACATGAAAGTTTGATTAACTTCAAAGTATGCTACAAAAAATGTTCAGAGTGTCCACTATGCTTTGACTTCTTATGTTCACATTGTGCAGTTATGGTCCCCAAGAATGTAGGGGTGTTTCAAACAGTGGCATACGCAGGAATTTTGTTTGAGGGTGGGGGGGTTCAACAAATTCAGTTGACAGAGAGAACAGGGATCTGGGAGCAGTAGCCCCCTAGTCAGGGGTTCTGGAGGAAGCTGTAATTTGGTATAAGAAATTTCATTTCGTATAGTAACATTTTCTTAATTTTTGGTACTTTAAGATTATTTATGATGACAAATTTATTTGTCATTGCTGATGTAAAACAATTGCGAACCGGCGGTAGTTTTAGAATTTTACTGCCTTTTTTCTGAACATCGTGGGGTGTTGGCGTCCTAAATTCAGCAATTTTTAACAGTTTTCACAATCGGGTTGAGTTTGGCACGATTTTGGAGGGCCTTCGGAATTTTTTTTTTTGGGGGGGGGTCCACCCCCTCCCCCGGTACGCCACTGGTTTCAAATGTTATGTGTAGCATCCACAACTACAGCATTGCATTTGTTGTCTGCAACCTTGCTAGTCGTGAACTCCCACATATTAATGTTCTTTATGTTCACATGAGAGGATATTGTTTGCCAGGCATGTCGTCCTCTTAGGCCTGTGATTTGATGCCAATAGCTGCATTTGAGATAATCCAACTTCCTATGTTGAAAATAAGGTGGAACGCCATCATGTTGCAAATACACAGGTTGATAAGGGAACATCCTCCAATATAAGATATCCTATGTGAGATTTCCACTGAGAGTCTCTGAACCAATAAACTGGTTCAGTTTGGCTTCATACCGGACATTTTAGTGAGAACCAGTGATGGATGTTGCTCTCAACATATATTATATATTTTTCTCAGTGGCCCTTAAAAGGATGTTCTCAGTATTATTTGTCCCATAATGAGTGAAATATTCTTTATTCAATTTTAAAGAGTTAATGGCAGAAGTTTTATTTTGAAGCACAGTTTACCAGTTCAAGATGGTGGAAGTCCGTGGTACATGGTAATGATACTCACTGTCAGTATGTATTGCTGTCAAGACTTTTGCAGAGTTTTTATGTACCTACATGGCCTATGTTGTATTTCATGTATCAAATTTACTGTGTTGTATTTAGGAATGTGACATTCTGATGTCAATATGTTTGTCTTCCATAACCCTCAGTACCTACAAGCAAACACCTGTCAGCTTCACTTTGTCTCTGATATTTCTCAATATCTGTGCTTGCATTACCATTACATAATTCATACCTGAAGTGCATGTTTGCATTCTCTTCAGTGACCAATGTAAAAGGTATTATTGATGTACACACTACTTGTGACACAGGTACAGTGCAACTGACATGATCTGAACAAATAAACTCTATTTTACCCTTATATGCAGTGCTGCAAACCTTTTAAAAATATCCTGTGTTTAAACACACATTCATTTTGTAGGCAGGTATTTTTAATATTTTTTCAATGTGTTCCATTATTTAACATCATATACTTTTGTTCATTGTTGGTACCGTGGAACATTTGATTTGAAACTCATGTGTCTGTTATGTATTAACCTTGCCCTCAAATTTCTATGCCTGCATGAATGTTCATAATTGTATTTATGTTAATTGTACATCCTTCAACTCAAAATCACATGATTAATGTACACAAATGATCTGCACTTCCTGAATCTTTCTGTGTAGGCTATAAACTCTGCTTTTACATTCTGCATATTAAACAAAAATGTCAAATATCTACAGTGCATATCACTCCTGGTGTTACAATTCATCCCTTTGTTACTCAGTGCTGTTAGTTCTTTCTGGTAGAAATGCCAGATTTATTTATGCAGAAGCTGTTTTTTTGTTATTTGTATGAAGTATGAACCAAAGCTTTATTTTTCAGCTTCTTGTTCAGGTTCGAGTAATTGCCCATTTGTTTGTTGGACTGTTACTTGGAGCTGTGTATTACAATGCTGGAAATGATGCTTCAAAAATACTCAGCAATAGTTCGTGCATTTTCTTCTTTGCATTGTTCCTGTTCGCTGCCAATGCAATGCCATGCGTAATAGCAAGTAAGTGTAACAGAAGTAATACAGAAGTTTCTTTTCACTGCAAACATCCAGTTTTTTTAACATAAATGTAAACAGATAAGAAATATTCATACTACAAATACATGACACAGACTCCTCTTTTGGACTTTGCCTGCCATCTTGTTTTTTAAAGAACGTAGCATGGAAGCCAGCTCTGCTTCTGTCTTCAGACAAAGAAGCACTAAACTTGATGGACCCCTTACATCGAGCTGTGTTCAGTTATTGGGCCTCTCCTTTCTTAGGACTTTGTACATCATCTATTTTTTTAATACATTTTGGAAGCTGGCTCTGCTTCTGTGATCAAGCAAAGAAGCATCTAACCCTTGGATGGAGCCCAGTAACTGAGAGTAGCTCGATCTAATAGGTCCACTGATTTAGGTGCTTCTCTGCCTGAAGATGGAAGCAGAGTCAGCTTCTGAAACATAGTGTTTTTTAAAAAAAATTGGACATTGGACAAAGTCGGAAAGAAAGGAGATAGTGTCAGTGAGTCATACCCCATTGTCGCCCTATAGTACAAATACTACCGTGATGTAACGTTTGTTTTTACAGACATAGCAAAATGTCAAGCAACCTTTTTCTTGAAAAATGATTAGTTTGTCAAAAAAAAAAACAAACTTCAAAATCAGAAAACAAAGACAGTGTTATATTAAGTGTTGGATATATCCACCATGCTCAGGAATGCATGCATTTCCTCCTCCTCCTCCTCCTCCTCTTTTTTTTTTTTTTTAATGCAACCCAAGAAAGAGATTCTTAAGTGATTCTTGAATGGCACATCTGTGTATATTGTTCTAAAACTAATATATGTGCGGGTTGTTTTTGTACACATTCTGTTTCAAAATCCCCCAAAGATAGAAGTCTGTAATGTTCGATTCAGAGATCAGTGGGTCACAGTTTTCAAGAAATGATTTTTTGTGAAAGAATCACTCTTTATTAGAAGTGCTAAGTTTGCTGAATTTTCTATAACCATATCTTACCAAATCTGCATGATGTTAGCCCCTTCCAACACGGATATGAAGTTACATCATTAATTCTTGGTAATACTAGATGTAACTGTTTCTTTGAAGACAATTGAATCAATTATTATTGATCAAGAGACAACAATATGCACCAATTTGTCAGGAGTGTAACAATCTTTCGTGGAAAGTACGCAGATTTTTGGTGCTCCATATTCTCCTGTTTTGTCTATTAATATATTCACTAACATGAAGCCATGCCTCATCAATGAAAGAAAATGGGAAAATGTATGTCTAAACTCATTCTTGCAACATATACTTGTGTGATATAAGTATATTGGCACTTTGACAGTTGAAAGGCAGCTGGCACATGTCTGTTACAAAAATCACAGGACCTGCATGGTTCTGCAGTTGTGTTGTCACAGTTGTACATATTTTTTAATCAATGCAATTGAACTCCTTCAGGTACAACCACTAATAAATATTGGTTGCAGTGCGATGTATTTCCCAAATACTTATGCAGCTCTGAGAACATTTAAGTTTTTGACGTTCTATGTGTATATATTTCAGTTCCTGCAGAGACATTAGTAGTTTTACGTGAACACCTCAACAACTGGTACTCCCTGAAGGCATATTATTTCTCTAAGCTTGTGGCAGATATTCCTTTACAGGCAAGTAAATTAAGTATATCTTTCATTTTTAGGAACATGATATTCCTTACAGACTATGCCATTCACTCGGTTTCATACATGTTTTGCTGAAACTAAGTTGGAGCTGGTTAAGAAGGAAATAGTGTGTCTGAATTTTAAGTTGAATTTGATAAATGTGTTTTGGCCAAGATTTAAATTTTCATATTTATTTGAAGTGTTCTGTAAGTCACTTTTTGCATCTGTGTTACAATTCTTTATAGATTATATGCCCTACTTTGCTACTTCTTCCGGGATACTTTTTGACGGATCAACCTACTGATGGGACAAGGTTCCTACAATTCTGGTTCATATGTCTCTTGGTGACTGCCATTTCTCATAATCAGGGACTTTCAATGGGTGCTCTCTTACAAAATCCTCAGGTCAGTATCCATACACAAAATTATGCTGCACACTTGGAAATGGTTATAGCTGTTGTGTTGTCTGGGCCTTACAACAGAACATTTGGAATGGAGTGCTAGATGGAATGAGTGTGTTTGCTAAATGTAATTTATGTTACAAGACGAATTTGAATTCAATTTAAAATGTAAGTTAATAACATTTCTGGATGTTGCAAGACACATGCTTTTACAGTACCAGAATGAAATATGCAGGATGTTAATAACAATATCTTCTAACCAGTAAATGCATATGGTACAAAAAGTTTTGTGCACTCCTTTTTGAATATGTTTTTAGGGGACAATGTATTTTAGTACCAACCTGAGAAATTAAAAAAAAGAGGTGTGGAAAATCTGTTACAGAAAGTGGAGATAGGCCCACAGAAATTAAAATATCATTAATATTATGCAGACATAAAAATCTGGTGTATTGTTGTGGTATAATCAGCAGATTTTGCAATTGTGAATAATAGTTGGCTGTGCTGTCTTATAAAGAACATTAGACTGATGATTTCAAGCAAAAGCACTGATAAATGCCAGTATTTTAAATGTGTCTTTTTCACCATTTACACAACACAAACTTCAGGACTGAGATCATGTGATGTATTACATTACTGAACTGCACCTATACTACAGTTTTTTTCATCACACCATTGTGTTCATTATAAGTAAAGACGATTCTGTGTGCTTTGTCTGGGGAAATTATTGATAATAGTACAAAGGTATATCCAAGCTTGTGGCTTGATGCTAGATATGGAAAGAAAGGCAATGTACATTTTTTTGTAAAATTGTGGCACATTTGAATCCTTGTGTCCAGATTTATTCACTTGGCAGGGAACACAAGCATGAGAACTCTACTGCCATATGTTAAATACATTATTATTGCTACCAACAAAGAGGAACAGAAACAAATATTACAAGTCTATCCCAGGGAAAGAAACAGTTTCTTCTTGTACTGTTGCACCACATACAAAATAAATCTGTAACTTAATATTGTGACCTCTTTGGATCTTTGCATGTATTTTTGCCTTAATTATCCATCATGCAAAAGGTATCTATGCATTGAAGTTTCATCCAGTCAGAAACAGTAAGTATTAAATATTATAACTTTATGTATCTATCCTAATTACCTGGCATGAAAATCTGGTGTTCTTAATGCCATATTATTAAGAACATTTTATGGACTGTCTAGCATTCTGCCTGCTGTTTGACTCTCTTGTAAATGGTAAGATATTAAAAAAAGAAGTGCGGGGGGGGGGGTGCTGACAAGTCTTTAGCCCGACCAGGAAGGAAACAAGCTACAACGACCGAACTCGGGATTTATTCAACATACTCACCACGAAGCTCAGTACACTTCTTAGCCCGTTGTTCTATCTTTTGCAAGCTACTCAAAAAAATTTAAAAAGTTGTCTGTGCAATCAGGTCTCCGCGGCAGATATGACATCCGCGTCAGACGAAAAATGGCGACTTTTGAATTGCTTTTTCAGTCCAGGGAACAGGTGGTGGTCCGACGGAGCCAGATCCGGAGAATAGGGTGGGCGATCAGGACACTGGAATCCCAGGTAGGGCAGTTTCTTCTGGATTGCAAGTGCCCGGTGAGCTGGGGCATTGTCGTGCAAGAACAAGCCCCCCTTGGTGACCATAGCGCGGCGTTTTTCCTCAAAAGTGTCCTTCAATTGCACCAGCAGAGATGAGTAATACTCCGCCCTTTGGAAGATAATCAATGACGAGGATGTCCTCTTGATCCCCCCCCCCCCCCAAAAAAAAAAATTGAGGCGAGAAATTTTCCAGCGGATTTTTGCACTCTGAATTTTTTGGGGCGCGGTGAGCCGCTATGCCATCACTCCATTGATTGTTGCTTTTTCTCCGGGCCATAGTGATATAAACAGGTTTCGTCCCTGGTCACAATCGCGACAGGAAATCATTTGGATCCGCCGAAAAAATTCCAAATGTTGCTAAGACGACTGGCACTGTTGACGTTTTTGATCAGCGTTCAGGCATTTCGGGACCCACTTCGCGGAGAGCTTTCGCTTGTCCAAATTTTCATGAATGAAGGACCCATCCCGCTCACGTGAGGTGTCCAGTTGCTCAGCGATTGATTTAGCCGAAATCCGGCGGTCTTGCAAGATTAGCTCGTGAATGTGATCAATAAACTCCGGGGTGGTCACTGTTTTGGATCGTCCTGGACGAGGCGCATCACAGGTGGAAAAAAACCACGTTTAAACTGGGCCACCCAGTTTTTGACGGTGATATACGATGGTGCATGTTCCCCTAATGTTTCTATCAGAATGGTGTGAATTTCCTTCGGCGCCTTGCCTTTCAGGAAAAAAAAAACCTTGATGACAGCTCGCGTCTCCATGTTGTTGAAATCGTGCGCGTCGCCTGACATGCTTCCTTTCAGCCTCTGTAACAAGAAAAGACTTGCGATTCGGCACATGAACGGACCCCTCTTTCCAACGACACTATCGATTCCGTCCTACGAAATCGGGAAGTAGGTCGGGCTAAGGACTTATCAGCACCCCCTCGTATTTGACATAAAATGTTGTATTTTCTGCACAATTTTTATCTGAAAATTCGTCCATCCGGATAACTAGCCAAGTGGGAGCGGAGTTGATCCCTGAGGATGGGTGGACAGACGGACAGACATGATGAAGCTAATAATCAATTTTGGCAACTCTGGGTACGGCCTAAAATGATCTGTAATCTTATTATCAAGTGCATATAGTGAAGTTTGGGTAATATTGTACTGCATGTGAAGTAATATTTTTGTACGAGTATTGTATATTTTGTACTTTAGAGCGAATCCATACAAAATTGTAACTATGAATGTGTACATTCATATGTATGGAAGACACAACATAAATCAGAAAAGTTAAGGAACTAGTTAGTTTTAATTTGATGTTACAAGATAGCCCATGCAGTTACTTTTAAGTGCATTCGGGTAGTAATAAAATTGCCTATTAACTTCGTCATTCCAGTCTGTCCTACTTCGTTTGTCTCTCCACATATATTGGCACAGCTGCCACTGGATGGATTTATATGAGATTGTATATTGGGGACTTCTATGACACTCTGATGGGAAACTTCAAATTTAGTTAAAACTGGACTATTTTGCCTGAATACCTACGTACATTTATTGTTAGTCGTGGCATAAATTCATTAAAAAAATAATTTATATGCAACAATGTTTTTTATTGTTGACGGTGATGGGTAGGTCAATAATACACATGACGCATTGTCTCACTTCGCAACAATGGTTACGCGGAAGTACCACAATGGGATGCAAATACATTTATTGCCTATCTTTTTAAAGAGGGAGTCAGAAAGGTCCAGTACTCAACACAGTATGTAAGTCACAAGCGGGTTATTCTTATAGAGCTATAATAGATACAAATGCATCACCTGAATGGTTACCTCTCAAAATCACAGTTAGTCAAAATTTTGTTGGTCTTTATGTGAGTGTTAAATTATAACACACATTTTTCATAACATGGTACTTCGGCAGAAAGTTCTTTTATTATATACATGATAACCTTAAATTTCTGGTATATCAGGCTTCTGTTCCCATGGTTTATATATATTCCTTGAAGTCCTTGAATCAGGGCATTGGCTGTGGATGTGTGCAAGGGTACTAATTAAGGTTTCATGCAGTGGGCTGAAAATGGTCTGTTAGGAACAGTTCAGTGCACAGTTTGTCATTGAATGTTTATGAACAGAATTGAACAGTCCTTATTACAGCTTTGCAGTGCAATAAATTGACTGTATATGTGCTACTTTAAATGCTTTTACAGGTTAGTGTGTTTGTAGTGCCTGCCACCAATATTCCACTGGTGATATTCTCTGGTTTCTTTTTGAATCTACGGGATGTGCCCAAGTGGTTAAGATGGTTGACGGATGTCAGTTACTTCCGATACGCATTTGAAGGATTGGCACTCTCTGTGTATGGGTACAACAGACCAAATTTGAAATGTTTGGAAATTTATTGCTATTTCAAGTCACCACTCAAATTCTTACAGGAGTTTGAAATGGCAGATGGAGTCTATGCATATGATGTATTAGCACTGGTGATATGGGTTGTAGCTGTACAGCTATCATTATTCTTTGCTTTGAAATACAGAATTCGTAATTTACAGTAATGTTTAGAATAATTTAGTTTCTTGAGATGCCTAATGTTTTCTAGCATCTTGACTTTAATACTGACAATGTTGTAAAATGTCGATGTTTGTATATATGTGCATTTATATATTGTGTAGTGTTGAGCTTCATGTTATTGGTCGCTAAGTGTAAAGATTCTGCAAGGTTAACAAACTTAATAAACTTGCTGTATATGCATGATAATAAAATATTTGAAAGGAAAAAGTGAACTTGTAATACCAATACCATGAGCTCACTGTCCTCTAGGGACGTACATTATTGAAGTACATGAAATGGTTTAGTGCAATGTAACACCATGTTTTTGCTATGTCTGACTTGGCTGGGATGTGCTTATTCTGATGTCTGCCATAGTCCTGTGTCTGCAGATGAATGTTGGAGTAATACCTTAAAGAAGCCTGTTGTCACTTCCTTTCTGACCTATCCCAGCTTGCTGTTCATCATCTCCTGACCGTTGCATTCAGTTTTGTATCGTTTATTCCATGCATTATCGATGACTAATTCACAACACTAAACCAAAAAATGCACACAGTTGTCACTTAGATTTTTATATTACAATAATACACTGGATATTGCTACATGTTTCGGTCCACAAGGGACCATCATCAGGGAATCAAACCAAAGTAATACAACAAAAATCCAGATTAGTCGCTTTTGTACACAGCTGACATGACGTGAGTGAGTCAGTTGGTTAAAATGTAGACTTTTCTTGTTGGGTAGGTATATCAATGTGATGGATCTTGTTATACTTGATATATTTTAAATATTTTGAGGTTTTTTAACAATTTCCTTTATACCAAGATCCATCGCTAGTGACTACCGACTAGAGAGGAGCCACATAGCCTCAAATATGCCACAGTAAAAATATCAACCATGTCCTAGAAAACTCCATTTAAATTTTTTACTGGTGCAGACATACAAACACACGTAAAAATACACTACTGGCCAGACTTACACCTTTGTCACAAGCAAAGAAAGGTGGTCGATATTATTGATAGAGGGCTGCCATTAAGTCATAATACTTTGCAAATTAGTAAAACAAATTGGTTTGGAGAAGTGAAGCACATGTGGAACTGAATTGTAATGTCATTTACCAAGTCTCATCAGAAATTAAGGAACTTGAAGTACTTGTTACCATCAGTATGAAACTCTGTGATTCAGTTCTGCACCATTTAAACAATGATATGTCACATTTAGCACCATTCGGGTTTTGCCTTTAATGAGTGGATGATTGGCAAAGTCCAAACCTGTATTGTAAAAAAAAACAGTGATCAAATACGTGTTTTGTAACAACTGTAGCAGAAATAGACAGGGGTACTAGCTGAATGGGGACGCACAATGGCGCAGATGGTTGAGTCACTGCGTTGCAAACGGGAAAGCGCGGCTTCAATTCCCGATGGTGTTACCGGAATTTGTCATAATCTTTCCGGCCGCACAATGGCTCTGGGGTCGACTCAGCCTCCAACAGAATTTCAGGAATATTTCATGCGGGGTAAAGGTGGTCGGTGCTTCGGGCTGACAACCTTGCCACCTTATGTACCGATTGTCTTGGAATCTAGTAGCCTCAACCTCCTGAAACCCTCGGGTCCTGAATAGGGCTTTACAGGGGTTGCTTTTATTTACATACTGAATGTGTGTGTTCTTTTGGTCATATTTAGAGGATTTATTATTATTATTTAGTAAATTATAACGGGATAACGGGAGAATGGAAGGAGGAGAGGATCATTATCACCAGCAGCGGCAACAGCAGAAGTATTGGTGATGATGCTTTTAATACCAATAACATTAAAGTAAGAACAATAATAATAAAAATAGTAATTAATAAATTTCAGTTCTTTATTTCCATGCTGACTTAACAGAATAGTGGCCAGTTAAAAGCAACAAAACACAAGGACCAAAGAAATATAGTTGCGTTCATTTACACTTCAACTTCCGTAGAGACAAATACGTATACTACATATAGAACGAAAACATTTAAATCCATGATCAGGTTATTTTAACAGCAAAGAAAGCACCGTAGCACAAATTATGATTAATGCAACAAATTTTCTCTAAATAACGGAATCAGAAAAAAAAAAACGGAAGTTGCAGATACAAATTCAGAGGACGGAGAATAGAGGCAGAAGATACCCAGACAAGGGTCATTTTAGACCGACTTAAAATGTTTTGCAAAAGCATCCACTGCTCCACAAGATAAACTGAAAGTGAAAGCAATCTCAAGCTGAATGCGAGGTGGGATTCTTTTTCTGGGGGGAGGGAGGGATTCCACAATTTATTGGGTTGGTACTTCAAGTTGTCATTGACAGACTTCAATAACCAAAGTCTGTTAGACGAAATAGTTACTTCTATGAAAATTTTGTAGGTAAAAGCAGTCCTGTTACAGGCCTGGAGTGGCCCAGAGGGTTCCAGGAAGTTAAGGTTCCCAGATTTCGTGACAACGGCACAGGATGGTGGTAAGGTTGTCAGCCTTACGCACCGGCCGCCTTTGCCCCCAGGAAATTCTCCTGGTACTCATTTCTGTTAGAGGCTGAGTCAACCCCAGGGCCATAGTGCGATCGGAAGGATTATGTCAATGAAAAATTCCATGACACCGTCTGGAATCGAACTAGCGACCTTCCAATTTGTAGCACAGCACCTTAACCACTGTGCTACCGCGGTCCCCACACATTTTGTAGGTACATTCACTAAATAAACGTCTGTGCCTCTTAACATTCTGTGAAATTATAATAGAACTCCACCTATTCGGATCACCAATTACCCGGTTCGGCTTGGCCCTTCGGGAAAATTTGTCGAGAATTCTACAAAACTAACTTGCCTTGAAATTACCGGTTATCGGATCGGGTACAGTACAATGTTATGGTTTATAAAACCTCAAATAAGGCGTGGTCGATAGGTACATACTGTAAATAGTAGCAGCCGAACTTCAAACTGCCAAAGTAGCCTATTTTCAAAAAAAAATCCAGTTATCCGGATTTTCTGCATATCCCGATGGCTCGCCGTCCCAATTAATTAGGATAAGTGGAGTTCTACTGTAAATGCTTTTCCCAAACGCAATACCGTGAAACAAAATCAAGTAAGAAATTTACACTGATCCTGCTACCCTGGGTAGACTGCATCACCTATGCCATTCTCGTGGTTCTATGTGACAGCAACAATGTCAGGTGACCAGCTTTACCTCAGTCACTTTGACGAAAGGACCTCTGAGAACCAGAAGACCGCAATAAGAATGTTACGGTTTTGTTACAAATTGGAGCAATGCACTTTATTTAAAATTACGAACCGTACATACAACCGTACATACAACCGATGCGGTGCAAAACCCAGCACCTGTCGGATCAAAGGCTTGAAGGGTATCGTAATTTTCTGAGCATTAGAACGGCACACCTAATGCATATCTAGTACAGTATTACTCCCGATGATGTAGATCTTGTTTGGATACTATGTAATGAAGGTGAAGGCAGTAGGGATTTACGAACGCTCACATCTGCAGAGACCCATCACCCAACATAAAAGCACTGTCACAACTGCCATGAGAACATGAAGTCAGCTTGTATTTATCATGAAAGTGTAAAAGGTTGGCAACGCATTTCATTTCGCATTACACATTTCATGAAAGCATCTAGGAAAGTGGAGGTACTGTTATAGCTTGTTATACCACTAAGTCATGATCAGGTGATTATGAACAGCAAGTGAGGACGTGTCAGACAGGAAGTAGCCACGGGCTTCTTTAAGGTATTTTTCCAAAATTCGTCTGTAGACACAGGAAGACTGTGGAGGATCTCAGAATAGCCACATCGCAGCCACTTTGACATGGCCATTGTTAACTTGTGCTAACCGACATAATGTTCTGCAGTAATATAAGCCCCTACAATAGGACAGTGAGCTCGCGGTATTGGTGTTGAAAGTGTATTTTTTTAAAATATTTTATTATGTGTACAAGGCCAGTCCAAAAAGATACCGAACATTTGAAATAGCGCGCCAGTGCAGTCGTCGCAGTGGGTGGGAAAATCCTCGCCACGACCAAAAAAAGCACGCCAGAGTCGCTCAAATGTGAAGGTGATGTTGATAGTTTTTTTTTATTGGAATGGTATTATTCATAATGAGTTTGTTCCACGTGTTGAGACAGTCAATAAAGAGTTTTACTTGAAGGTCATGAAGCGTTTGAGGGAAGCTGTGCGAAGGAAGAGGCCTGAGGCGTGGACAAACAAGACCTGGACGCTGCACCATGACAATGCACCTGCTCACGCGTCGCTTCTTATCCGTGAATTTTTGGCGAAGCAAGAGACGATTGTCGTGACCCAGCCCCCCTACTCTCCAGATTTGGCCCCTGAGAACTTTTTCCTGTTCCCAGAGTTGAAGTCCACCCTAAAAGGTCGCCGATTTCAGACGATAGAGGAATAAAAGAAAATTCGCTACATGACCTTTGCGCCATCCCGCAAAAGACGTTCTAGGACGCGTTCCAGAACTGGAAAAAACGCTGGGAGCGGTGTATCAACAGTAGAGGGGAGTACTTTGAAGGAGACAAGTCTGATTAAGTTGTAAGTACAGCAGTTCGGTTTCTTTTTGGACTGCCCTTGTATACAGCAACTTTATTAAGTTTGTTTGCCTTTCACAATCTTTATACTTGGCGACGAATAACGTGAAACTGTAAAGCTACAAGGAATGCAAGTACACCTATACATACATCACTATTTTATGACACTGTCTGTAGAATGCATTAGGCATTTCAAGAAAGTAAATTATACCACACATTACTATAAATTACGAATTATAGATTTCAATTCAAAGAGTAGTGATCATTGTGTAACTACAGCCCTTTTCGTTATTATCAGTGGTGACGGCTTTGGTATCGCCGTGAGAGACCTACAGGCAAAAGTGAGAGTAAGAAAGAGACAGAAAAAAGTGAAGAACAAGGGAGCATTGAAAGATAATTTTATATTCGGGGTGTGGGGGTGGTCATCACTTGGTAAAAGGTTCTCAGGGTTCGTCCCCTCGCCCTTTTGATAGGAGTAGTATGAAAAATATATGTATTAAAATGTATGAAGATGACTTTAGAATGGTGCGTATAATATCCTGGAATAAAGACAGCGAAATTTTAAATTATGATTAATGGTAAACCGCCCAATTTGGAAATTTATTTTGTCTTTTACTTTAAAGCAAAAGGACGCATTTTGATTAATCTAAATCGGGTTAGCTGCATGGGAAGCATGCAGTAACAACTGGGCATCTTTTGAATTATCCCAGCGTTTGATTGAAGCCAAAAAGTTGTGTCGTGATTGCCTTGCGCAGGGCCTTCCAGATTCATACTAATCTTATGGCCAGTAGTCAGGCAAATAAGACATGAAAAAATCTCTCAAGTTTCATTAACATATGTTGTTTTATTGATAACATAGTTGAGCAATGAATTTTGACCCAAAGTAAAATTGTGATTTTATTTATTTATGTTTACTAATCTGAAATCTCTTTTGAAATAACACCTAAACTTTCCGAGGAACAGCCACATTTAGAGTAAACTGCACTTGCGGTCGGCTGGTTTATGGGCGCAGCCAGGCAGACAGCCCAAAACAAAAAGCTTATCCATTACTCAGTTATTCCCATCTGCTACAAAAAATAATTCAACTAGTGTATATAAGGTGGCGCTTGCAACGGTGTTGTTTAACCAAATTTCTGTGTGAGGAATTAATTCTGCCCACTTTCGACGGTTGGAATAACAATAAATCCCGCAAATCTTCTTACTATTATCCTCCAATCTAAGCCTGGGTCTCCCAAGTGGTCTCTTTCCATCAGGTTTCTCCACCAAAATCCTGTATAGGCCACTCTTCACCCCCATACGCCCTACGTGCCCCGCCCATCTCATTCTTCTCGATTTTATCACCCGAAAAATATTGTGTGAGGAGTACACATAATTAAGCTTCTCATTATGTAGATTTTTCCATTCTACTATTACCTCGTCCCGCCTTCGTTTATAGTTAGTTGAAAAAGATTTCATGTTCATTCTAAATATGTGTAGGATAATGGATGTAGTTTTGGTGAATTAATGATGCCGAATTACGGTAACAACAATTGGGTTGGTGTAATCGTATTATTTACAATTCTGTATTATTCCCATGTTTGTGAGAAAATAATGATATTCCAAATTGTGGTCCTAGGACCGATATACGAGAGCGGGCTGATAAGTCCTTAGCCTGACCAGGAAGGAAACAAGCTGCGTCGAACAAATTTGGGATTTATTCAACATACTCCCCACGAGGCTCAATACACTTCTTAGCCCGTTGCTCTAACTTTTAAAGCCACTCAAAAAAATTCAGAATGTTGTCCGTCCAACCAGGTCTCCGCGGCAGCAGTGACCTCCGCGTCGGACGAAAAATGGCGAACTTTCATTTGTTTTTTTTCTGTTCGGGGAACGGATGGTAGTCCGACGGGGCCAGATCCGGAGAATAGGGTGGGTGATCAAGACACTGGAATCCCAGGTAGGCCAGTTTCTTCTGGGTTGCAAGTGCCCGGTGAGCCAGGGCATTGTCGTGCAAGAACAAGACGCCTTGGTGAACTTCCCACGGCGTTTTTTCTTCAAAATGTCCTTCAATTGCACCAGCAGAGATGATTAATACTCCGCGTTGATAGTTTGGCCCTTTGGAAGATAATCAATGAGGAGGATGCCGTCTTGATCCCAAAAAAATCGAGGCGAGAACTTTTCCAGTGGATTTTTGCACTCTGAATTTTTTGGGGCGGAGTGAGCCGCTGTGCCGCCACTCCATTGATTGTTGCTTTGTATCCGGGTCATAGTGATATAACCAGGTTTCGTTCACGGTCACCAATCGCGACAGGAAATCATTAGGATCTCGCCGAAAAAATTCCAAATTTACTCAGACGACTGGCACCGTTGACGTTTTTGATCCGCGTCCAGGCATTTCGGGACCAACTTCGCGGAGAGCTTCCGCTTGTCCAAATCTTCATGAATTATGGACCCAATCCGCTTACGTGACACGCCCAGTTGCTCGGCGATTGACTTAGCCGAAGTCCGGCGGTCTTCCAAGATTATCTCGTCAATTTGATCAATAATCTCCTAGGTGGTCCCTGTTTTGGATCGTCCAGGACGAGGCGCATCACAGGTGGAAAAAACACCACTTTAAACTGGGCCACCCAGTTTTTGACGCTGGTATACAATGGTGCATGTTCCCCTAATGTTGCTATCAGAATGGCGCGAATTTCCTTCGGCGCCTTGCCTTGCAGCGGGGGGGGGGGGCCCTTTTTGACAGCCCGGGCCCCCTTGTTGTGGAAAGCGGGGGGGTTTCCTGACAACCTTCCTTTCGTTTT
>Ga0131853_10006032_pt1 | contig 21882 bp, 17 predicted proteins | sample TergutLab28metaG_FD_92764 | JGI IMG/M metagenome (GOLD analysis project Ga0131853, IMG submission 92764) | Labiotermes labralis P1 segment gut microbial communities from Petit-Saut dam, French Guiana - Lab288 P1 (version 2) (version 2) | ecosystem: Host-associated > Arthropoda: Insects >... | reverse complement strand
CTTTAAAACAAAATTTCATTATTTAATCCCCAACCATCCCAGCTGAAAAATTCATCCCAAATATAAAACTAAAGGAGCCAATAACATGATACTATTAAAAAACGGACAAATACTAAATGAAGCAGGAGACCTAATCACAACGGACATTCTTATCAAAGAAAACAAAATCGCGCAAATTACCCCATCTATCAACGAACCTGGAGCCCAGACCATCGACCTAGACCAAAAACTCATCACACCAGGCCTTATCGATGTCCACGTTCACCTCAGAGAACCAGGCGGAGAGCACAAAGAAACCATCCAAACAGGCACAGCCTCAGCAGCTCGCGGTGGCTACACCCTCATCGCCGCCATGCCAAACACCAACCCTGTACCAGACAGCATAGAAAGCCTACAAACCATCCTCGACAAAATCAAAACCGATGCCACCGTGCGCGTCCTACCATACGGCTCAATCACAAATAGCTTAAAAGGCGATGACCTAATTGATTTCGCATCCCTAGCCGACCACGTCATAGGATTCACAGACGACGGACGCGGCATTCAAGAAGCAGGCATGATGTACCAAGCCATGACACATGCTAAAAAAGCAGGCAAACCCATCGTCGCCCACTGCGAAGATGATTCCCTCCTATTTGACGGCTACCTCCACGAAGGCACCTACGCCACCGAGCACAATCACAAAGGCATCCTCTCAGCCAGCGAATCCGTCCACGTGGCCCGCGATGCCATCCTAGCAAAAGCCACTGACGTAAGCTACCATGTCTGCCATGTTAGCACCAAAGAAAGCGTCTCAATCATCCGCTGGGCCAAATCAGAAGGCATCAACATCACAGCAGAAGTCTCCCCACACCATCTCCTCCTAGCTGATACAGACATCAACGCAAACGATCTTGCCAACTTCAAAATGAACCCCCCACTTAGAGGCACCGATGATCGCCAAGCCCTTATCAAAGGCATCGAAGACGGAACCATCGACATCATCGCCACCGACCACGCCCCACATGCAGCCGACGAAAAAGCCTGGCCAATTGACCAAGCTCCATTCGGAATCGTCGGTCTAGAAACAGCCTTCCCTCTTATGTACACGCACTTTGTTAAAAATGGCAACTGGACACTAAAATTCCTTATCGACCGCATGACAAAAATCCCAGCTGAAATCTTCAACCTGCCATACGGAACATTAGAAGTAGGAAAGCCTGCTGACATCGCAGTATTTGATCTTGATGCCACTTACAAGATCGATATTAGCACTTTCGTCTCAAAAGGAAAAAACACCCCATTTAACAACTATGATGTCACCGGGGAAACCTTTATGACCATCGTCGATGGAAAAATTGTTTATCAAAAATAAGTAGTATCATTCAATCAGTCAAAAGTGATAACTTTTCCTTTTTCAGCTAGTTACCAAAATAGGGTGAAACATGCCAGGCCCACAGTGGTAGTGGCGTGATAATGGTTAAAAATATGAAAAATGCTATTTATGAAAAACTGCACCATTGAGACATTCGTCTACAATGGTGCAGTTTTTCATATGGGCTAAAAAGTCGCTAACGCCCTAAAAATTCTTCTAAAATCAACCCACGATTAAAAATTTCTGTTGCTGCTGTAACGCCAACAAAACGAATGTGCCACGGTTCATAAATATATCCTGTATCTGGTTCACGATTTTGTGGATAACGGATAATAAAACCAAAGCGGTGGGCATTATTTGCCACCCATCTACCTTCTGCTGTATTAGAGAATGCTTGACTAAGGGCACCACCAAGGCCATGTGTGGAAATATCTAGTGCAAGCCCTAGCTGATGCTCACTATGTCCAGGTGGGGCACTAACACGAATAGCTTCTTCCCACCCCATTACATTTATCCAATGGTTATGGGTTGCTTCTTGAGTGGCAAATGAACGATAACCACTTGTAGCAATTAGCGTATGACCTGCATTAGCAGCAGCTTGGAAAAGATCTTCTACCTGACGAGCTGCTGTCTGTCTCATTCGATGGGTGCCATGGATACTTTGTACATTAATCGTTCGCAGATCATTTGGGGAAAAATCACGAGCTAGTCTGAAATCTCTATTGACCAACGCCAAATATGAAAGAGCATCTGTTGTTGTTAATGTGGTGACAATGGTTGGCAAATTATTGCGATGTAACCAACCGTATTCCCGGCGTCCATTGATCGTTGTATGAACATGGTACCAACTGCCTACACGCGACCTGACTGTAACACTTGTCTGTCTTGTAAGATTATGACGCCTATTAAAATTCGTGCCAGGACCACTTCTTAATGGACCATTTCGAACCAAACGGCGACTATGTGTTTGATTTTCTATTTGATTTGTCCGTACCCAACCACGCAAAGAACCGCGACGATGCTGAATTCGAATTTGTGACCATCCGTCAGTCGTACGTTGAATAACCATCATTTGCTCCCCACGTGGCAAAATATGACGCACACTTGAATCTGCATTTGGCCGTGTATGTATGGCTACGTTGTTAGCTGTCGTACGAGCAGGGCGCATAGCATCAGTTATACCTAGATCTCTATTACGAATCCAACCAGTATGACCATTCACATTGACACGAGACCATGAGCCTGTTTGACGTCTAATTGTCACACGATGCCCACGAGATAATTGTGTTAAACTCCTATCACTCGTTGATCTGCCTTCGCGAACATGAGCAGTACTCGCAGTTACCACAGCATTTTGGCGGGTACGAGCAACTGCAGTTCGCCTTAACCAACCCGTTCTATCATTCACAACCACACGATACCATGAGCCTGAACGCCCAGTAATTCTTAAATTGGTATTGCCACTTACAGTACGGATTGTAGCATAACTCGAACCTGGTCCTTGACGAAATGTTGCACTTCTGCGCGTAACACCTGTTTGTCTAACTGTAGTAATTTGATGATTAGATGATCGAATTATATCTTCATCAATAGCTTCATCATCAATATCAATGGCTTCCGGTTGTGAATCAATATCATCCAAATTGCCATATTCTGGATCATACCAACCATCAGGAATATAATCATCATCCCACATATCATCGATTTCATCCTGATCATCAAACTCATATTCGTCATCATCATACAATTCATAACTTGTGTTGACTTCTACAGGTGAAGTTTCCGTTGGTTCAGTTGCAAAAGAAACCAGCGTTCCTTGAGCTAATAAAACGACTGAAAGAATTAGCAACAGCATTTTTTTTCCAAATTTCATTTTACATCCTCCATATCTTCTGCCAAAATTTAAAATAAGATTTTGATAGTATGGATTATACCACTCTAATAGTAAAAAGTCAATTACAATGCCAATAGTTTTTTGAATTTTTTTAAATCCAACGTAAAATATCTGCAACTTCCTTGCGACGAGGAGCTTTAGCTTCTTGATCAGGATACCCATAAACAATCAATGCCGCAACAGTTTCTCCTTCGGGCAAGTTGATTAATTCAGCAATTTTCACTTCATCAATAATACCAAAAATACAAGTCCCAACACCTTTGGCATGAGCAGTTAAGCAAAAGGTTTGGCATGCAATCCCTGCATCAAAAAATTCCCATCTACCAGGGTTTTCGCTAGTTTCAATATTATATTTATCTGCACGTCCGCTTTTCCCTTCGACAAAACTTAGCACCGCAACGCCTTTGGCATATTTCAAAGTATCCACATTATAAACAAACCCTTTAACTCCATCACTGGCAAATTGCGAAATAATTTTCGGATTATCAACCAATGTAAATCGAGGTGTTTGAGAATTCGTCCACGATGGTGCATAACGTGTAACCTCAATAATTTCCTCCATTAATCCACGATCGACAACCTCATCCTTATATTTTCGGATCGACCTTCTATCTTTGATCATTTCAATTGCTTCCATTTTTTTCACGCTCCTAAAATTTTATTATGGTGATATTATACACGTTTTCAAACAAAAAAGCCAGAGCTAACATTTTAAAAATGTGAATTTATTGGTTCTAATAACAACTTAGCCTGTCTTCAGAAAAATCAGACTCTATACATTCATTTATTTTGTGTTGTAAATCTCCAAAAAAACAGAGCAGCTATTTCTAGCTACTCTTACTGAAATAATCTCCTCACCATCGTTCGATCAACAAAAAATCCCAGATTTTTACATGCCTTATCCCATTCTGGCTAAAATCCACATCATCCATCGTCACAACATACTTAGGAAAATTATCTGCCACGCTATCATAAACACCAAATTCACGTTCGCGTGTTTTTTCACTTTCCATCAAGTAGCTAACTTGAATATAAATTTTCTCTTTCCCTTGTTCACAAATGAAGTCAATTTCCCGCTCCCCAACACGACCAACCGTCAAGGAATAACCACGTCGCAGACATTCAATCGCAACAATATTTTCAAGGGTTAACTCAATATCTCTCAAATTATTACCATAAACCGTTTCACGCAAGCCATGATCAACAATGTAGAATTTGTCATCAACTTGTAGCATCCGCTTACCTGGCACATCATATCGCTCAAGTGGATAGAGCAAATATGCATCTTGACAAAATTTCAAATAGTTTAAAACGGTCTCGTGACTAATATTCCTTTTTTCAGATTTGAAAAATTTTGAAATGCTGTTAGCAGAAAAGGTTTTACCCATGTTGGCAATGACGTATTTGATTAAGCGTTCAAGTATGTCAACATCACGGATTTTGTTGCGTTTTACAATATCTTTTATAACTACAGCTGTGAATAGATCTTCAAGATATTGTTTACGGCTAGCTTTATCAAAATCGCGATTAATAACCAAAGGCATCCCACCGCTTTCAGCGTAATCCAAGAACAATTCTTTCATACCAGCCGGATTTGACTTAGTTTCAATAATTTCTTTAAACGAGAACGGAAAAATTTGCATTGTCATATAACGTCCACCTAAATAAGTTGAAAATTCACTAACTAACAACTTTGCATTACTACCTGTGATATAAATATCAACATCACTATTAACCCGAAGAGAATTGACTACCCCTTCCCAATTCTCAACTTCTTGAATCTCATCTAAAAACAAATAACAGCGTCCGTTTCGTTGGTCGATTTCTCCTTTCAGATAGTCATGCAAAGCCATCGCCTCACGTAAATGATAATAGGTAAAATCTTCAAAATTAACCGAAATAAAAGCTGTAGGGTCAACCCCTTGCTCAGTTAATTCCTGTTTTATTAATTCAAGCATGACACTTTTACCAGAACGTCTAATTCCAGTAATAATTTTTACTAATTCCGTCTCATTGATAAATGGTTGAATTTTTTTTATGTATAACGGCCTTTTGATCATCGAAAACCACCTCTTATCCTATTATAAACCTTTTGACACTAAAATTCAATGTTTCGTGCGGTTATAATCCAACAAAAACAAAAAGAGAGGCATCTTTTCGAATATAACAAGAAGTTAAAAAGAGCAGCTAGCTTAACCTTCCTGCTCTTTCAACGAACCAATAAAGAATCCCTAGCTCTTAAATAGTTCCATAATATCTTCTCGTGACATATTTGTAATTCGACCATCATTTCCTTCAACAAAAGCATCTGCCAAGTCTTTTTTTGCTTCTTGAAGTAACTGAATCTTCTCCTCAATACTATCCTTCATAATCAACTTAAACACCTGAACCGTATTCTCCTGACCAATGCGATGGGCACGGTCGGTCGCTTGATTTTGCGCTGACATATTCCACCATGGATCAAAATGAATTACCGCCTCAGCAGCAGTCAAATTTAAACCTGTTCCACCAGCTTTAAGAGAAATCAAAAAAACAGTGGTATCATCTTCTTGAAACTTTGCAACTAACTCACGACGCTTTACCTTATCAGTCGAACCTGTCAAGGTGCAATGAGAGATCCCTTCTGCACTTAATGCCTCATGAATTAAATCTAGCACACTCGTAAAACTAGAAAACAACAAAACTTTCTTACCATTATCTCTTAATTGCCTAATCAAATCCAAACAGGCAAGGATTTTTGAAGACGGCGTTTCAATATTCTCATACAACACCCGCGGCTCACAACAAATCTGTCGCAACCTTGTTAACATAGCCAAAATCGCAATGGCATTTGCCTGTTCCATCTGTAACTTGTCCTGCAACTCCATATTCACTTGAGACAAATTGGCCAAATACAACTTTTGTTCATCCTCAGTAAACTTAATTGTCAAGGTCGTCTCAATTTTATCTGGCAATTCCTTTAACACCTCTTGCTTGCGTCGACGTAAAATAAATGGGGAAATTAATTTCTTCAACTGAGCTTGCTTCTGTTCATCCTGATCCTTCACAATCGGCCGCTCATATTCACGAGCAAAATAGGCGTAGGGAAACAAATAACCTGGCATCAAAAAGTCAAAAATAGACCACAATTCAGCCAAAGAATTCTCAATTGGCGTTCCCGTTAAAGCCAGCTTATGAATTCCTACAAGCTCCTTAACAGTTTGGGCACTTTTAGTACTCTGATTTTTAATATACTGTGCCTCATCCAAAACAATATAATGAAACTTAATATCCTTGTACAAATCTACATCACGACGAATATAATCATAAGAAGTAATTAACAAATCATAATTCTGGCAAGTTTCAATGAGTGACTTTCGAGCATCAGCCGTCCCATAAACACTAACCACTTTCAAATCTGTGGAAAACTTTTTAACCTCATCCTCCCAATTGAGAATCAAAGAAGCAGGTGCCACAACAATGCTCGTCTGGTCATCAGACTTATTTTGATCGATTAAAGAAATAACTTGCAATGTCTTACCAAGCCCCATATCATCCGCTAAAATACCACCGAAACCATAATCAGAAAGCGTCCGCATCCACTGATAACCATACTTTTGGTAACTTCTAAGCAGATCATCATAACTTGAAGTTAACGCATAATCAGTCATTTTGATATTTTCAAACCTATCGATAATCCCTTTAAATAAATCACTCCGATTAAATTCAATTAAACTTTTCGCATCCTCAGCATAGGCATTAATGCTAAACGCACGAAACAACTCCAGATCCAAATGCCCATCTTTCATTTTTGTCGGGTCAACTTGAAAACTCATAAGCATCTGGTCAATTTCTTCCAATTCATCAGCCTCTAAATATAGCCTCTCCCCATTTTTCAATTTATGAAACTTCTTTTTTCGGCGATAAGATGCTAACACAGCAGCTAATTCCTCACGGGGAATGTCCACACTATCAAGATCAATACTCAGTAAATCATTCTTAATGGTCACACCAGCTGTCATTTGAATTTTTCTTTTTACTCCCACTTGCCTCAACGCTTCGCTCACATATACACTAGCATACTGTTGGAGATAGGGGAGACCTGCATTGATAAATTCCTGCATTTGGTAATCTTCATCTATTAAATAGGCCACTTTTTTCTTGAGGTCAACTTTAGCGTAATTTTTAATATAACTTTCAATCTTATGAGCACTTAATGAAATCTCCGTGTTTTCAGGATCAAATCCTTGTTTTTCCAACCCATTTTCATAACGGTATTTGATACTTGTATACGTCCTGTCATATTCGTCAATATCAGCAAAAATCAAAATTTCATCTTCAACACGTGTTTTAAACGTTTCACCTGAAAGGATGATAAAATTTTTAATATCTGATAAAACATAAGTGTAAAAATCATTAAAATCATTCACGCCAACAATCATTTCTCCTTGTCGACTTAAACGATAAATAAGTCCCGTTGTTTTACCTGCCTCATCAAGCTTCGTTCTAACAAGCATCTTCTTTCCTAAATCTAGGTGATACAAATGATTCTGACCTAACACATAACGATATCTCGTTTTAAGGGTCACTTTATAATAGAAACCAATTTTTTCAATATGTAAAGCTGGCAAATCTGTTGCATCTTGCAACAAAAAATCACGATATCCATAAGGGATTTCACTGAAAATATCAAAGAAATCATCAATAACACCATTGGTCAATTCAAGCTCTTTAATAATATTCTTATAATGATTAGCACTTTGCGCAGCTAACACCTTTCTCATAAAAGAAATAATGACTTTCGAATGGTCATCAAAATTTCTTTCATCATGTTTGAAAGCCAATTTTTTGCCATATTCTACAAAAGATGCACGTGTAACATCACTCAAAAAACTTTGAATATTTTTAATCATATACTGGATTCCAGTTGCAGCCCCCACTTTAAATTTTAACTTGAATTGACCACGATCATTAACCAAATTCGCCTTAATACGATGCATACCTGACACAATATTTTCCAACAATTCTCGTTCTGATTTTAAACGATAAGTTTCAATAACGGCACTCATTTCATCTGCATCTTTGCGACGTTTTAGCTCTAATTGCCAGATATATTTGTCACTCTGATAAATAAAAGGAAAATTTTCAGGCTTTATTTTATTAATTGCCAATAAAATCATTAACACATACACACGCTCTGGTCTAAAAACGTAGCTACTACTATAAAATTTGATGACACTACCTTTAAAATCTAATTCCATATTCATTTCAAATTGATGTTGATCATCAATTACTGCGTGAACTTTATAGCCATCTTCCTTCAAACACTGAATCTCTAAAGCCTCAATGGCATTACTATCTCGCAAGCTCTCTGCCATACGGGCATAATTAGAATTATGACTAAATTTTGATATTTCTTGCTGGTGAATGGTAAGCATATTTCGATCCTCGCTTTTTAGGTATCTTTCTATTATAGCTTGTTTAGAAAAAATTTTCCATACTTTAAGTAAAATTAACAAAAAAAATTCACGGCTCTCCATGAATTTTCTGTCAACTACATTTTTTCAATTGTTAATTTTGTCCCATCAATGTACTTAGAATCTAATCGTTTCATAATTTGACCTACAAATGCTTTATCAACATTAACATAAGTCTGCTTTGAACGAATGTCAATATCTCCAACTGCACGTGGTGGTATGTTCGCATTTTTACTAATCATTGACACTAAATCCTTTGGACTCATACGCTTTTTATTTCCAATATTGAAAGATAAGCGAACTTCATTTCTACGTGGACCTTTACCGCGGTCGCGATCTCGACCATTCCCACGTTCCCCACGATCATTACGTCCACCTCTGTCATAACTTGTTACTTCTTCAATTGGAGCGTATTTTTTATCAATGCCACCTACTTGCATATTAAGTAGAGCAGCAGCAATATCAACCAAACTATGACCATTATCCACTAAATTACCTAAAATTTCATGCTCTTTCGCAAAATCTTTTTTTCCTAAATCTGCTGTTAATTCAGAGACAAATTTGCTAATACGCTGATTTTTAATATCTTCTGCATCTGGTAATGGCATTTTTTGCATTTTTGATTTGGTATATGCTTCAATACGACGTAATTTAAACATATCACGTCCAAAAACAAATGTGATTGAAATTCCTGACTCTCCTGCACGACCTGTACGACCAATGCGATGCACATAATTTTCTTCATTTAGTGGAATGTCAAAGTTAAAAACTGCTTCTATATTATTCACATCAATACCGCGAGCTGCAATATCGGTTGCCACTAAAATATTCACTTTTTTACGACGAAATGCATGCATCACGCGATCACGTTGAACCTGCTTCAAATCACCATGTAAACCTTCTGCAACATAACCTTCTGATTGTAGTTTTGAAACCAAATCATCAACTTCACGTTTCGTATTTGTAAAGACAATTGATGACGTAATCCCCATTGCATCAATACAACGAATCATCGCTTGCATCCGATCTCTAGATTTTACTTCAATATAATATTGATCAATTTGACGATTAGCTAATTCTTTCTTAGCAATCTTGATCACTTCAGGATTATTCTGGTGGGTACGTGCAATTTTCAGAATTTCTGATGGCATTGTTGCAGAAAATAGAACAGTCTGTCGTTCTTCTGGCGTTTCAACCAAAATAGATTCAATATCATCCTTGAATCCCATATTCAACATTTCATCAGCCTCATCTAAAACCATAAACTTGATATGCTCTAGCTTTAGTGTACCTTTTCTCATATGATCCATCACACGACCAGGTGTTCCTACTACAATTTGAACACCACGCTTTAAAGCTCGAATTTGCGGATCATAAGACTGACCACCGTAAATAGATAAAATATTAATATCACGATTATTCTTCGCAAATTTCTTCGCTTCATCATGTACCTGAACAGCAAGCTCTCGTGTGGGACATAACACCAATGCTTGAACATTTCTGTTTTTAGCATTTATTTTTTCTAAAATAGGTAACATAAAAGCTGCTGTCTTTCCAGTACCAGTCTGCGCTTGTCCTACCACATCTTGACCTGTCAACATAATCGGAATAGCTTGTGCTTGAATTGGCGATGGAACTTGATATCCAATTTCCTCAATTGATTTCAAGGTGGACTCTGAAAGACCTAAATCTCTAAAACTTAAAACTTCTTCTAAAACTTCTTCACTCATTAAATTTTCCTCTCTAACGTCTAACTTCAACTGAACTATTATATATGACTGTAGATATAATAGCAACATGATACCGTTTTTTACTGAAATAAATATGTTTTCCACATACTTATCATTTAAAATGATGGTGGAAAATTATACCTGTGGAAAACTTCGTCTTTCATTTGTGATTAATTTTTTTACATAAAATAATCCACGATTTTAACCCACCCTTATTGACACATAGCTAGTTTTCCACATTTTCACAAATTAATTATTTTCTAGTAACTTAACTTTTGAGTAAAAAGGTTAATAAAATAATCTCATTGATACTTTTCCACATTTCAACAAAGGATATTTGATATCTGAGTCTTTAATGATTTTGAAACGTTATCACATTATTATGGTTGTATAAAGAAGGAAAAATACGCAAAACTAACATAAAAACCTTGACTTATTAATGAATTTTTTATATAATATTCACACTGTCAATTTACAAATAACATGATTTGCTGTTATTTTTGACGTTATTTTCATAGAAATCGGAGGTGCTAAAGATGAAACGTACTTGGCAACCAAACAAAAGAAAAAGAGCTAAAACTCACGGATTCAGATCACGCATGGCGACAACTGCAGGGCGCAAAATTATTGCTGCTCGTCGTAAAAAAGGTAGAAAAGCATTAACAGTTTAAACCACTTGACTTAGAGTATTTTGAGTAAGTGGTTTTTTCTTAATATCAAAGGTGTTTAGAGATTATGAAGAAAGAATTTCGCATTAAAAAATCAGATGAAATTGAATTGGTAATGAAAAAAGGTTTTTCAAAAGCCAATCGCACTTTTATTGTTTACAAATATAAAAATTCAGCTATAGACAGCTATCGCATCGCTATTTCAGCACCTAAAAAATTAGGAAATGCTGTTGTTCGTAACAAAGTTAAACGACAAATAAGAGCCATATTACAACAAAATAAGGACCATTTGAAAACAGGGCATGATTATTTCATCATCGCACGTCCTGACATCCTTAAAATTGATTTTATAATGATGACCAACCAGATGAAACATGTGTTGAAATTAATTCATCAACCACCACAGAAAAAATAAAAAAGAAGTCATCTACAAGATGACTTTTGTCAAATCTAGGAGGAATTTGAATGATAACTGATACTATCGCAGCTGTTGCAACCTCAACTGCAGGAGCAGGTGCCATTTCTATTATCCGTGTTAGTGGTGATGATGCCATTAATATTGTAAATAAAGTATTCATCGGGAAAAATTTAAGTGAACAAAAAAGTCATACCATTCATTATGGTCGTATCAAATGTCCTAACAATGCAGTTATTATTGACGAGGTTTTGGTGATGTTGATGAAAGGACCGAAAAGTTTCACTACAGAGGATGTAATAGAAATTAATTGTCACGGTGGTGCCTTTGTAACGAAACGAATATTAGAATTACTCCTTACTCACGGGGCACGTCATGCTCATGCAGGGGAGTTTTCAAAGCGAGCTTTTTTAAATGGACGCATCGACCTATCAGAAGCCGAAGCGATCATGGACATTATCGACGCAAAAAGCAACCACGCTTTGGAACTCGCTGTTAATTCTTTAGATGGTAAAGTCACAAAACTAATAAACGGATTACGCGAAGATATTTTGGGTATCATAGCTCATATCGAAGTAAACATCGACTATCCAGAATATGACGAAGTAGAAGAGATGACCAACGACATCTTACTTCCAAAATCAATCGCAGTAAAAAATTCAATGGCTCAACTCCTCCAAACCGCAAAAACAGGACAACTTCTCAAAAACGGCATCAAAACAGCCATCATCGGTCGACCAAATGTCGGAAAATCGAGCCTCTTAAATCAACTAATGCGTGAAGAAAAAGCCATCGTAACCGACATCGCTGGCACAACACGCGACACCGTAGAAGGCTTCATCAATATTGGTGGTCTAACCCTCAACCTCATCGACACAGCTGGCATTCGCAAAACAGACGACATCGTCGAATCAATCGGCGTTGAAAAATCAAAAAAATTAATCGAAGAAGCAGAACTCATCCTACTCGTGCTAAACTCTAGCGAAATATTAACTGACGAAGACCAAGAACTTCTCCAACTAACAGAAAACAAAAACCGAATCATCTTACTCAACAAGTCAGACCTAAACCAAAAAATGGACACGCAAAATATTCCACCTTATATCGAAACTTCAATGATAAAAGAATCAGGCATCACACAACTAGAAAATGCAATCAAATCACTATTTGAAATTAATGACATCAAATCAAATGAAACATTCATCTCAAACACACGTCATATCGCAAAATTAAATCAAAGTATGACAGCAATTAACGATGCAATAGAGCAAATGCAAATCAGCATGCCAATTGACATGGTGGAACTGGATTTAAAGCATGCTTGGGCATTTCTAGGAGAAATTCTAGGAGAAAATATCTCTGATTCCCTAATAGACGAATTATTTACAAAATTTTGTTTGGGGAAATAGTTTAAGTTATTAACTTTCTTTTAACTCCCTTATTCAACAGTTATCAACAACTACTTCGACAAATAATCACATATAGCATAAACTTTTCCACAATTTCCACAGCGATTGTTGTATATCTTTGTTATCTTTTAAAATAATATTTAATTTATTTTAATCTCCACAAATCGTCCATTTACACTAGCAAATTCATTCAAAAAAGTGTATAATATTAAGTACTTTGCTAATCTAACAAAAAAGGAACATGCGTATGTTAAACTTACAAGAATTAAATCAAAATAAAACAACAGACGAGATCGTTAACTTAGAAATTTCAAAAATCACTCCCAACCGCCAACAACCCCGAACAATTTTTAGTGATGAAAAAATTTCAGAACTCGCTGAATCAATTAAAGAACATGGCATTATCCAACCCATCGTTGTTCGTAAAATAGAAAATGGTTATGAATTAATCACAGGAGAACGACGCTTTAGAGCAAGTAAATCACTAGATTTACCAACGATCCCTGCCATCATCAGAAACTATGATGATGTAACAACTGCCAGCGTAGCTATTATTGAAAATATCCAACGAGAAGATTTAACATCAATTGAAGAAGCCTTAGCATACAAACAATTAATGAGTCTTCATGGAACAACCCAAGCAGAGTTAGCAACACAAATCGGTAAAAGTCAATCAACAGTTGCAAATAAAGTAAGGCTATTAAATTTGTCACAAGTTGTTCAAGATGCAATTCTAGAAAGAAAAATATCTGAACGACACGCTAGAACACTCCTTTCTGTTAAAGAAGAAAAATTACAAATTAAATTCTTAAATGCAATCATTGAGAAGAACTTAAATGTTGCACAAACTGAAAAATTAATCGAAGATTACCTTATGCCGAAAGAAAAGAAACAAAAAGGAACTACGATTACTAAAATACCACGTAATTACAAATTAGCAATGAATACATTTAATCAAGCAGCACAAATGGTTGAAAAAACAGGCATGCATGTTGACACAAAGACAGAAGAAACAGATGATGCGTATATTATTACATTTTCGCTCAAAAAATAATTGTTATTAATCTGCCCTTGAAAAATTTCTTGGGCTTTTGGCTTTTTCACAATCAGGAGGAAAAACAATGGGTAAAATTATTGCAGTAACCAATCAAAAGGGTGGGGTTGGCAAGACAACCTCAAGCATCAATATATCAGCAGCTTTAGCTTATTTAGGTTATAAAGTTTTATTAGTAGATGTTGATTCACAAGCCAATGCTTCAACTGGGGTAGGAATTTACAAAGGAGTTGCTGAACAGACAATCTTCGATTTACTCATAGATGACTTAGACCCAAAGTCAGCTGTTTTGAAAACATCTGAGGAAAATCTATATTTAATTCCTTCTTCACAAGAACTTTCAGGAATAGATTCACTGATTATGTCGGATAAAAAACGAGAATTCAAACTAAAAGATAAACTAGATCTAATTAAAGATGACTATGATTTTATCATTATTGATTGCCCACCATCACTTGGTTTATTAACGATTAATGCCTTAACTGCTGCCGACTCAACACTTATACCAGTCCAATGTGAATATTATGCACTAGAAGGCTTAACACAACTATTAAATACCATCCGCATCGTTCAAAAGCGTTTAAATCCAAATTTAGCCATTGAAGGTGTTTTGCTAACCATGCTCGATCCAAGAACAAGACTTGGAAAAGATGTGATAGATGAAGTCAAGCTTTATTTTAAAGAAAAAGTTTTTAATACAATCATACCACGCTTAGTTAGATTAAGCGAAGCACCATCATTTGGAAAATCCATCATTGATTATGACTTGGCATCAAAAGGTTCTCAATATTACATTGATTTAGCACGAGAAGTGGTTAAAAATAATGGTAAGTAGAATTTTCTACTTTTACTTAGGCAAAACAAAAAACGGTGAAGCTAATGACAAGCAGAAAAATCTGCTTTTATTCAAGTAAAAAAAGGCGGTGAGACTAATGGGAAGCAGATTAGGAAGAGGTTTAGAAGCATTATTTCAAGAAAATGATATTGAAAGTGTAGAAGCAATTGACAACATTAGAGAAGGGGAAGTTGTTTCGGAGTTGACCATGTCGGAATTACGACCGAACCCTTACCAACCACGTAAACATTTTGATATTGAGAAATTAGAAGAATTAGCATTATCTATAAAAGAACACGGTGTTCTTCAACCTATCATTGTTAAAAAAGACATAAAAGGATACATCATCATCGCTGGAGAAAGACGTTTTAAAGCATCACAACTCGTAAACCTTGAAACCATCCCAGCAATTATTCGTGAATATAGCGATGATTTAATGATGCAACACGCATTAATTGAAAATTTGCAACGTGAAGATTTAAATCCGATTGAAGAAGCGAAAAGTTATCGTCTTATTATGAAAAAAATGAGTTTAACCCAAGAGAAATTTGCAGAGAAAATTGGTAAAAGTCGTGCATATGTTGCCAATATGATGCGTCTATTAAACTTACCTGAATTTGTAACAGACAGTGTTGAAACAGGAGAAATCTCTATTGGACATGCTAAAATTTTAGCAGGAATCAAAGATGAAGAGAAGGTTTTAAAATTTGCCATGCTAGTAACAGAAAAGCAATTATCAGTTCGCAATTTAGAGGAGCTTGTTAAAGAGGCTGAACTTCCTAAACAGGTTAAGAAAAAAGAAAAATCAGCAGAAAATACTTATATTAAGTCTTTAGAATCAGATTTAAGATCTCATTTTGGTACAAAAGTTAATGTGAAAGATAAAAATGGAAAAGGGCAGATTGTTATCAATTATTTATCCAACGATGATTTGAACCGTGTTTTAGAATTGTTAGGTGTTGAATTGTGATTAATCTTGAATTTATCAGAACAGTTGCCCAACGGTTAATCAATGATTTTGCTACCCAAATCATCCACATTGTCACCATCATAATTGTATTTTCAATCATTAGAAAAATTGGAACGAAATTACTGATCAAATTATTTTCATTCAAAATGGGGAAACTACAACGCTCAACACCTGAATCTTTGAAACAAAAAGAAACCATTAAGCAGTTAACGTTAAATGTATTTGGTTATGCTATAACGCTAATCAAATTTGTTTTTATTGTTTCTGTATTCATACCGATCACGACACTTATGGCGAGTGTTGGTGCTGTTGCCATTGTGATTACTTTTGCTTTTCAAAACATGCTTGCAGATATCGTTCGTGGATTTTTCATTATTTTTGAAGAAATGTTCATGGTTGGAGAATGGATTGAAGTAGCAGGTTTTCAAGGAGAAGTATTAGAAATTGGACTTAGAACAACCAAGTTAAGACTGTTCGTTACTGGAGAAATTGTTTTAATTCCAAACAATAACATTGGAAATATTATTCGTTTAGATATTGATCGGCTCATAAAAGAGCGAGATGCGTTGTTAATCAAACAAACAAACGCATAGAATAAATAAGTAGGTGAGTTTATGACATTAAAATTAGATTGGAACTGGAAAGAAGAATTAGCTAACTCTATCACACATGGGATTGGATTTGGCTTGAGCATTGCAGGATTGGTATTTTTAATTCTCAATAGCGTTCGAGCTTATGAACATGATGCTTTAGCATTAGTAAGTGTTATTGTATTTGGGTCGAGTATGATTTTACTTTATCTTTGTTCAACGTTACACCATAGTTTGCCCTTTAAGAAAACATATCGGCTTTTTACCATCTTAGATCATTCAGCAATTTATGTTTTCATCGCTGGAACTTACACACCATTTTTACTAATTACATTAAGAGGTGTGCTTGGTTGGGTACTATTCGGTATTATTTGGGCAATTGCAATTGGTGGTATTGTCTTTAAATCTATTTTTGCTGATCGGTTCATCGTTGTTGCTACGCTTGGTTATTTAGTAATGGGGTGGCTTATTGTATTTGCTTGGGGACCATTAACAGCTAATCTCACACCAACTGCTACGAATATAACCCTTGCTGGTGGCATTTGCTATTCAATAGGAACAATTTTCTTTGGATGGGAGAAAATACCAGGTTTGAAAAAATTAAAATTTCCTTTTGTTCATGCTGTTTGGCATTTATTTGTGTTGGCAGGAAGTGCTTGTATGTTTTTTTCTATCCTGTTATTTGTATAGGATGCTGTAAGTGTTGATAAATAGGATATGATAAAGCCCGCTTGAGCGGGCTTTTAATTAATTTTCAATAACAACACGCATATTTTGCCACACTTTAGAACGCCATCTAAATAACATAATAATCCCACGTATCCATTCGTCAAGCAATCCGGCAATCATAATCCCAACTAATCCCCACCCAAATAAGATTCCAAAAGTAAATCCTAGTAAAGCACCAACCCCCCATTGAAAAATAATCCCCATGTAAACTGGAAATTTAACATCTCCAGTAGCACGTAAGGCACCAATAATAATAATATTAAAGGCCCGACCTGGTTCCAAAATGATTCCCAGAAAAAACAAAATTCTTGCAATGGAAAAAACTTCTTCATTATCAGTGAAAATTCCTAATATTGGTCGATAAAATACGAATAACAAAGCCGCACCAAGCGTAGATGCAAAAATCCCATACTTTAAATACCTTAAACATCTTTTATAAATTTCATCATACTCTTTAGCACCCATCAATTGTCCAATAATAATCGAACCGCCATTGGCAATAGCAATGGTGAATAAAATGATAAAAAAATTAATGCTACGTGTGTAAATTTTAGTAGTTAAAGCTGCTGTACCGATTGTTCCAATTAGAGTGATCATAACCAATTGATAACCTTGGAAAGACAAGTTTTCTCCAGCAGCAGGAACTCCGATTTTTAAGATAGATTTAACATAGTAAAAAGGAAAAGATGCTTTTTTACTAATTGACTTGAATATGCCAGGAATTCTTTTATTTAACAAATAAAGTGCGATAGTTAAGCCGAGTAGTTTACTAAGTGCTGTCACAACAGCAACACCAGGGACGCCAAATACTGGTAAACCAAACAATCCAAGAATAACAAACGCATTTCCAGAGGCATTAAAAATATTCATAATAACTGTTACCATTAACATATCTCTTGTGTAACCATGGCTTCTTAAAATAGCTCCAGTCGTTAAGAGCACAGCTTGTATGAAAATAAATCCACCAACAATGAGCACCATAATGGAAGCCCATGGAAGTAAATAATCTTCTGAAAGCATCAAACGAAGTAAAGGGAATCTAAAGATTACGAATACGCTACTGACAATAAGCCCGAAAACAAGTGCAGACAAAACAGCTACGAGAGAAACCTGCTTTGCCTCTTCCATTTTTTTTGCTCCGACATATTGTGAGATAATGACAGATGCACCAGCTGATACAAAGCCAAACATGGTAATTGTCATTCCCATTAACTGATTAGCAACACCTACTCCTGCAACAGCTTCATCTGAGTATTGACTTAACATCAAAACATCAACACTGCCTAATAACATGAGTAGTAATAACTCAAGAAATATCGGCCATGTTACTGCAAAAATAGATAGCTTTTTTGGATCTATGACTTTATTCATTTTTAAACCTCATTTGTGATTTTTTTAAGTATTGAATGATTATACCATTTTTATGAGGATTTTAATATAGCCATTTGTCATTTTAATTGAAACATGAAAAAACCATAATTACAGAGTTTACGAAACTTTGATAATTATGGTTTTAGTATATTTAAAATAATGAAATAATTGAACCGCCAAATAAAATTGGTGTTGCTACTGCTAGTAATCCTATGAAAATCCCCAAGTAACCTAAGGCTTTATTTCCTTTTGCAACTGAGAAACCTCCTAGGGCGATTCCTGCTATTCCCAAGGCAATTGGGAAAGTAAATAAAGCGATAAGAGAAGCAATAACACTTATGATTCCTGCAATCACAGCACCACTTGTTGCATTATGTGCCTCTTCATTATTTGCCAGAAAATCTGTTGCAAATTCTGTGTCATCATTTCTTAAGCCATCATATCTTCGATAGGGGTTTCCATAACGCGAATTTATTTCATGATTAGGCTGCCCTTCATAATTATTAAAATCATTATCAAAATTATCCATCTAATTCTTGTCTCCTTTTTTGTACTTCGAAGTTATTATTCGCAATATTTATTGAATTATACTTTATTTTTAAAATTTATGAAATGCGACTGATTTCGACGTTATAAGTGTGTTTTAATGACTAGTTATTTCTATCTAAATTCCCTTTCAAATGTTGATTTTAAAAAGCATATATGATAACGTTTTAAAGAATATTTATCTTTGATTTTGGGGTTTTAATTCGTAGTAAATGATATTAAAGTATGATATAATTAAGGGGTTGAAAAAGTAGGTGGTTTAAGTTATGGAAATCGTTGAAATTGACCGAGAGTTTATTACAATTGGGCAACTTTTGAAATTCGAAAATATCGTAGAAAGTGGCGGGATGGTTAAGATATTTCTTGCTGATTATGAAGTTCTTGTTAATGGAGAGAAAGATCAGCGGCGAGGGAGAAAGTTGTATCCAGGTGATGTGATTGAAATTGAGGAAGTTGGGACTTTTGAAATCAAAGTTGCAAAATGAGGAGTGGTTCTTTGTTTATAAAAAAGTTATCACTTAAAAATTTCCGAAATTATGAATCTGCTGAAATTGATTTTGTTAAAAATATTAACATTATGATCGGTCATAATGCACAAGGAAAGACATCTTTAATAGAAGGGATTTATATCCTTTCGACAACTAAATCTCATCGAACGTCTAAAGACATTCAAATGATTCGTTTTGAGCAAGATTTTGCTAAAGTTGAAGCTTTTTTAAAAATTCCAAATGATGACGATATTCATTTGAGTTTGTCGATTACAAAAAAAGGAAAGAATGCCAAGTATAATAACATTCCTATGACGAAACTTTCGACTTATGTGGGGAATTTAAAAACTGTTTTCTTTGCCCCGGAAGATTTAGAATTGGTAAAAGGTAGTCCAACAATTCGTCGTCGATTTTTAAATATGGAAATTGGGCAAATAGACCCTCTGTATCTTCATCATCTAACCTCTTACAATAAGATTTTGAAGCAGCGCAATGAACTTCTTAAAAATTATATTGAATCTGATTCAAACCAGTTGATGCTAGAAGTTTTAACAGAACAACTTGTACCGCATTTAATATATTTGCTGAAAAAGAGAATTTGGTTTTTGAAGACGCTTGAAATGCATGCAAAGAAAGTTCATGATTTCATTACAGAATCTAAAGAAGATATTTCATTTAGATACATCAATTCCATGCGTATTGATGAAATTACGGAAAATGTGCTAATGGAAAAATTTGAATCTTTATATTCAAATGACAAGCGTATGCGAACGACAACTGTTGGGGTACATCGGGATGATTTTTCTATTTACCTTACGGATATGAATGCACACGAATTTGCCTCCCAAGGTCAACAAAGGACATCGGTTTTATCAATTAAATTAGCTGAAATTGATTTGATTCATGCAAGTGCCGGTGTTTATCCTGTCCTATTGTTAGATGATGTCTTGTCTGAATTGGATGAGGATCGTCAAACAAAATTACTTGCTAGTACAAAAGACAAAACACAAACATTTATAACGACGACTTCTATATCAAATATTTCCAGGGAAATTATCGAAATCTCTGATATATTCGTCATTAATGATGCAAAGATAGGTGATTATTGTGAGTGAAAGAGTAGAACAAAATTATGATGGTAGTGACATTCAAGTCCTTGAAGGATTAGAAGCTGTCCGTAAACGACCAGGTATGTATATTGGTGGAACTGATAAATCAGCACTTCATCATTTAGTATGGGAAATTGTTGATAATTCCATTGATGAGGCGTTAGCTGGTTACTGTGATGAAATTAATGTTGCCATTACAGTTGATAATGAGATCACAGTTACAGATAATGGACGTGGGATTCCAGTTGATATTCATGAAAAAACTGGTTTGTCGACCGTTGAGACAGTTTTTACTGTCCTTCATGCTGGAGGTAAATTCGGTGGTGGTGGATACAAAGTATCAGGCGGTCTTCACGGTGTAGGTGCATCAGTTGTAAATGCCTTATCTGATTACTTAGAAGTTACAGTTAATCGAAATGGAAAACAATATTTCCAACGTTTTGAAAAAGGTGACTCTGTTAAACCTCTTGGAGAAATTGGAACATCTGATTCTGATGGTACTTTTGTTAGATTTAAGCCAGATCCAACCATTTTTGAGGAAACTACGATTTATGAATACGAAATTCTGCAACGTCGCGTTAGAGAATTAGCCTTTCTAAATAAAGGTTTGCGTATTACCATTGAGGATCAGCGTCCTGAACAAGAAAAGAAACATGAGTACTATGCGGAAGGTGGAATTTCTGAATATGTTGCTTACCTAAACAAAGGAAAAGAAGTGTTGCATGAAGAAATCATTTTTGCGGAAGGTGAAATTGATGGTGTTCAAGTTGAAGTTGCCATGCAATATAACACTGGTTTTGCAGAAGGGAAAATTTATTCCTACGCAAACAACATCAACACTGGTGGTGGTGGAACACATGATTCTGGTTTCAGATCAGCCTTAACACGTATTGTTAATAAATTTGCTAAAGAAATGAATGTATTAAAAGGTGATGATACTTTAACAGGTGATGATATCCGTGAAGGATTAGTTGCCATTGTTTCAGCAAAGCACCCTGATCCACAATTTAAAGGTCAAACAAAAGATCAATTGGCCAATAGTGAAGTGCGAAAAATCACTGACAATATTTTTGCAGCAAGTCTAGAACGCTTTATGTTAGAGCAACCTAAGATTGCTAAAATTATTGTTGATAAGGGACTTCTTGCTGCACGGGCACGGGCGGCTGCAAAGAAAAGTCGTGAATTGGTTCAAAGGAAATCTCCTTTAGAGTCATTGGGACTAAAAAGTAAATTGGCGGATTGTCAATCAAAAGATCCATCTATT
>Ga0131853_10006031_pt1 | contig 21885 bp, 21 predicted proteins | sample TergutLab28metaG_FD_92764 | JGI IMG/M metagenome (GOLD analysis project Ga0131853, IMG submission 92764) | Labiotermes labralis P1 segment gut microbial communities from Petit-Saut dam, French Guiana - Lab288 P1 (version 2) (version 2) | ecosystem: Host-associated > Arthropoda: Insects >... | reverse complement strand
GTGGCCGTCCAGGGTCCACCCCGAGCCTGTCTCGGTCGCCACGAGGGCGACGTCGTCGAGACGCCAGGAGCCGGTGTCCTCGGCCAGAGCGACGGCCACGACGCTCTCGCCACTCGCGATGCCGGGCAGCAGCTCGGCGTTGACCGCCTCGTCGCCGATCGCCTGGATGAGGCTGGCCGCCATCACACACGAGCCGAGAAACGGCGAGACCGTGAGAGCGCGCCCGAACTCCTCGAGGACGAGTCCGACCTCGACGAAGGTGAAGCCGCTGCCGCCGTACTCCTCGGGAATGGCGATCCCCTGGAGCATCAGCTCCTTGCCCATCCGCTTCCACAGTTCGCGGTCGTATCCGCTCGGGTCCTCCAGCTGGGCCCTGACCGCGGTCTCGTCGGCGTACTTGGTCAGGAACCGGCGCAGCTCCTTCTGCAGCTCGACCTGCTCCTCGTTGAGCGCGAACTCCATGCGCTAGCCCTTCCTGGAACGGAACGTCTCGGGCACCGCGCGATACTCGACCGTGTCGTGCGACTGACTCTCGGCTGCGAGGCCGTAGTGCAGGGCCGTCGCGGATGCCACCCGAAGGTGCTGGTTGAGCACGCTCTTCGTGTCCTGCACCGCCTGCGGCGGAAGCGCAGCGACCTTCGAGGCGAGCTTGACCGCCTCCTCCATCAGCGAGTCGGCGGGGACGACCTCGGTCGCGAGGCCTAGCTCCACGGCGACCTCGGGGCTCATCCGGTCACCGGTAAGGAGGTAGCGCTTGGCCCGGAGCAGTCCCACGCTCAGCGGCCAGGTGACCGCACCGCCGTCCCCGGCGACCAGGGCGACCTGGACGTGCGGGTCGGCGAGGAACGCCTTGTCGGAGACGAGGACGAAGTCGCACGCCGTGGCGATCGTGCAGCCGAGGCCGACAGCCGGCCCGTTGACCGCCGCCACGATCGGGAGATGGACGTTGATGATGTCGTCGAACAGCTGCCGCCCGGTGCGAAGCGTCGCGCGTCGCAGCCAGAGATCGTCCGCGAGCGTCTCGAAGTCATCGATGTTGCCGCCGGCGCTGAACGCCCGGCCGGCACCTGTGAGCACGATGGCGCGCGCGTCGCGGTCGCGCTCCACCTCGCGCAAGGCGTCGGGCAGCCCGCGGTGAAGGTCGTCGTCGAACGCGTTGAGCGAGTCGGGACGGTTGAGCGTCAGGATCCGGACGTGTCCGGCGGCCTCGGTGGTAACGGCGTCGTTCATGTCAGTTGGTCGGCTCCACGTAGTCGCGGCCGCGGATGAGGCGGACCGGGGTGAACACCGCGACGGTCTCACCGCGCTGGTTGACGATGTCACACCGCGTCGTGACGATGCCACGCTCGCCCCTGCTGGCCTTGCGGCTGTCGGTCACGGTGACGACGACGTGGAGCGTGTCGCCGACGTACGTCGGCCCGTTGACCGAGAACTCCATGTGCATGAAGGCCAGGCCGGTGCCGTGCAGGACGTTGGTCTGCAGGATCAGGCCCTCGGCGATCATGTAGACGAAGGCGCCGGGGACCAGCCGTCCGGTGTAGCCGCCACCGGCCGCATGCCGGGCGTCGTAGAAGAGGGGCTCATTGAAACCGCCGAGATGCACGAAGCTCATCAGGTCGGCCTCGGTGATCGTGCGGTGCGCGGTACGGAAGGCGGTGCCGACCGTCATCTCTTCAAAGACAAGCCCTTGCCCAAGCAGCGGGATGCTCTCAGTCATGGTCTCCATGGTGTCCCCTTCCGGACGTCCGCTGCGACCCGCCGGTCACGGGGCAGCGACGAGGGCTGGCCCTCCAAGCAGCATAAAGATATACCTACTTCTACTATTAGCGCGAGATGCCTACGTCACACGGAGGAGCCTGGATGACCACGAGCAAGGCACTGGAGGGGATTCGCATCCTCGATCTGAGTCGCATCCTGGCGGCACCGCTCGCCAGTCAGATGCTCGGCGACCTGGGCGCCGAGGTGATCAAGGTCGAGCAGCCCGGCAAGGGCGACGACGCCCGCCAGTACGGGCCACCCTTCCTGCATGACAGCCGCGATGAGGGCATGTCGGCGTTCTACCTCAGCTGCAACCGGAACAAGCGCGCGGTCACGCTCGACTTCACCACCGAGCGCGGGCGCGAGCTGGCGCTGGACCTGATCGCCCAGAGCGACGTCGTCCTGGAGAACTTCCGCCCCGGCGTCCTGGACAAGTACGGCCTGGGGTGGGCCGACCTGCGCGAGCGGTTCCCGCGGCTGGTGATGTGCTCGGTCACGGGCTTCGGGCAGGACGGCCCCTACCGACACCGTCCCGGGTACGACGGCATCTTCCAGGCGGTCAGCGGCATGATGAGCGTCTCCGGGGTGCCGGACGGTCAGCCGGGCGCCGGGCCGATGAAGTCCGGCCTGTCGCTCGTCGACATCCTGACCGGCCTCTACACCAGCTCCGCGCTGCTGGCCGCGCTGCGCCACCGTGACCGCACCGGCGAGGGCCAGCACCTCGACGTCTCGCTCCTCGACTGCGGCGTGGCGAGCCTGTCGCACTTCGCGGAGAACTATCTCGTCTCCGGGGAGATCCCGCAGCGGCGTGGCAACGGTGGATTCGGCGGCATTCCCTCCCAGGCCTTCGAGTGCGCCGACGGCAAGCTGATCTTCATCGTCGCGACCACCAACCCGCAGTTCGCCCGGGCATGCGAGGCCTTCGGCCAGCCGCTCATCGGGGACCCCCGCTTCAACTCGATCGCGGCGAGGATCGAGCACCGGCTCGAGCTGCTGGCGATCCTCGAGAAGATCTTCCTCGCGCAGCCGCGGGAGCACTGGCTCGCGGCACTGGAGGAGCTCGACGTCCCGGTCGGCCCGGTCAACAACATCGAGGAGACACTCGCCGACGAGCAGGTGCGCTTCCGCGAGCTGCGGATGTCGATGCACGACGATGCCCTCGGCGAGGTCGCCGGCCTGCGCTATCCGATCCGGATGTCGGCGACACCCGTCACCGAGTACGCGTTCCCGCCTCGCCTCGGCGAGGACTCCGCGACCGTCTACCGCGAGTTGCTCGGACTCGACGACGGCGAGATCGAGCAGCTCGCCGCCGACGGAGTCATCTGACGCTCGAGCGCCTCGCGCTGCTCGGCGGTGAACCCTGCCGATGCCTCGCGGCCCGGCGCGATCCGGACGATGACGATCCGGATCGTGCCGGTGTCCACGCCGCCCTGGGTGAGGTCCAACCGGATGGTGAGCGAGCTGTTGCCGATCCGCTCCACCGTGACGTCGTAGTGCAGGGTGGTGCGGAACATCTCCCGCCGGAAGTCGGAGGCGAGATGGGCGACCGCGAAGTTCGGCATCCGGAGGTCATCGCGGCCCGTCGCGTTGAGCACCGCGGTCCAGGCGTCGTACGCCGGCTCGAGGACGTCGATCCACGACAGGTGCTCGCCCGGCCGACCGGGCACGCCGCCGTACCCGGACCGCTGTGTCATGTCGAAGGAGGTGCGCACCGTCGTCCCTACTCGCGACGCGGCTCGCGCGGCATGCCGAGGGTGCGCTCGGACAGGACGTTGTACTGGATCTGCGTCGTACCGCCGTAGATGGTCTCGGCGCGGCTGGCCAGGAAGATCTGCTGGAGCCGGTTCAGCTGGTAGTCCTCGCCGGTGAGCTCACTGGCCGCGCCCATCGCGCGCATCGCCGTCTCCCCCATCCGGGTGTGGGCGGCGCTGGCGAACACCTTGCTGATCGAGGCCTGAACGGTCGGATCGCCGCCCCTGCCCTTGATACCGGTCATCAGCCGCAGGCCGTTCCACTCCATGATCCGTGCGTCGGTCCAGGCCTTGACCAGGTCGCGGCGCAGCACGGGGTTGGCGATGCCACCGTTCCCCACCGCCGCGGCGATCATCTCGTCGACCTCGTGCTTGATCCGCAGGTGCTCGGCGAGCAAGGTGGTGCCGCGCTCGGTGCCGAGCGCGCCCATCGCCACCCCCCACCCTCCGTTGACTGGCCCGACGACCATGTCCTTGGAGGTGCGGGCACCGGTGTAGAAGACCTCGCAGAACTCGGCGCCGCCGGCGATGTTGCGGATCGGCCGCACGTCGACGCCCGGCTGGTCGACCGGGACGAGCAGCATCGAGATGCCCTGGTGGCGCGGCGCATCGGCGTCGGTCCGGCACAGCACGTACATCCAGTCGGCGTAGATGCCGGCCGAGGTCCACACCTTCTGGCCATCGATCACCCACTCGTCACCGTCGAGGTGGGCCTTCGTGCGGAGCCCGGCGAGGTCCGACCCGGCACCGGGCTCACTGAATCCCTGGCCCCACATCTCCTCGACCGCGACGATCTTCGGCAGGAAGCGAGCCTTCTGCTCCGGCGTCCCGAAGTGCAGCAGGGTCGGCCCGAAGAGGTCCTGGCCCTGGGTCGTCGCCCGGAACGGCGGGTTGGCTCGGGCGTACTCCAGCTGGAAGACGAGTTGCTGGTCGACGGTGGCCTCACGGCCGCCGTACTCCTTCGGCCATCCGAGGCAGAGCCAGCCGCCGGCGGACAGCTCCTTGTCCCAGGCCACGCGCACGTCCCACGCGGCGTCGTCCCAGGAGAAGCCGACGCCCTTGTGCGCGGCGAACTCGCCGACGAGATGCTCGTCGAACCAGGTGCGGATCTCCTCTTGGAAGTCCTTCAGCTCCGGGCTCAGGGTGAGGTCCACGGGTCTCAGCTCTCCTTCGGGTGCGCTGCGAGAAGTTGCCGGGCGATGACCAGCTGCTGGATCTGACTGGTGCCCTCGTAGATGCGGAACAGTCGGGCATCACGGTAGAACCGCTCCACCGCGACGCCGCGCATGTAACCCGCGCCACCGTGGATCTGCACCGCACGGTCGGCGACGCGTCCCACGGCCTCGCTGGCGAAGTACTTGCTCGCAGCAGGCCCCAGCTTGGTGTCGACTCCCGCGTCGAACTTCGCCGCGGCGTCCAGCACGAGCGCCCGAGCGGCCATCGTGTCCGTCTGCGAGTCGGCGAGCAGCGCCTGGATGAGCTGGAAGTCCGCGATCGGCTTCCCGCCCTGCTCACGGTGCTGGGCGTACTCGACGGACTCGTGGACGAGGCGTTGTGCCATCCCCACGCAGAGCGCCGCGATATGGAGGCGGCCATGCGCGAGGCTCCGCATCGCCGTGACGTAACCCGCGCCCTCCTGCTCGCCGACCATCGCGCTGTGCGACACCCGCACGTCGTCGAGGTAGACGTCGGCACTCCACGCGCCGGCCTGACCCATCTTGCGGTCCTTGGTGCCCACGCTCAGCCCGGGGGCGTCGGTAGGCACCATGAAGACCGAGACGCCCTTGCTCGGAGAGACACCGGGCGTGGTCCGAGCGAAGACCATGATCACGTCGGCGACCGGCGAATTGGTGATGTAGCGCTTCGAGCCGTTGATCACCCACTCGTCACCGTCGCGCTCGGCGCGCGTCGTCATCGAGCCCGGGTCAGAGCCGGCGTCCGGCTCGGTGAGCCCGAACGACGCCACCCACTCGCCGCTGGCAAGCTTGGGGAGGTAGGTCTTCTTCTGCTCAGAGGTACCGCCCTCGATCAGGGTGTGACCGGCGATGCCGTTGTTGGTGCCGAAGAGCGAACGGAACGACGGAGTCGTCCAGCCGAGCTCCATGACGAGGCGCATCTCCTCGTATGCCGACAGGCCGAGGCCGCCGTACTCCTCGGGGATGGCGAAGCCGTACAGGCCCATCGCCTTCGCCTGGGCGATGACGTGCGCCGGGATCTCGTCCTCGTCGTCGATCTGGGGCTCGAGCGGCACGACGACGTCGCGGACGAAGCGGCGCACCCCCCCGAGGATCTCCTCGAGCTCGCTGGTCTCCATGGGTGTGTTCCCTCTCAGGCGGTGGCTGGCGGGGCGGACATGGGCTCGCCGACGACACCGCCGGCGATCAGACGGTCGATCTCGGCACGGACCAGCCCCAGCTCGGCCAGGATCGCCTCGGTGTTCTCTCCGACCGCGGGGATCCGATCCATGCGCAGGTCCCAGCCCGGCGAGACCGGTGGCGGAAGCAGGGATCGCAGCGGTCCGACCGGCGAGTCGACGTCGCGCCAGCGGTCACGGGCGGCGAGCTGCGGGTGGTCCAGCACCTCTTCGGGATAGTTGACCCGGCCGCAGGCGATGCCCGCGCCGTCCAGCAGCTCCAACGCCGCCTCGGCGTCCATCGCGCCGAGGACCTGCCGGCAGACGTCCCGGACCTCGTCGCGGTGCTCGGTCCGTGCCGTGCCCGTCGCGAAGCGCGCGTCGTCGATCAGCTCGGGGCGCCGCAGTACCCGGGTCGCGAGCCGCGCCCACTCGCGATCGTTCTGGACCGCGACGACGATCTTGCGGCCGTCGGCGGTGTCGAAGGACTCGTACGGCGACAGCGTGGGATGGCTGATGCCGTTCGGGACGTGGCGCCGGCCGCTGAACTGGGTGAAGTAGAGGCTGTAGCCCATGAGCTCGGCGATCGAGTCCATCAGGCTCACCGCGATGGCACGGCCCCGACCGGTGTGCTCGCGCTCGTAGAGCGCCGCGAGCACGCTGCTGTACGTGTAGAGCCCCGCGGTGAGGTCGGCGATCGCGATGCCCGGCTTCGCGGGGTTGTCGGGCCACCCCGTGGTCGCGATCGAGGCGCTCTCGGCCTGCACGATGAGGTCGTACGCACGCCGCGGCTCGTACGGCCCGCCCGCGCCGTACCCCGACAGGTCGACGGCGATCAGGCGCGGGTACTGCTCGACCAGACTGGCGCCGTCCAGGCCCATGGCCTCCGCGACGCCCGGGGCGAAGTTCTGCACCACGACATCGGCGCTCTCGATCAGGCGGTCGAGGATCTCGCGGCCCTCGGGCGCCTTGAAGTCGAGGGCGATCGACTCCTTGTTGCGGTTGACCCAGACGAAGTGGCTGGCCATGCCGCGCACCTCGGCGTCGTAGTAGCGCGCGAAGTCGCCCTCGGGCACCCGTTCGACCTTGATGACCCGCGCGCCCATGTCGGCGAGCTGACGGGTCGCGAACGGCGCACTGACGGCCTGCTCGAGCGCGATCACGCGGATGCCGTCGAGCGGCAGCGCGCTGCTGCCGCTCGACGGACTGGCTGCACTCGTGCTCACACGGCCTCGAAGACCGCGGCGAGGCCCTGGCCGCCGCCGATGCACATCGTCTCCAGGCCGAGGCGGGCGTCGCGACGCCGCATCTCGTGCGCGAGGGTGGCGAGGATCCGGCCACCGGTGGCGCCGACCGGGTGGCCCAGCGAGATGCCCGAGCCGTTGACGTTGAGCCGCTCGAAGTCGGACTCGGTGAGTCCCCACTCCTTGGTGCAGGCGAGGACCTGTGCCGCGAACGCCTCGTTCAGCTCGATGAGATCCATGTCCGACAGCTTCAGGTCGAGGCGGTCCAGCGCCTTCTTGACCGCGGGCACCGGGCCGATGCCCATGGTGCGGGGCGGCACGCCCGCCACTCCCCAGCTGGCCAGCCGCACCAGCGGCTGAAGGCCGAGTTCGTCGGCGATATCGCGGGTGGTGACCAGGCAGATCGAGGCGCCGTCGTTCTGGCCGCTCGCGTTGCCGGCCGTGACCGTCGCCTCGGCGTCCTGGCGGCCGAGCATCGGGCGCAGCGCTCCGAGCGACTCCATCGAGGTGTCGGCCCGGGGGTGCTCGTCGCGGGTGATCGTCGTGACGTTGCCTTTCCGATCGGTGACCTCGACCGGGACGATCTCCTCGTCGAACCGGCCCGACTGCTGGGCGGCGACGGCCTTCTGGTGGGAGCCGAGCGCGAAGTCGTCCTGCTCCGTGCGCGAGATGACGTACTCACGGCGTAGGTTCTCCGCGGTCTCCAGCATGCCCCCAGGGACCGGATGGAACCGTCCGCCCGCCGTGACCCGCGCTCGTGCCAGCCGGTCGTGGAACTCGATGGCCTCGCCGCCGGGCCCCCAGCGCACCGTCGGCGAGTAGAACTCCACCTGGCTCATGCTCTCCGCGCCACCGGCCAGCACGACGTCGCAGGCGCCGGTCTGGACCTGCATCGTGGCGTTGATGATCGCCTGCAGACCCGAGCCACAGCGCCGGTCGACCTGGATGCCGGGCACGTCGATCGGAAGCCCCGCATCGAGCGCGGCGACGCGGCCGATCGCCGGCGACTCACCACTCGGGTAGCACTGGCCGAGGATGACGTCGTCGATCCGCTCCGGCGCCAAGCCGGTGCGCTCGACGAGCGCCCTGATGACGGTGGCCGCGAGCGCGGTGGCGCTCAGGGGTTTGAACATGCCGCCGTAGCGGCCGACGGGCGTGCGCAGCGTCGAGCAGATGACGACGTCGCGGCCTGCTGCTGCGGTCACAGGAAGTACCTCCCCACCGTCTCGACCACGAGCGCGGGCTTGTCCTCGCCCTCGATCTCGATCTCGGTGCTCACGGTGAGCTGCACGGCCGGACCCTTCTCGTCGACGCCGACGAGCGTCGAGGACGCACGCACCCGGGAGCCGACCTTGACCGGATTGGTGAACCGCATCTTGTTGACGCCGATGTTGATCGCCATCTTCGCATCGACCTTATAGATCTGCCCGACCAGCACAGGCAGCAGCGAAGCGGTGAGCCAGCCGTGCGCGATGGTGGTGCCGAACGGACCGTCCTTGGCCCGCTCCGGGTCGACATGGATCCACTGGTGGTCGCCCGTCGCGCTCGCGAACTCGTCGATACGCGCCTGCTCGACCGCCAGCCAGTCGCTGCTCCCGAGGGGCTCGCCGACCTTGGCCAGCAACTCCTCCGCGCTGCGGTAGATGGTGGGCTGGCTCACATGTACCTCCCGCCGGTGACCTCGAGCACGGTCCCCGTCATATAGCTGGACAGATCACTGGACAGGAACGCGGCGACGGCCGCGACCTCGGCCGGCTCGCCCGCGCGCGCCATCGGAATCTCGGTCATCTTCGCGTCCCAGGCCTTCTGGGGCATGGCCTCGGTCATCGCGGTCCGGATCAACCCGGGCTGGATGGCGTTGACGCGTACGCCGTAGCGGGCCAGCTCCTTGGCCGCGGCCTTCGTCATGCCGACGATGCCGGCCTTGGCTGCGCTGTAGTTCGTCTGTCCGAAGTTGCCGACCTTCCCGGAGATCGAGGAGATGTTCACGATCGCTCCGGCGTTCTGGTCGCGCATGGCGGCACCGGCCGCCTTGGTGCCGAGCCACGTGCCGACGAGGTGGACGTCCATCACGAGTCGGAAGTCGTCGAGCGACATCTTCGCCATCGTGGCGTCGCGGGTGATGCCGGCGTTGTTGACCATCACGTCCAGCGATCCCAGACGGCCGACGGTGCCGTGGACGACAGCGTCGACGTCGGACTCCGAGGTGACGTCACAGTGCGCCCCGATCGCTCGACCCTCGGGGAACGAGGCGGCGGCGCGGTTCGCTGCCTCCTCGTCCAGGTCGGCGATGACCACCGTGGCACCCTCGGCGACGAACCGAGAGGCGATCGCAAGGCCGATGCCCTGTGCGGCGCCCGTGATGACGGCGACCTTGCCCGTGAGCAGCCCCGTCATCAGTAGCTCCGCAGACCCATGCTGCGCGCGATGCCGTTGCGCTGGATCTGACTCGTGCCACCCGAGATCGGCGCCACGATCGACTCACGCCAGCGGAAGCTCATCACGCTCTCGGTGGAGAAGCCATGACCCGCGCAGATCTGCATCCCGAGCCGTGCCGCGGCGACGTAGGTCTCCGACCCCTTCAGCTTGGCCATCGCACCCTCCCGGGTGCAGGGCCGGCCCTTGCTGTGCATCCAGGCCGCGCGATAGGCGAGCAGGCGCGCGGAGTCGATCTCGACCTGCATGTCGGCCATCGCGTGAGCGAGCGCCTGGAAGGTGCCGATCGGACGTTCGAAGGCGACCCGCTCCTTGGAGTACGCGAGTGTCTCGTCGAGGGTCGCCTGGGCGACGCCGACGTAACCACCGCTCATCAGGACGCGCTCGAGCTCGAGGTTGGAGAGCATGACCTGCCAGCCCTTGTCCTGCTCGCCGACGAGCGCGCTCTTCGGCACGACCACATCGGTGAAGTACACCTCGTAGGTGCCGAGGATGTGGCGGGCCAGCGTCGGGACCTGGCGCAGCTCGACACCCGGCGCATCGGCCGGGATCAGCATCAGCGAGATGCCGTCGTGCTTGCGCTCGCCCTTCGTCGTACGGACGTAGGTCATGATGTAGGTGCCGGGCAGACCGGCACCCGTGCACCACATCTTCTGCCCGTTCACCACGAAGTGGTCGCCCTGGTCGATGGCCTGGCACCGCAGCGCAGCCGCGTCGGACCCGGTGTCCGGCTCCGAGATCGCCACCGCGAGACGGGACTCACCGGTGAACATCTGGTCGCGGATCATCTTCCGCTGCTCGTCGGTGCCCCACTTGGCCACCGTCAGCCCCGGGATGAGCGTGCCGATGTAGCACATCGCGATGTCCAGGCTGGCGCGACCGAGCTGCTCTGCGATGAGCGCCAGCTCCATCGCGCTGCCGCCATCGCCGCCGAGCTCCTCGGGGAAGGCGAGGCCGAACCAACCGACGTCTGCCATGGCCTTGAACAGCTCGACCGGGTAGGCATTTGCCTCGTCCCATTCCTTGGCCTGACGAGGCGGGCACTCCCGTTCCACGAACTGCCGCGCCATCGCCTGCAAGGCGGCATGCTCGGGCGAGAGATCAAAATCCATGGTGCCGCTCCTAACGTTTAGATGATAGAACTATAAATGGGGCACCACCCGAACCGTCAAGAAGCCACCCGCCGACCTGGCGTCACGGCCTGAACAGGAACACACGATGGACATCTCCTATCCCTCCGAGACCGCTCAGTTCCGGGACGAGATCCGGGCGTTCCTTCGCCAGGAACTGCCCGAGGACTGGGCCGGCCTCGGCGCGCTCGACGAGGACGCCGCGCGGGAGTTCACCGCGTGGTGGCGCACCCGGCTGGCCGCGGTCGGTTACCTCACCCCCAGCTGGCCGACTGAGTACGGGGGCGCCGGGCTCTCCCGGCTGCAGCAGGTCGTGCTCTCCGAGGAACTCGCCGGCGCGGGCGTGCCGTTCAACGGCAAGAACGACAACTTCAGCATCAAGATGATCGGCAACCTGCTCCTCCGCTTCGGTACCGAGGAGCAGAAGAGCTACTTCCTGCCACGCATCATCAGCGGCGAGGACCGCTGGTGCCAGGGCTTCTCCGAGCCGGGCGCCGGCTCCGACCTCGCCGGCCTGCGTACCAGTGCCCGACTCGACGGCGACGAGTGGGTGATCAACGGCCAGAAGATCTGGACCTCCGATGCCCGCACCGCGACCTGGATGTTCGTGCTGGCGCGCACCGAGCCCGGCTCCTCGCGCCACCACGGCATCTCGATGCTGCTGGTGCCGGTCGAGCAGGCCGGGATCGACATCCGCCCGATCAAGATGCTCACGGGCGGCGACAACTTCAACGAGGTCTTCTTCGACGACGCCCGCACCGCGGCCGAGAACATCGTCATCGGCCCCGGCGAGGGCTGGCGTGCGGCGATGGCGCTCCTCGGCCTCGAGCGCGGCGACGAGGCCGCCACCAACCCGATCTACTTCAAGGCCGAGGTCGACCGGCTGATCAAGCTTGCCCAGGAGCGCGGCCGCTCCGACGACGCCGGCGTGCGCGATCAGCTCGCTCGCGCCTACACCCGCGGCGAGATCATGCGCTATCTCGGGCTGCGCACGCTGACCGGCTGGCTCAAGGGCGAGGTGCCCGGTCGCGACTCCTCGATCTCCAAGCTGTACTGGAGCGAGCACCACAAGCAGACCACCGACCTCGGCGTGACGCTGCTCGGTGCCGAGGCGCTCGCCCCCACCGGACGGTGGCCCATCCGGCACTACCGCGCCGACGACCCGACCGCGCCGAACTCCTCGGCGTCCTGGGTCGGCACCTGGATGATCGCCATCTCCGGGACCATCTACGCCGGCACCTCCGAGGTGCAGCGCAACATCCTCTCCGAGGCTGTGCTCGGCCTACCCAAGGAACAGCGACCCAGCTGATCCGCTCCCCGTTCTGCTCCAACCGATCTCAACCCCCGGAGGTTCGCCATGCCTGACTCCCCCGAGACCGACTCGCTGGTCCTGCGCGAGGTGAAGGACGGCGTCGCCGTCCTCTCCTTCAACCGACCCGACCGTGCCAACTCCTACTCGGTGCCGATGGAGATCGAGTACTACCGCAAGCTCAACGAGTGCGAGGCCGATCCCGAGGTCCGCGTCATCGTCGTCACCGGCACGGGCAAGACCTTCTGTCCTGGTATGGACGCCAACACGCTCTCCGCGCAGGCCAACGAGGGTGCCGCCTCGACCATCCCGCACAAGCGGGCTCCCGTCACCTACCCGCGCAACATCCGCAAGCCGGTCATCGCCGCCATCAACGGAGCCTGCGCCGGCATCGGCCTGATCGTGGCGATGAACTGCGACCTGCGCTTCACCACCACCCACGCCAAGATCACCACGTCCTTCAGCCAGCGCGGCATCATGGCCGAGCACGGCCTCGCCTGGATCCTCCCCCGCGTCGTCGGTCCGTCGAAGGCGCTCGACCTCCTCTTCACATCGCGCATCGTCCAGGGCGAGGAGGCGCTGCGGCTCGGTCTCGTCGACCGTGTCTTCGAGCCGGAGTCCTTCATGGAGGAGACCCTGGAGTTCGCACGCAACCTCGCGAAGCTCTCCTCGCCGGTGGCCATGGGCATCATCAAGCAGCAGGTGTACGAGGCGCTGGACAGCACCCAGGAGGACGCCCGCGTCATGGCGATCCGCTGGTGGTACGACACGCTCAAGGGCCACGGCGACTTCCGCGAGGGCATCAATTCCTTCCTCGAGAAGCGCGAACCCGACTTCGCGCCATGGGACCCCGACACCCACCGGGCGCCAGCCCCGCTCCCGGCGGACTGAACTGTGCCCAACGCCATCGTCACCGGGGGTACCCGCGGCATCGGTGCGGCCATCACACGCCGACTCGCGCGCGAGGGCGGGCACGTCGCGGCGATCTACCGCTCCGATGACGCGGCGGCCGAGGCCTTCGCCGCCTCAGCGACCGCTGACGGCCTCGGCGTCTCGGTGCACCGCGCCGATCTCGGTGACGCGGGCGCCTGCCGCGCCGTTGCGGCCGAGATCGTCGAGAAGCACGGTCCGATCGCGCACCTGGTCAACAACCACGGGATGCTGCTCGACGCGCGGGTCGTCGACACCTCGGTGGAGATGTGGGACCAGATCCTCGACGTCAACGCCCGGGCCGCCTTCGTCCTGACGCAGTCGCTGTGGCCGGCGATGGAGGCAGAACGCTACGGGCGCGTCGTCAACATCGGGTCGGTGACGGCCACCAGTGGGAACGGCAAGGAGGCGGCGTACGGCGCATCCAAGGCCGCGCTGATCGGTCTGACCCGGTCGCTGGCCCGAGCCGGCGCGCACAAGGGCATCACCGTCAATTGCGTGGTGCCCGGTGTCTACGAGACCGACATGACCAACAGCATGAGCGAGGCCGACCAGCAGGCGATCGCCTCGATCATCCCCGTACGGCGCCGTGGACGTCCCGAGGAGCTCGCCCACGTCGTGGCGATGCTGCTGCACCCCGACGGCGGCTATGTCACCGGTGCTGTCATCCAGGTCGATGGCGGCCTCGGGATGGGAGCCTGACGTGCCCGATCACCGCCAGCTCGATGCGACCGACGACTACCTGCACCCCGTCGGCCCGGAGACGTCCTGGAACGAGAGCCGCTATATCGACTTCTACGACGCCCGCACCCGGGTCGGCGGGTGGTTCCGGACCGGGATGCGGCCCAACGAGGGTCACGCCGAGGTGTCGTCCTGCATCTATCTCCCCGACGGCCGCAGCGCGTTCTCGTTCTCCCGCTCGCCCGTCGACGCCAACGGCCTGGCGGCCGGCGGCCAGGAGTGGCAGATCGGCGACCCGTACCGCTCGACCCGCGTCACGTACGTCGGGGAGCTGTCGGTGTTCGACGACCCGTGGGCCCTCACCGATCCCAAGGCGGCCTTCACCGCAGCCCCGACCGCCCGAGCCGCGATCGACCTCCAGGTCGAGTCCACCGGCCTCGGCAACGTGATGGGGTCGGACCAGAGGCACATCGATCTCATCTTCCTGCCGGGCCAGGCGGACTGGCACTACCAGCACCTGTGCCACGTCACCGGCACCGTGCGGATCGGCGATCAGGTCTTCGAGGTGGACGGCCAGGGCGGCAAGGACCACTCCTGGGGCCCGCGCAACTGGCTGGCCAAGGTCTACCTTCGCTGGCTCATCGCGACGACCGAGGACGGTCGCCTCGGCTTCATGCTGGTCCGCGCGGTGGGCCCGACCAAGGCCACCCGCAGCGGCCACGTGTACGAGGACGGCGTCTTCCACGTCGTCGACGACTTCACGATGGCGAACGAGTACGGCGAGAGCGACCCGTACGAGCTGCGCCGGTCGACCGTGACGATCCGCTCCGGGGAGCGCACCTGGGAAGCCGTCGGCGAGCCGCAACAATGGCTGCCGCTTCGCCACCGCTCCCCCGACGAGCACGGCAACCCGGCGGTGCTCCGGCTGGTGAAGTCGCCGACCCTGTGGACCTTCGGGGACGGGCGCACCGGCACGGGGATGTGCGAGATCCACGACCGCATCGACGCCGACGGCGTTCCGGTCGGCCTGCACGACTGACCACCCACCACGATCCGGAGGGATCCATGACCGACGAACTGATGATCGAGGACTCGCTCGAGGGCGTCCGGACCATCCGGCTCAATCGTCCCGACCGGCTCAACGCCCTGACCCCGGGGATGGTCACCGGCATCACCGAGGCGGTGAAGGTCGACCGCACGATCCGGGCGATCGTGATCACCGGCGAGGGCCGAGGGTTCTGCGCCGGCGTCGACATCGCGGGCGCCGAGGAGCGCCAGAAGGGTCGCTCCAACGCCGACGCGTTCGCGATGCAGGAGCGTTTCGCCGGGATGATCCTCGCGGTAGCGCGCTCGAGCGCGCCGGTCATCGCCGCCGTCAACGGCCCGGTGGCGGGCGCGGGCTTCGCACTGACGCTCTCCTGCGACATCCGGCTCGCTGCCACGGGCGCGAAGTTCATCATCGGTGCGCCCAACATCGGGCTCTCCGCCGGCGAGTGCGGCATCACCTACTTCCTGCCGCGCATCATCGGCCTGGGCCGAGCGGCGGAGATCATGCTCACCAACCGGCACGTCCCGGCAGACGAGGCGCACACCATCGGACTGGTCACCACGGTGACTGCCCCCGAGGACCTGGCGGACGCCGTCGAGCAGACCGTCGCCGCCGTCACCGCCTACAGCCCGTTCGGGCAGAAGATGACCAAGCAGGTCTATCGCTCGACCATCGACGCGCCGTCGCTCGAGGCAGCACTCGAGGTCGAGAACCGTACCCAGATCCTCGCCAACGGCTCGGAGGACGCCGCCGAGGCGCGGCGCGCCTTCCTCGAGAAGCGCAAGCCCGTCTGGACCGGCCGCTAGCAGCGACCCCTCGGCCCCGACGACGGCAGGCGACCGCGTAGACGGATCAGCGGACGCGGTCGCGCAGCTCGTTCTTCAGCACCTTCATGCTCGCGTTGCGCGGCAGTTCCTCGACCAGGATCGCCCGGCGTGGACACTTGAAGTTCGCGATGCGCTCCGCCGACCAGGCGAGGAAGTCGGCCTCCGTGAGCCCGCCGCCGGGACGTGGGATCACGAAGGCCACCGCGACCTCGCCCAACCGCGCGTCAGGCGCGGCCACCACGGCGATGTCCTGGACGTCCGGATGCCGCCCCAGGATCCGCTCGACCTCGGCCGGATACACGTTGAATCCGCCGACCAGGATCATGTCCTTCTTGCGGTCCGTGATCCGGATGTAGCGCTGCTCGTCCATGGTGGCGATGTCGCCGGTCCGCAACCACCCCTCGGGGTCGATGGCCTCGGCCGTACGCTCCGGCTCGTCCCAGTAGCCGCGCATCACGTTGTAACCGCGCACGAGCAGCTCGCCGGGCTCACCCGGCTCGACGTCGCGACCCTCCTCGTCGACGATGCGGACCTCCATGTCGAGTGCCGGCCGGCCGACCGTCGTCGCGACGATCTCCACCGGGTCGGCGCCGGGGATCGCCGCGCTGACGAGCGATGTCGCCTCGGTGAGCCCGTAGCCGCCGTGGATCAGCTCCGGGCGCAGCTCCTCCATGGTGCGGACCAGCAGCTCGGCCGGGACCACGGTCGAGGAGAGCATCACGTTGCGGATGCTGCTCAGGTCGTACGAGAGACGCTTCGGCGAGTCCAGGATCGACTGGAAGATCGTTGGCGGCCCGAACAGGATGGTCACGCGCTCACGCTCGATGACCTCCATGACGTGCTCGGTGTCGAAGACCTGGGCCGGGATGATCGTCGCACCGTGCACGAGGCAGGCCATCCAGCCCGCCTTGTAGCCGAAGGTGTGGAAGAACGGCGGCACGATGAGGTACCGGTCCCCCGCCTCGAAGCCCATGAGCTTGGAGTAGCCGCCGTGCGCGCGCAGCGACTGGCCGTGCGTCAGCTGAACGCCCTTGGGATGCCCGGTCGTGCCCGACGTGAACATGATGTCGGAGAGGGAGTCCGGGCCGACCTCGTCGATGGCGGCTACGGCGTCCGCCTCGGTCACGGCCGAGCCGCCGTCGAGGAACCGCTCCCAGGAGAGCTGCCCGGCGCTGCCCTCACCGTCGATCACGATCGTGCGGCCCGGGCCCAAGACCTCGAGCTCCGGGTCGGCAGCACGCAGCATGGCGGTGTAGTCGGTGCCGAGGAAGTCGGCGACGACGAAGAGGGCACGGGCGCCGCTCTTGCGCAGGACGTACGCCGCCTCCTCGCCCTTGAAGCGGGTGTTGACCGGCACCAACACACCGCCGGCACCCAGGATGCCGAGCGCAGCCACCACCCACCGCGCACAGTTGGGCGCCCAGACCGCGACCCGGTCGCCGGGCTGCACGCCCAGAGCCAGGACGCCGCGGACCGCGTCGATCATGTCGCGATCGAACTCGGCGAACGTGCGCCGACCGTCCTCGCCCACCATCGCTTCGAGGTCCGGATGACGTCGCGCGGTCAGTCGCAGCGCGTTCGGAATGCTGCGACACTCCTGGTCGTACCGCGTGCGAGCATGGTCGGGGAAGTACCACCACGGATCGGTGGCCGGGTCCCCGCCGGGCGTGTACGAGTAGGCGCTCATGAGTTCTCCGTTCCGGCGCGGCTCGCGCTCGTACCCGTCGCTTCCAGGATGACGACGCCGTCGGGCCGCAGGAGCTCGGTGCGCACGGTCCGGAACGTGCGCCCGCGTCGTACGAACGCGGTCCGGCACTCCAGATGCCCGAGCTCCGGCACCGCGGGGCGCAGGAACTGTGCGGTGAAGGTCAGCCCCTGCCAGTCGTCGCCGCCGAGGAAGGCGTCCTGCACCAGCATCGCGATGCCCATCAGGATGCCGCCGTGCACGCTCCCCCTGTTGTTGACCATCGTGGGGTCGAGGGCGACCCGCGCCCGCGCGTGATCGTCGGTCAGCGATTCGACGACGACCGTCCGCGGATCGAACCGCAACCTCGCCGGCTCGACCGCGACCGGGTCCGCCACTCCTGGCGTGGTGGCCATGACGCCCCACGCGTGGGCCACGACCACCCCGGTGTCGTCACGGATGACGGAGCGCCCGATCCCGGTGGCCCGCTTGACGTTCACCACCTCCGCCTCGGTCTCCAGGAAGCGGGCCCGCGGGGCCGGCTGACCGGCGATCGCCAAGGTGAGCTCGACGGTGGGCCCACCGGTCGAGTCCACCACCGCGGAGTTCACCGAGACGCCGACGCCGAGGTCCGCGAAGGTGCCCAGGGCGAACGGGCTGAGCCGGCCGTCCGGCAGTCGGGTCAGCTCGGACAACGGCAGTCGCGCCGTGAGATGGCCCTGCCCGACATCGAGCGGCTCCGGACGCAGCCCTGACTCGACCGGGGACTCCCGAAGGTGATCGATGAGATTGTTCAGCTCCGCCAGCGTGCGTAGCGACGCGACCTCGGACACGCTCACCTCTTCTGTGATCGCCGCGGCTTCTGTGATCGACGCGGCTTCTGTGATCGACATGGTGCCGCCGCTCAGTTGAACACGGGATCGCGACCCTCGCGGGCCGCGGCGACGGCCTCCCGCTGGTAGTCGCTGCCGATGTTGCGGAACATCTCGGTGCGCTCCTCGATGAGCGCCGCCTGATCCAGCCGGGGGCGGCCGGCACGAAGCAGCCGGACGACGCTTCCGACCGCTTCGGGGTTGCGCCCGGCGATCGTACGGGCGAGCTCGAGGGCCGCAGCGCGTGGATCCTCGGCCAAACGGGTGGCCAGACCGATCGCCACCGCCTCCTCGCCGCTGACGCGACGCCCCGTGGTGCACAGCTCCATCGCGTGGTCGAAGCCGACCAGCGGGGGCAACAGCTGGGTCCCGCAGCTGTCCGGCGCAAGTCCCCAGCGGATCTCGAACGCGCCGAGCGTCGCCTCAGGCGTCACGATGCGGATGTCCGCACCGAGCGCGAGCTGGAGACCCAGCCCCACGGCCGCACCCTGCACCGCTGCGATGACCGGAACGGGCATGGTGCTCCATACGAGGACGGCGCGCTGTCCCCGACCGAGGATGAGGCCATCGACGTCGACGATGGCGGCAGCCGTCTCGTCGGCGTCCGCCGGCCGCCACTCAGCCGACCGGCCCTCGGCACGCATCAGGTCGAAGCCGGAGGTGTCCATCCCGGCGCAGAAAGCCGCACCCTCGCCCGAGAGCACGATCGCCCGGATCGAAGGCTCTTGGCGTACCTGTGCGGCCGCCTCCAGGATCCCGAGGAACATCTCGGCGTCGACCGCGTTCCGGCGGTCGGGGCGGTTGAGCCGGACCTCGGCCACGCTGTCGGTGATCGACACCACCACGTCGGACATCGCACTCCTCCCGGAACGCCTTGCGGCGGACTCTCACGTCCCCTTAATATCGGACTAATAGTTAGATAGTTTATCTGTACCTGAGGCGGTTCGCCACCCCATGGGCGGGCACCAGACACCGAGAAGAAAGCCATCGTCGATGTTCTCCAACCGCATTACGCAGACGTTCGGTATCGAGCACCCCATCGTCCAGGGCGGCATGCAGTGGATCGGGCGCGCAGAGCTCGTGGCGGGGGTCGCCAACGCGGGCGCCCTGGGCATGATCACCGCGCTGACCCAGCCCACCCCGGCCGACCTGGGGGCAGAGATCGCGCGCTGCCGGCAGATGACGGACAAGCCCTTCGGCGTCAACCTGACCGTGCTGCCGACCATCCGGCCGATGCCCCACATGGAGTACGCCGAGCAGATCGTCGACTCCGGCATCAAGGTCGTCGAGACGGCAGGATCGAACCCGGCACCGTTCATGGAGCTGTTCAAGGCCAACGGCGTCAAGGTCATCCACAAGTGCACCAGCGTCCGGCACGCCCTCAAGGCCCAGGCGGTCGGCGTCGACGCCGTCAGCGTCGACGGCTTCGAGTGCGCCGGCCACCCCGGCGAGGACGACGTCACCAACCTCGTCCTGATCCCGGCCGCCCGCGCGGTCCTCGACATCCCGATCATCGCGTCGGGTGGCATCGGCGACGGCCGCGGGCTCGCCGCCGCCCTCATGCTGGGCGCCGAGGGCGTCAACATGGGCACGCGCTTCATGGCCACCGCCGAGGCACCGATCCACCAGAACGTGAAGCAGGCCATGGTCGACCTCACCGAGCGCGACACCGACCTGATCCTGCGCACGCTGAACAACACCGCTCGAGTCGCCCGGAACTCGGTCAGCACCGACGTCATCCGCATCCTCCACGAGGGCGGCGTCTTCGAGGACGTTCGCGAGCTCGTCGCCGGCGCCCGCGGTCGCACCGTCTACGAGACCGGTGACGTCGAGGCTGGCATCTGGACCGCCGGCATGGTCGTCGGCCTCATCAAGGACATCCCGACCTGCTCCGAGCTCGTCGCCCGCATGGTTGCCGAGGCGGAGGAGTACATCGCCGCCGCGACCGCTCAGATCGCCGTCGCGGTCTGACCCACGTCGTGCCGCGGTGCGGGGTGGGTCCATCTCGCGCCGCGGCATCCGCCACTTCACCGCCGCGAGAAGAGGGGTTCCATGTATCCAGGCACGATCGCTCGTACTGCACCCGATCGACCGGCGATCATCATGGGGTCGAGTGGCGAGGTGGTCAGCTATCGCCAGCTCAACGAGCGATCCACCCGCTTCGCACACCGTCTCGATCAGATGGGGCTGCGCCGAGGAGACGTCGTCGCGCTGCTCATGGAGAACACGAGGCCCTATCTCGAGATCGCCTGGGCCGTCCGTCGTTCGGGCATGTACCTGGTGGTGCTCAACCATCACCTGAACTCCGCCGAGCTCGCCTACATCGTCAACGACTCCGGGGCGCGGGTCCTGGTGGCGGCGGCCACGCTCGCGGACACCGCCGCCGGGCTCGACGCCGAGCGGGCCCCCGATCTCGAGCACCGCCTCGCGGTCGGTGGCGAGATCGCCGGCTTCTCGTCCTTCGAGGACCTCGTCGCGATGATGCCGACGACACCGCGCACCGACGAGGAGGGCCAGGTCCTGCCGTACTCCTCCGGCACCACCGGACGCCCCAAGGGCATCCGCCGCGAGCTCCCCGAGGGCGAGCCCTTCTCTGACGGCAACGACCAGACCGTCGCGTTCCTGCGCGCGCTCGGTTTCGGCGAGGGCGACGTCTATCTCAGCCCGGCTCCGCTCTACCACGCGGCCCCGATCTACTGGTCGATGGCGGTCCACCGCATGGGCGGCACCGTCGTTGTGATGGAGCGATTCGAGCCGGAGAAGATGCTGGAGCTCATCGAGCGGCACCGGATCACCCATGCCCAGGTCGTCCCGACCATGTTCATCCGGGCGCTGCGGCTGCCCGAGGAGACGCGGGCGAGGTATGACCTCTCCAGCCTCGAACGGGTGGTCCACGCCGCCGCTCCGTGCCCCATCCCGATCAAGCGCCAGATGATCGAATGGTGGGGCCCGATCATCGACGAGTTCTACTCCTCCTCCGAGGGTTCAGGCGGCACCTACATCACCTCGCCGGAGTGGCTGGAGCACCCCGGCACCGTAGGTCGGGCGATGCTGGGCACGCTGCACATCCTCGATGACGACGGTCGGGAACTGCCACCAGGCCAGATCGGACAGATCTGGGCCGAGGGCGCCACGCCCTTCCGCTACCTCAACAACGCGGAGAAGACCGCCTCCCAGACCGACTCCCGCGGCTGGACCACGGTCGGCGACATCGGTTACCTCGACGACGACGGCTACCTCTACCTCACCGACCGCAAGGCGTACATGATCATCTCCGGCGGAGTGAACATCTATCCGCAGGAGGCGGAGAACGTCCTCGCCTCACACCCCCGGGTGATGGACGTCGCGGTCTTCGGCGTACCGAACGCTGAATTCGGCGAGGAGGTCAAGGCCGTCGTACAACCGGTGGAGTTCAGCGACGCCTGCCCCGAGTTCGCGCGCGAGCTCATCGAGTACTGCCGCAGCGAGCTCGCCGCGTACAAGTGCCCGCGTTCGGTCGACTTCGAGGCCGAGCTGCCCCGGCAGGAGAACGGCAAGCTGTACAAGCGGACGCTGCGCGACCGGTACTGGCCCGCGTCGTCCTGACACATGACAGCGGTTATCCACAGCGTTATCCACAGTGGATATCCACAGTGCTCGCCGATTGACACGAACACACTGTCGAATAGTCGGTGGCTCGGCCTAGTGTGGAGTCATGGAACCCGAGCCCGTGACCCCGCCAGCGCCCAGCGGCGATGTGCTGGCTGTGTTGGTCGTTGCGCGGCGTGAGGCCGAGCGGGCCGAGCGGCGGGCGCTGCGGCTGGTGGTCGAGTATGCCGCGGCCCACGCCGTGCCGGGGATTGCGGATCCGGGTGTGGGTGGC
>Ga0131853_10006029_pt1 | contig 21886 bp, 15 predicted proteins | sample TergutLab28metaG_FD_92764 | JGI IMG/M metagenome (GOLD analysis project Ga0131853, IMG submission 92764) | Labiotermes labralis P1 segment gut microbial communities from Petit-Saut dam, French Guiana - Lab288 P1 (version 2) (version 2) | ecosystem: Host-associated > Arthropoda: Insects >... | reverse complement strand
AGAAGAAGAAGAAGAAGAAGAAGAAGAAGAAGAAGAAGAAGAAGAAGAAGAGGAAGAACTATACACTAAAAATATGAAAAGAAGATCTGGTGTATCAGGTAACAAAGAATGTAAAATTCTCTTAAAATCCATATTAAAATCTTAACAATGATGAAGATGAGAACAAAAGTAGTGACAATGTTTATTCTATGATTATGTGGCTAACCAGCAACTGAACAGTGACACATACTTCCCAGTCCATTGAAAAGACCCATCACTGAAACTGGTGAGATAAACATCAACCCCTACACATCTAACAACAAGCATAGATATTAAAAACAGCCCACCCCACAAATTCTACATTCACACAACAGTGGAAACACATAATTCATACTGATCCATACGACTGAAAAGCAAAAGCAAAGACCTGTTATCAGTGTGACTGGTTCTAGCCTCATCTTGATCACGGTTGAGATTTTAACCTATAATTCAACAAAATTTTACTTATTTGCTACCTGACACAACACTCTCGTTCTCATACTTTAATTCCATGGCACATACTTAATTTTAGACAGTATGGTACAATATCATACACGGACACTACATAGAGATCTCAATCTTAGGATATACTGAAGCATGAAGTATAAAATATCCCTGTACCGCACCTGAAGATGGTGCAAGGAACACACCGAAACACATAGTGTGATGCATACAAAACTTCTGTAAACATGTAAAGCAGAATATTTATGGCTGAACTGCAGAAGTACAAATTGGGCAGAACGTAAAACAAAGTGTCCATGGCCTAACACAGGGACTGAGGATGCAGTTCACAGAGGCCTAATAAGTTACTGTGGTAATGTAAGTCATTTGATTTATTATAAGTATCAGCAATTACTACCTATGGAACGAAAATAATTCAGACTCCAATGTAATAAGATGGATCCTTATCTGTGATAAAACAGCAGTGGCAAGCCACCAACACATCCAAGATAAATTTAGTGCCTATCACTGTAGGCCACTTAAAATACAGGATGTTGGTACTTGATAAATGGCAAAAGTAATTTTAATTTTTTCTGCAGATACAGGCTTTTTAGGACGTTATGATACTGAACATATTGGTGTGGGGCACAGTCACTAATGTCCAATGCAGGTCCAAAAAATTCTAATTTCCTTGTTAATTTGTAATGATTACACAAACTATCCAATCAAACCTTGAGAAACTTTAAAACAATTCTGCTCATGTCAGATGCGTGAAGAAAACAGATAAGACAAATATAATTGTTTTGCTTTTTTTTTTTTTGCATCAATTTTCTCAGACATGAAGTTCATTACTCCACGTGCATCATCTTACAGGCAGGAATAAAAACAATTATACATAATATGTAAAAATGTTTGTTACCTCATGGAAAGCATTTCTTATGATTAACATGCTTCGAACTGGCCCTCACTGAGCTCCATAAAAATTAATTCAAACTTTAATCATATTTGCATGGCTCATTAGTAAACAATTAGTCACATTTTTACACCACAGATTTCCCTCCACACGTTTCCTTCTAGCTGGCTCTGAGATGCTATCTATGTTGGTCCAGCAAGATATATACATTTTTTAATACAACTACTGAGTTACAATTCTTTAATTCATAAGAGCAACTAATTTTAAATGTTGAATTATTTCTAAGGCTGATTTTAACACTGAGAATAAATCCTAATAAATGTGACAAAACATCTTCCACCAGTCTCCAATCCTCTGCTTTCCTTCTGCTTACTATAACCTGTCATGGTTTTAAATCAAACTACAATTTCGTCTTCAACTTGCTACAAGTAGTATCCACAAACTGTAATATTATATGTTCCAAAAAACATGACTGCTTTGTGTCATAATGCGATAAAATATGATGACAGTAGTGTTAAATGCCTGCATGTTATCTCCTACAAAGCAATAAAGTTGTCTGCTCTACTTAATGTTATCAATGCAGAGATTCGCTCCCAACACACATTCACACTACAATAATTCTCTCTCTCTCTCTCTGTCTCACACAAACACAAACACACACTCACACACACACACACACACATAAATCACATATTTTTAGAAGTGATTCGCGGGGTTTCGGTTAGAAGTTTTGAAAAGTGGAAGAGTTCTAAACTGATGTGCCCACGATATTTTTCCTTAGACAAGAACAATCTATTTTGCTTAATATACTTGAGCTATACCCTGAGAACTCCAAATATTAAGATACAAACAAGCTCTGCTAAAGGTTTCATGCTCACTTTTTATAATAATAGTAATAAGGCTCTGCAGTGCAGGCAAAGTTAGACAGTTATTTTCACTACAAGAGAGATGTTGCCTGTGGCATGACATGTTATCAACATACAAAACAACTCTGGTTATGTTGAAGTGACAGACATAAGGATCTCTATAGTAAAACCAACCAGATGCACCAATGTACAAAATTATTTTATTTTGGAATGACACTCTACATGTTTCGGACGGTCTTTCCGTCCATCATCAGGAGTTCAAGACTGTATATACAGCAACAGGCATTTGTCAAACAGATATTGTTTGACAAATGCCTGTTGCTGTCTGTACAGTCTTGAACTCCTGATGATGGACGGAAAGACCATCCGAAACATGTAGAGTGCCATTCCAAAATAAAATATTTTGGTACATTGGTGCATCTAGTTGGTTTTACTATTGAAATATATTGCAATGCATGGCCCTGTGAATGTCAGACATAAAGATTTTACGTTTGTCCACTTTTACCATATATATATATATATATATATATATGCATTTATTAAGGCATGAAATCAATTTAAATGAACTAATTATCCCTCACTCTCATTCCTAGGCTAATTCATTTACAATACACAGAAGGACAGTGTTCCTTCATGTACGGAACAATGCAGACTATTTGGTGGTACTTTTAATTGGACTCATATGCTGAATGAGGGGGAGAGAGAGAGGGAGAGAAAAAAAGTTAAACCATCTGTAAGAGGGTTCTAATATCCTTTTCAAAGAAATGTTCTGTGAGACTGTGATAATCCACACAAAATCTCCACAGTCAAAACAATTTCACTCAAAAATATATAAAACAAAATTAGAGCCACATTATGTTGCCTAAGATAGGCACAAAGTTAAATACTTTTTCAAAATTTCAGAGCTGGAAGCTACACTGAATCTGTAATTTACTAAACTGAACACAAAGTTGGTCTCCATTTCCAGGGGCACTAAATGCGCAAAAGTACTTCCATTGTCATGCCACAGATTTCATCATCCTCCACATAGGTCCAATGCTGTAGCAATCGTGCCACCTGTGGACATATACCAACATTTTTCTAGAGCCATGGGTCCACTCTACTTGCACCATCTTCAGTGTTGGTACAATATATCTAGGAAGGATTAAGAATGACTTAAGAAAAACCTTTGAATGCTTTCTTTTAAAATTTCACTACCCTGTTCGACAAGATATTTAACCTCCACTTCAAAATGATTGATGGGCTTATATTAGTTTAGGAACTGTGCATATAAGAGCAAGCATGCGCTCCAAATGAAGTTGTCTTCTTTGGTGACTCCAGGATGCACTGTGACATGTCATTCTGCCTCAAATTAACCTCCCAGGCCAATTAAAATGACATGACCTTTATCAGTCACATCCAAAACATTCATAACGAAACCCCTCTTTGTGTCACAAAAGAACCATTTTGAAGTGGTGGCCCATGCATCTGTCAATACAAGGCAGCAATAAGTACAAGTTACATTATTCTACAAGTTACCTCTAAAGCGAAAGAATGTAAATAGTGAGTAGAAAATAGTAGATTTTTTTTAAAAAAGTACTTTTCATTCTTAGAAGAGATATCATCCGTCCAGTGAGAATCTGCATGACGCAACTTCTGATACTTCTACACCAGAAGCACAATTATTGACTCTGTAACTGACCAACATCGGTCAACACTGGAATTATTGGACCAACAGTAAGATAAATAATGATGGTCATGTTTAAATAGGCTCAACTACCACGCCTGAAAAATCAATTTAGCGTGAGAATTTTCTGCTAGAATTCGCACACAAAAATGAATAATTTCCCTTCGGAAACTGCTAAATCACAGAAGAGGGATGCTTCAATGAAAAGGTGAAACGACGACCCAAACTGATATGATGGTAGTTTTCATATCCTGTCCTCTTTATTATACCTTGACATTGACATATGTGCTGTTACATTTATCCAGTGCTGTCAATTTACAGCTTATAAAGACACCCAGTGTATGGCTGACTGACAATGCAATACTATTTTCACTTCAAAAACAATATGGCTCCACCACTTCTCCCCATCTCAATCATTTTCCCTAGATTCTTTCCCTTCCTAAACAAATTAACTACTAGCAACATAGGGTCCAGAGACATATTCTATATTTTTTATGTTTTGCTGAACGTGCATCTCAGTATAATCTTAGTAATTAACCAACTTAATGCACAAGATCTTTCATCATCAGGAGGTCAAAATTGTATCATACAGCATCTGGTATCGTCACACTCTGTAGGTGGCCGTCCCGTGCACAGGTCCTCTCTCTGTCTGCGCACCGGACGGCCACCTACAGGTGTGATGATACCAGATGCTGTATAATACAATTTTGACCTCCTGATGATGAGCACATAGTGCTCGAAACATGTAGAGGCATATAATAAACTTAATATAAAACAAGATTTTGTGCATTAAGCTGGTTAATTACTAAGAATATTCTATATAGCATCACACATGTGTGTGTGTGTGTGTGTGTGTGTGATGTTCCAATTGTCTTCGTAGAATTAAAATTCAATTCTGACCACGTAGGGCTTGTTTTACGCCCGTTTGCTGTAACGCCCCTTATCAATTTCCACAACTTCTTAATTCATGCACTCTCATTTTTGGTTTGATGCTGTTTGGCTAGTTGTATTCTATTATGCTAGCCCCCTATTTCTGATGGGAATATAATTTTCGATGTAAGCCCACTTTTTCCAGGTACACAACTAAGGTCTGAAACAAGGCCTTCATGTATACTACAAGTGTACTGTTCCTGTTCCTGTCAGTAGCCACAATGGTGATATATTGAACAAGTTTAGTGACATAAAGAGGTTTCCCTGAGTGACCATATTGTTTCAAAAGTTGCAGTGAATCAGAATCACGTAACCCTGCCTGCACATAACAGAAGATACCGAAATGACATTCTGTTCTTTTTGTACAAAGTGCATATCACTGTGGACGTGGACCACTGTTTCACCTTTTCATGAATGTATTTCTGAAAATTTGCATACATAGGCCAATAGGTTTGGTTGTTCTGAAGGATGGTTACAGTCTTTTAGTCAGATAACACTAAAACATGATTTACATGCCATATTCATGACAGTATTTGAACAAATACTATCCCCAAAAGAAGTAACTTTCAATCATAATTAAAAGGTCTACTAGAGTCTCTAAATGAAACTTCAATGTTGATGAACGAATTCATGTTAACATCATGCGTCCTGAACCTCAAAAGTGAAAGTACAGACTGTACTGAAAGGACTACTTATGTACTTATTTAAAGTAAAAACTGGTGTTTGTGTTATATTTATACCGCAATCTAATATATATGTATATATATGTCACACTTAAAAGTTCCTATTAAAATAGTCAATGGGATTACAGTGCTTTCTACAATTTCTTGTTGAAGAGACGAACTCATGATCATCATTCTTCACATACAGAACTTCCATTTTGATTATACATAACTTTATTATTAATAATTACAAGAAGGCCTGAAATATATCGGTCGGTTTGTGCTAATCTGACTATAAGGATAGAAAAAGGGCGACGTGGGATATGCAAGAGATATGAATACAGTCGTAATTACTCACGTCATGGTCTCACAGGTTTATAACCAGACAAACATACAGGTCTGCTCACCTTGTGGTTTACAGTCCACTAGAGTTGCAGATGCTTCGTTAAGACCGTATTTAGTTACGTTATACAGGAACAGCTGACTGTGTGTTTCATATACCGGGTCGCGTTCCCTTGCACTGTACTGTATACTCACACGCTCAGATGACACAGACTGTCTGTACAGACCTCAAGGACCACAGGACACTACTATTCTTCAATACAAAACAAACATGTACTAACATTAATAAAGCTGTCCAGCTTCAATCGACACACGACTTCTGTCTGTATAAGGGCACTGAGCAATATCTTCTTTATTAAACACGACTCCTCAAACGTCTGATGTTTTAATAAAGTCACAGATGAGATCTAAAAGAACACTATTGTTTTCCAGGTTTGTTAAATAGGTGTGTATATATATAAAGCAATATTTCATTGGTGCTTCGTTAACGCTATATCTTATATGAGGTTTTTTTACATATGCTTTGTATGGAACTGACTGGAAGTGTTACAAAATATATTAAAAATTAGGCCTAATGCTAAAACTGTACCTTTGAGTAGCAGACGCTTCACGAACGAGTTGACACTTCAGGATGTCAAGTATCATTGTGTGATGGCACTCCTGCTGGTTATAGGGCTGCCTCAATGCAAGCCATTCTAAACCTCACACAACATACTATTGTAGGGGCAATGACTGAACGTTGAAAACAATACAAAAATATTACATTTTCATATCATTGTCCAAACATACAGGCTACTGATGTAAACTGGCACCCCAATCCTGCTCCAAGCTTGAAAAAAAATCTTCTAAATGAGCTATAACTTAGTCTTTTATATTAATCACAATAAAAGGGTGGTATTTTAGTAAATTTAATACCACGTATTATGTATTATTACTTAACAAGTATTCTTGATATTATTAAAACACATTCCAAGAAGCATAATTTGACGTACATGAGTAATTTTCATTTGTGATTAAAACAAGGTATAAAGAAACAGCTGCATTACGAAATGCAGTTTACATTTAAGCCAAATTATTATTCTTGATTCATGTCTTATCTATTTATCAAGCAACACTAACAAAAAAAAGTTATGAGATTCAAACCATACAACAGAAAACACAATACAAAACTTTAAAGGGGAATAAATATCGTACGCCAAAGTAAGAACTCCAATACTAAAGGGGACAAAAACACTGAACCAATCACGAAACTGTAGCGATTCCTTTGCATCCTACGTCATGACGAGGGCAACAAATGACAAGAATCAGGAACGGAAAGTCTTCAGAGCCGGTGTCGCCTTGCAGTGTGGCGGGGTCACTAAGGCGATGGGATGGAGTCAGACAGCACCTCTGATGGTGTTCCTTCGCTCGAATTGATGGAGAATGCTTTGTTGGGCGCTCGCCTCTGTCTCAGAACTGACGGGTCGAAATTCGGGTGACGGCGAGCGTGTTTGCTGTAACAAAAGGGAGACGCCAATTACTGGGAGGAAAACCCACTCTGAAAATACACGTGCCTGTTGGCGAGTGGATTATTTACTCGTACAGCGCGACGTTATTTGCAGAACTTATAACTTGTACAGTAGTTGTGCACGACGCAAGTGCGGAAAGGTTGAATATTTGTTGGATCTGTTTCGATGATTTAGTCACGAATAAAACAGCGAACGTCCTGAATACATGTCTCGAGTTCCTATTGTCAAACTGTGTACCATGGACCCTTGGAGTTCCGCGAAAAAAATTCACATGGCGGCAGAATTTGCCTCGCTTGCGTTGGCATTTACTCCGAGAGAGTCAGTTCTCTAATCACCTTCGTGTGCTCTACCAGCCAGAGGAGATATTTCAACAGGGTGCTGGTAGGAGAATGGGATGTGGGAAGGAAAGAACACTCTCGACAAATGAGACTGACACTACACAGAAACAAGGGCAAGACATGAGAAAAATTATATGTATGCTTGCGCATTGCATGTCGCATTTTTTTTTAAAGATAACTACAGTCAAATTCTATCATAACATATAATATCATTTCCGAATCTGGAGCCTTCGCAATGAAATTTGCATTACCGGGCGCATAAAGGGCCCCATTCACTCTAAGTTAAACTGTACAGTTTAACTGTGTAAAAAAAAACTGCACGAAAAACTGAACTGAACGTTCTCTGGCACAGCTCAGGTTTCCCATCAGGTTTGTCAGTTTTTTTCTGTCAGTTCTGTGTGTCTTCTTGTGCGTGTGACCGTGGTAGATAAAAACAAGGCTGTCGTTTGCTGTTTGCTAGCCACATCGGCCATAATGTTATCCGAAAAGAAAAGAAAGCGTAAAATGTGGAGTAAGAAGTGGTATTTGAAAAGGAATATATCATAGGATGCTCATCTGCTGAATGAATTGCTAGAAACGGATGTTGCCTTGAGATGATGCCATCGTGGTGTCGAAAAGTAAACAGAGGAAACTGTGGGATTCCCTGAGTGAACTGCGGAGTTCTCTGCGTGAAAGACGACTGGATAGGTCAGTTCTGAGGCCTACGCTATTGCCTGACAAAACTGCGCAGTTTACTCAGTTTTCCCGTCAGGCACGACGTCACACGGTAAAATCTAGCTCAGTTTAACTGAGAGTGTATAGGGCGCTTTAGGCTGGCCATGTGTGTCTGTCCATCTGTAGGCCCCACACGCTAAGAACGGCTGAAAGGTACAGGGCGTGAGTCCTCTATAAAACAGTAGAGATTTGTCAAGCCTTCTCGTTCTCCCCTCTCCTAAAGCTTTGTAAATTATACACAAAAATGAAGTGTCCATAACAGGTAACACTGAGTAAGAAATTACTTGATCTAGCACCAAAATTCCTTTACCAACCTACGGCTTCCATCATCTGTTAGGAAGAAAATCAACAAAACTGAAGAACAGTACCTACAGAGCAAGTAAAAGAAAACATAACAGATATGAATGAAATTGCATTCATGCCCAATAATACCGTAGTAAGTGTGGCGGTTTGCGAGATGTAATAAAGCATGTTACCTGTTCTGAATATTATTATCCTCTGTCTCTTCCCCACCGCGACACTTCCACCACCACCAAAGATAGACATGTTATTCACAGTGTACAACCAAAAAGATACAACGTTTCACAATTCATTTATTTCTGTAAGACGCTCTACATGTTTCAGACGGGGTTTCCGTCCATCATCAGGAGCTCAAAACTGCACATACAGCGTCAGGTATTTGTCAGACCAATACTGCTATCTGCTGCTAGCCTGGCCAGGCTAGCGACAGGTAGTAGTAACGGTCTGACAATTGCCTGACGCTATATGTGCAGTATTAAGCTCCTGATGATGGACGAAAAACCCGTCTGAAACATGTAAAGCGTCTTACAGAAATAAATCATTGAGAAAAGTTGCGTCTTGTTGGTTGTACTCTGTGAATATATTAGCGATGCACGGATCTATGCATGTTAAATGGACACGTTACTCAAATCATGGGGGACCGCGGTAGCACAGTGGTCAAGGTGCTGTGCTACAAATCGGAAGGTCGCTGGTTCGATCCAAGCTGGTCTCAGTGGATTTTTCATTGATATAAAATCCTTCCGATCGCACTATGGCCCTGGGGTCGAATCAGCCTCTAACAGAAATGAGTACCAAGAGTATTTCCTGGGGGTTAAGGCGGCCGGTGCGTAAGGCTGACAACCTACCACCATTCTGTACCGTTGTCATGAAATCTGGGAACCTTAATTTCCCGGAACCCTCTGGGCCACTCCAGGCCTGTAATGGAACTGCTTTACCTTCTACTCAAAAACACGTATCACTGCTCGCATCACGAGCGTGACTACGCACTATTCATCGGAGGGAAAATTATTACGAACAGAAGCTGTTGGAAAAAAAAAATGTAACACGCATTCTGCGTCTTACACGCTTTTATCATGTCTTGTGGTTTTCGAGGTAATTAGAGGACAGACGTTGAGCGCCACAGAATTCTTACGAAACGAATAATTGTCCAAACTTGCTTTCGAAGGTCGGTAACAAATCAAAATAATGATTTGCTTTCGAAATATAACGTATCGTATGTTACCAGTATCTGAATTCTTGGAAGGCACATGAACTTTCTGATAGGCACCCAAATATACGATTTTAAGACTTTGAGGGAACCGGAAAACAACACTATGAAAGAGTAAAATCACAGTCAAGCAGGAGGGTATCTTGCACTGCTTCGTATCACCGTATACTCTATCATACAGTCAATAATTAACCAACAAATACACTCCTTGGGGAAACAACCATCAATTGTATATTAGTCGAGCTGTTTGGCTGGCTTTGATCTTAATAGCGACACATCACCATGTATACGATCAATAATCACTCTTCGAAAAGCCCATAATTATCTATATACACAATTCTGGGGTTCCCCCAAAAAAGTGTACTTGGCGGTTAATGATTACTGATTATAAGCAGGACACTAGCTGGAAATCTTCTAGGCAACGGGACACGATAAATTGAGTTTGCTGTCTGTCATCTCGTATGAGTAATGCTCTGCAGGTCTATGCACGGACGACCTTGCAGTAATGAAGGTTGGAGCAATTGCATGCCCTCTGTGGTGTAATGAGTACGCCCTCTGTGCTTGTGCAAAACTCTCTTCACAGGACTGACTAGATTTCATCTCCTTGATCTTCATCTGAGTGAGGCGTTCGGAAGTAACAAAGACGTGCTAATTTCTGGAGACAGCACATATTACGACATTTTAGCTTACTCTCTTCATTGTAAGAGTAAACGAAGCCAATACTACACAAAGCCCTCCTCTGTCAATGTTCTACACAAGTCACTGACTTCCCCAGTCCCAGCTCACAGGCATACGAGAATATTGCAATAAAAGAAACCTCTTGGTATGATTAGCAGTCACCTGAAAATGGAGCAATACCAACTTCCAAAGTGTCATGTAAAGCAGTGTTTCTCAACCTTTGTGGGACCAGGGCCCGGTAAATTATTTTTTCATAAGATGAGGGCCCGGTCCCAACAAATTTACTCGTAAATGCCTTTCCATTTTTTAAAAGTTCATACATTAAACTAACACAAGTATTAATAATTAATTATGGCATAATCATAAAGAGTATTAGTACACTTATGTACACGGCGTGGCATGTTGACAAATATAAAATTACATTTAATTTAGTCATCAATCACTGGACTAATGAAATCTTGTAGCATATTGTAGTTTCCTCAGGCCATAGTTTTTCGTCACATTCACGAATATTTTTCTCCTCAGAATATTTCCACTATAAAACCTTTATTCATGAAAAATGCTCAGAAATTCCAGGACAACCTCTCGCGGCCCGGTATAATTGATGCCAGGGCCCGGTACCGGGCCGCGGACCGGCGGTTGAGGAACACTGATGTAAAGCCACAGCAAATATCTGGCAATCCTTTAAGCTGTGATGTAGTAAATCAACAAATGGAACACATCTTTATACAGTTTCACTGCTTGTATATGTTTACTCAACTTAAACCTTTTAACGCCCAGCGGTAATAATACGTACAGCCTACGTTCACGGACTATCAGACACGTGAAGATGAAGAACCTAGATCCTTTGACAGGTTGGGAAGCGTTTACCCATTTACACTTCAGTCGCATCCAAGAAGAACAGATTACTCGACATCACAGAACTGCGCATTGTATTTACGTGTTTCGTACGGCTTAAAAAAACAGCGATCGTTACCCTACGGAGCGATAACCGATTGGTCTTTTGTGACTGGAAAGTAGAGCTGTCTGAGAAGCATGGCTGACTCAATACATATTACATGGACGAATTTCAGGATTCAAAAGTTCCCAACTATCGAACGAAGTATCCAAACATGACGGGGACCGCGGTGGCACAGTGGTTAAGGTGCTGTGCTACAAATCGGAAGGTCGCTGGTTCAATTCCAGATGGTGTCATTGGAATTTTTTCATTCATATAAAACTCTTCCGACTCAGCCTCTAACAGAAATGAGTACCAGGAGTATTTCCTGGGGGTAAAAAGCGGCCGGTGCGTAAGGCTGACAACCTTACCACCATTTTGGGCCACTGTCACGTAATCTGGGAACCTTAACTTCTTGGAACCCTCTGGGCACCTTGTGCGTGATGATCTAGACATGAAACGTTATCACCGTCTCAGACAAATACCAACATGGCGGCCATGCAAGCACTGAAGTGAAAGCATAATTCAAGCATAATTAAATGAATTCTTTAGAACATTAAACGTTTGTTAAGGCTACTTCTTTATGCAAGGCAAAATAAACACACTTCCGTTTCACAGCCGTAACTGATGATCCTCTGTGATATAATATAATTGAATATGCATTTTGAATACAATATGCAAGGCGATTGTTGACACCGTCCTCGTAATATGTACCAACGAAAATTGCGTCCGAAAATACAAGGAGTTTCATATAGGCCTAACATACAATTTCAGCTAGGCTTACTGTATCAGCGGTGGAATTTCAAGAAAACACTATGTAAGTTCTTGTTTCGAAATCAAAAGCCTGGGAAAATCCATGAGCCTTCTGAAGACACTTTGGCAATTTCAAACGTTTTGCTTGCACGTCCTAAAAACCGATAACGTACATTCGTTACACTTAAAAATATTACATCTTAAAAGATTAATCAGCAGAGGCATTAACTTCACAGGTGAGATGCAAGTGCGCCGGTATGAGCAACATACCTATGGGTCAAGATTTGTAAATATCAGTAATTTGAGTTACTAATGGCGGTTTAAAAGCTGTGAAAACGGTATTGAAATTCTTTTTTCCAGTACAGTTGGGGTCGACGAACTTGGAAGCGCTGAGTTTGATTTCCGGCACAGGCAACGGATTTTTCTCTTCCGCACAACGACGAGGCCGACAGTGGGCCCCAACCACAACTCTCATATTTTTTATCTCCACGGTTTATTGTTATGGACGATGAATGGAAATTTCAGTTTACATGCTTGCACATCTATTGTAAGGAGTAATAACACCACCACCACAGCAACCAAAAAACCGCATATACCTTCAAAGTAATGTAGACGATTCATATCAACGTGCAATGCTGAATGCCCAGGATTTGGTTTTCGACAAAGCGCTGCCAACTTCGAGTCACCACCGCTAAAGAAAATGTCTGCGATCCACGCAGTCTCTTAACCAATGGGAGGGCGGAACCTTAAGTTGGGCGTAAGGAAGCTACCACAGTGAGAAGAGGTTCTCCCGTCGGTAAGATTTAAGACTGCGACATTGTCGTTTCGGAGAAAACCGCTACCCCCCTCTTTTGGGGGGTTTTAATTGCAAGGCACAGTCTTGTGGGCCCCCCCCCCCCCTTAATTTTACAGAGCATCCTACAACCTCACCACCGAGTAAACTGGCTCAAGCGGATGCTACTGACTTATGACAGGAACGTTCCCGGCTCGAAACTCGGCCGAGACAGCAGCTATCAGTACTAAGGATCTGCGAACTTCCTCCGGGCAAATGCAAGATATTACATTAAATCAAGCCACAACCACTTACTTCCATATCACATGCACTGAATTATTCACTGCTCAGTGTACCAATGGACGCTACGTAGTCCGAGCGACTGGTGGCGTCTTTAAATAAACCTCGCCTACCGTCCACAACGTACAAGAAATGTGAATTTCCTTCCAGCCTAGCCTTCCACACCACCCCTCTTGTAAATTCGCAGGACGGAACGAAGAGAAATCATAAAATGTACAGTAACACAAATCTGTCATTTGCGACGCTATTCCCTGCATACGTTCACGACTCGACGTCCAGACAAAGCTGTCTTCGACACAAGCACGTTCAGAAATCCAGTACTGTTGTACATGTCCCTTGCTGTGTTTACAACCCCACCTTCTCTCCACATGCCAGTGAACAGACCCCCGCACGGCGTCAGCAATCTACTGTTTTACTTTGATTCTAATGACTTCTATACACAGGATTAGTGTTAATTACATGACAGTGTTTATGGAAATGAACGCCCATACCAAACACACAACCTTCCAATTAAGGAGGGCGAGGTTTTGGAGTGACAGCTTTGTTTTAATTGGACAAGTACATTCATTCCGTCGTTAATTGTCTAACAGATATTACGTTCCTGTTAACCATGCGAGGAACACACAGTCTAACTACTGAAGTAAGGTGTAGTCACGCAAAATTTGTGCCTACGCGCACTGCCATTACAGCCTGCGAACTTGGAAGCACCCATAATATAAATTTGAGAAAAAATAACAATTTAACAATTGAGCTTGTTACAATCTGCATGCAATTCTTATGTGCGTCATCCCCGTTGTGTGTTGTACAGTCGTTTGGTAATGTTAGTGCGTGGCACTTATGTCTAACACAACTGTTTTATTGGCTATTGTAGGAGGTTACAGCTACATGTTTCGGCCCTATCCTTGGGCCATCTTCAGGTTGTATCATGAGACTTAGAGTAAGCTATATTAGCATGCTATCTATTGGTAATAGGATTTTTTTGGAGAGTTCTCCTTATTGCTGTAGGTTATCACGGTTAGTATATTTTAGGTAATTTCTCTAACGGGTGTAACTGCATAACTTATAACACTTATTATAATTGCATATATAAGTATAATAAGTGTTAGTTATAAGTTATGCAGTTACACCCGTTCGAGAAATTACCTAAAATATACTAACCGTGATAACCCACAGCAATAAGGAGAACTCTCCAAAAAATCCTATTACCAATAGATAGCATGCTAATATAGCTTACTCTAAGTCTCGTGATACAACCTGAAGATGGCCCAAGGATAGGGCCGAAACATGTAGCTGTAACCTCCTATAATAGCCAATAAAACAGTTGTGTTAGACATAAGTGCCACGCACTAACATTACCAAATGAATCTGCATGCACACAGAACATTAATGCCACGCCATTTAGTCTCTCGTCATCCGACCTTCTGTCGCAAGCAGCACGGTCCGCAATACACAACACTGCAATCACACCCGTCGTTCATCAATGCGAAGCGGCCTCTCGCTTTCGTAAAAAGGAATTAAGTAACACGATTAATTCTTCTTGGACTACTTAACCCTGCAGATGAGGGCATTATGATCCGTCGAAACTTCTGTAACTATTACCAGTCGAAACAGGGGAAAACCCCCGGAATAACTGAATCTTCGACACCGCTGAGAGAACCTCAAATCCCGCAACTTAAACGATATTTAAACATGAAACACTAAAAATTTGCACAGAAGAGAGGGGATTTATGGCAGAGGAAGCTTCGTAATTTGCAACCTACACTTACTATTTTGGAGCGGTTACATAGAAGAGGTGGGCCGGGCAGCTCAGTCGGTATAGCGACTGACTACGAGCTGGACGGTCCGGGATCGAATCCCGGTGGGGACGAGATTTTCCGCCTGTCCAGACCGGCCCTGGGGCCTACCCAGCTTCCTGTACAATGGGTACCGGGTCTTTCCCGGGGGTAGAGGCGGCCGGGGCGTGGAACTTACCCCCCACCCCATCTGGTGCCGAGGTCCTAGAAACAGTAGAGCTATACCTCTACTCACCCTAAGGGCCTTCGTGGCCTATAAAAAGGGTTAAACCTACCTAAATTGAAGAGGCTGAGGTATACCTTAGACAGGAATCCACCTATTCATATCTTTAGTTATACTTACAAAATACAGGCCCTTCTCATCGTATCCCTGGGCACGAAATGTCACAGCGCATGCACGAATGCTATATAATGAAGCTTTCACGCTCAGGGACACGATAAAATAGATGACATCTCTGTGTTCATCTGTGAAAATAACTACCGACCTCCTATTAAACATTTCATCTGCCCTTCTGGTAACAGCTGGAACAGTCTCTCGGCAATGAACTGTCTGTGACGTCATTGTTTCGGATGGACTTAATCCGAACTGCCACTAGTTGGCGCTCGATGACTGACTGACGGCGCCGAAGGACCTTAGCCTTTCTCCGCGTTATCTTTGTTCCTCTCTTCGTCTCCCAAGCAGCTTTCCTCACCAGCCCACAACACAATGAGAACAGCAGGAAAGTCACAATGGGCTCGTAGTACATTTTCAGACTGAAAGTGCCTCAGGGAGAAACAGTTTAATAAGTATAGAAACACCTACCGAAAGTAGACTAAAATGACGGAAGACTTTCTCCTTCCGAAGAAATTATTCGTAGAACGTCACAGATACGACATTTGAATGAAACTACCGTCACATGTATGAGCTACTGCAAGAACCTCGATAAAATTGTCAATTTTATGATTCTACTGATGACAAGACACTTTATTATCCAAACAATGAACAATATATAGTATGTAGATACAATTATAATTATAAAATATTTAAAAGTGCTCCAACATGTTTCGGATCACAGAGGATCCATCATCAGGGAGCCTTGTACAGCGCTTGGATAAAAATTGCAACAAGAATGATTCTATTGTGTCCGTTGACATGGACAAGGTCGGTGTTATCGCAGCATATTCCGATCCGTTGTGCGTGTGCGTGTGTGTAGTTCACACGCACAACGGAGCACTTGTGTTGGAGCACTTTTAAATATTTTAATTGTATCTACATATTATATATTGTACATTAGTTGGATAATAAAGTGTTTAATTATCATTGATGCACGGTGCAAACATGAAGATCATGGTAACTCATCTCAGGTAACATTCGTACATCTCAGACAAGAGGGACGTTTAGTGCGGTTCTCACAGCATTGTTGATACAGAATAGAGTCTTGTGGGTTCTTGTGCATTGTTGACTGTCTAACAGCAACTGTATACCTGTCGACAAGGGAGAGACGATTTCAAACTTCAACAATTAGCTTGTACTGGAAACACTGTTCCGCCTTCCTGAAGTCGCCATTTTTACATTTTCAAAGAAATCTGCTCTACGAAGTCAGCATGTTACTTGACGCTAAAGTAAGATCAGTAAGTTGTGTCCGAGATAAACGGCCTGAACATGACATTAATATTCCGACATTTTCCCACACAAACACAGGCAAGTGTCCGTCTTGTAAAGTGAAAGTGTAAAGGAGGAGAGTTTTCAACACTGCTCTCATAAATCAACAAAATGTTGCAATCGTATACAATAAAATGTTTGGGTTATCACATCCATAACGACGTGAGATGCCCGGCGGTGATCAGCTCAGACATGTTGTACAATATATTATATACCGTCAGTATACAACATCAATATAGTGATATAATGTATGCAATAGGTTACACTGTGGCTACATGTTTCGACTGTAAACGGTCATCATCAGGTCAATAAGGAACATTTGTTGAAGGTACAGAAAGGTAATACTCAATGGGATCCCATTTCGCTTATAGTGGAATACAAAATAATGCATGAGGAATTCCTATTTACAATTAAAAGCAAACAAAATTAAGCAGTAAACAATTTAGATGTAAAACTTATAAAAGCTGTAAATATAAATGGATTAGTACACGTCAGCACAACAAATATTTATTGAAGTATATAGGCTACATGTTTCGACCTGTTAACAGGTCATTATCAGGCCTCCAGCAGAATAAGTCTCAGGTGCTGTTTAGATATTGGGATCCCAATATTTTTACAGTTGTGAACGTACATACAAATTGGTACTGGATAGTGTGAAACATGTAATGTATAGTTAAAACAAGTTAAAGCATGAGTAGGTAATTGACTCTTTGGACAGGTTAAATATGCCGTGTTGTTGTGTACCTCAATCAACCAGATTGAGGCACACAACAACATAGTATTTAGAAGATTTTCATCTAATTTGTTTACTGCTTAATTTTAATTACTTGAATTGTAAATAGGAATTGTTATATATTGTTTTATATTCCACTGTAAACGAAATGGGATCCCATTGAGTATTACCTTTCTGTACCTTTAACAAATATTCTTTATTGGCCTGATGATGACAGTTTACGGTCGAAACATGTAGCTACAGCATAACCTATTGCATACATTATGTCAGTATATTGATGTTGTGTACCGACGGTATATAATATATTGAACAACTGGATGGCTTCTGTAAAAAAAAAAAAAGTCCAGACATAGTTGTAACCTCAAGGTACACGCTTCGAATCTCGACTCTGCCGACGGTTTACCAGACTTATCCGTGAATTCCACTAATATTCTTATACATATTCTGGGATCGTAAATTCAAGATGGGCCACCATCGTGTGCTATACGTACATGCCACAGTTTAATTATTATCACCGTTTACTGCCTTATCAACGAATTTGACCGAAAAGTGGGTCAATTTTTAACGATGAAAGGATCAGTGCTTGAGGACGAATATATGAAGAAAATGACCTCCGTTCATTGTGGAGAGCACCATTTCTTTTTCTTTTTATTCTTTTCAGACCCGCAAAAGACGCGCCTAATTCAAAACCGACGGTGAAGGCACAGTTTATAGGCCTATACCTAAATGGAAAGCCAAAGGGGATAAAATTTCGTATTCTTAAATTCAGCTATAAGCTCACGGAGACACGACGTAACGGTGTACGCGGCCCCCGTTTCGATTATCACACAACCCGAATTTCTGGTGCATTCTTGCTGGATCCCCCGAAAAGATGTTCTTTCTACGTTTTCGCAAAGATATCAAGATACTAAAGGCAAACATGAGTTTCGATTCCACTGCTGTGACCGACCGAAACGAACTGTACAGCCCATAGCCTGAATCACAAGTGATTCGACACCTCTACAACAGCACATCCCAGGTGAGTTCATTTTCAGTACCAAAATGTGTACTGCACATCGGCCACGATCTCTTGGTCACGCTACCTGAAACAGACGAAGGCTCCTCATCCAAGTTTTGCAACTTAACAGTCACGAACAGTGCCCGTTTTGAACTATTCCTCACATAGCGTGTCGTTACAAATGACCAAGTACAGACATACACGGCAGAACGTCTCCCCGGTGAAACTTTTCCCGGTAGAACGCCTCTTGGTTTCTAACATCCGAACTTCAAAGTTATTGAAGAAAATTGTGGAGAAGAAAGCAAACCGATTACAACGGAACAGAAGATGAAAATAATCAAGCGTTTTGACAAAAAAGTGCTCCAAACACATCGCGTGCTCACTCAAAATGCCAACTGCCACAATGCACACTATAATAACAGCGAAAAAATACAAAAAGAAAATTATGAATTGGTGGAGGTAAAATGCATCGTGTGACAAGAAAATGTCATTCTGCCTCATAAAAATTTGATAAATGCCCTGTACAATGGATGGAGAGCGACAATGATGGTGGCATCCCACTCTCCACCGTGTTGATCCAGTAGAAGGCGATGACCATGTATGAGGGGCTGAAGGTTAGGCTGTGGAGGTGGGAAATGAATCGGCAAAGGAAGTGACTTTCAAAGCAATCCCTGGATGGTGTGACGTTTTCAAGACTCGAGCCACGTTCCATACATCGAGCTAACAGGAGGAACGGCATCAGACGACAGTGAGGAGGCCTCCATATTCCGTCTCATTAAAAACAGAGGAAAAAACAAAAAAAAGGACGATATATTGCTAAATAAATTTTCAATGTAGGTGGGACGGGATTGTTTTGAAAGTGCACACCGTTCAGTACGTTTGTATCGCAGGAGGAGAATAAAATGCCTGGTAACAATGCTTCCAAGGACAGGCAGACTTTACTGCTCGGAGGTAATTGTGGTAGCTAAGTTAAAATCCTAACTAGTGTATCATTCCGCAAACCCCTGTGCAATCAAAGGAATGATCAAAGGATAATTGCCAATTGTCTGGAAGTCCAGCCGGAATGGAAATCCGTCCTGATCCTGCTCGCAAGCTGTCAGTAAAACCTGTATGAAATATACCATTGCTGTGTGTACAGTGAAAAACTCCTGATGATGGACAGAGGAACTGTCCGAAACATGTAAAGTTTTATTCCAAAAATAAATTTGAGAAATTATTGCGTCTACTTGTTTTTATTATAAGAGTAACCAGGTGGTTTTTCTCCCTTCGAACATGACGTCACTGTTGCAACCCATGGACCAGGGGGGTTATTGCAACCTTGGGCAAGACGTATTATGCTCAACTGCTTACGTGTACCTTGTCCAAGGCGCGGATGTCAACGAAGAAGTTTCACTGAGAGACCTGTGGGAACGAACTGACATAAAGGCTCTAGAATTCACAGACAAGGCACGGCGAAGAGTTTCTCCACAAACAATGAACGGTGCACGGCAGAAACTAACCTCACAATTTGTGGTCGATTTTAAAGGCTATGAAGAGGTCGATGAAAAAGATGTCGAAGAGCTTTGGGAATTCCACGCCAAGGAAATGACTCCCACCGAACTTGTTCAGCTGGACGTGCAACGTCAGTCTGGATAAGATGACGACAATGAAGACCCGAAAGAGCAGCCAATCACACCAGTGGACCCCGCTAGCGTAAAAGAATTTATGGGGGCCATGCAGATGCAATGATATTATTCTGGAATATAGCGGCGATATTATGGGAAGCCTCTTTTCAAAGAACGGGAGCGTAAGCAAAGATCGATTATGAAATTTTGTCATCCTAAAGCGTCGATCAACTGCCCTGAAGATTTATCAAAGCCTTCCTATTCAGGAGTCTCTGCTGCAGCACCAAAACGATGAAGAATCGCTATCAGTTCCTCTGAGTCTGAGAGTTTACCTGAAACTGCTACTTCGTCACTCAACTGGTCCACACCATCACATTCAGCAACGAGTGACCATGACTGCTTCAATCCTCTTCACCTCCTCCGTCCACAACATTCTTCAAGCTTGAAGTCTCCACCTTATTTGGTGAGTAACAGTTCAGTATTGAAAGTTTCTTTTTGGTTTTTTAGTTTTTTTCTCCCCAATGCCACCACATGTCCTTGTGGACTTCGTGATCCTCCCTCCTGGGCATGGTAGGAGTGTAACCGACTTCTGAGGTTGGGACGCCCATGAGGCGCAGTTACGTTGTCCTGATGATGTGAGTGGTGATATAGGAGGATTAGTGCCAGGAGGGCCCTTAAATCTAAATTCTACTAACCTACCCAGACCATGGTCACCGCGGAAATCCTCCCCTTCAGGGAAAATTCCCACGGTAGAGCCGGGAATGGAACCCGGGAACTCATGATTAGTAGTCAGAGACTCTGACCACTAGCCCACGAGGCTGGTCTCATTATTGAAAGTGGCCTTGTTTGTTGTAAATACTTGTTGGCATTTTTCCAAACAAATTTCTTTATTGCTGCGCGCTATTTGTCGTGTCGTGCTGCAAACGTAATGTTGACGGTGCGGCATGCAAACTGTACACGTTACTGCATATAAAGCAACTTTGTTTACAACCATATTAATTGCTTGGTGATTAGGAAGCGATGGTTTAAGCATCCGACATCCTAACCTGATAGCTAGCTACTTGCATGCAGGCGTTTTACTGTGTTTTAGTAATGTTTAGGAAATTGGCTGAAGGTTTTGGGTTGACGAAACGAATTAAAATTTTCCCCATTAAAAAAAAAATGGGAAACTGGTCCCCGGCTAGCGTTTTCGCGCAAAAGTCTGACTTTCAGGAAAGGATTATTGATGTTAAGTGGGAGATGGCTGTACATGCCTACAGAGGTGTAATATGCAGGCAATGAGAAACGAAATATTCATTTTAAAAAAGTTCTTTTGGATGTAGAAATCACAAGCCTGGACACTTGGACACAAAGAAAACCCATTCCGTACTGCAGGTTTCATGTTCCCTTGTATTTAATGGCAACTTACTATACGCTGTACGAGTATTCCGCCCCACCTTGGTGCCCCAGATGTGCCCCTCACTCGCGTAGGTCACACTATAGCAAGCTTCATTTCAACCACTGATTTTCAACTGTTCGCAGTTTTCTAAAATATATGCCACTGTGTGAGAAATCGCTAAGTAGGACAACAGACACCCAATATTTCTCCACGTGGCAGATTACAGCTTTTTCCTTGACTGCGAAAGAGGAACACTGCAACATACTTACTTACTTACTTACTTACTTACTCCATGGTGCAGAGTCCTTCTTGAGAAGCTAACTGGTTGGCAGCTAGTCAAGAAATTCCCCGCATTTCACGGAACCCGAAGGTTCATTACCGCACTCACAAGCGT
>Ga0131853_10006028_pt1 | contig 21887 bp, 13 predicted proteins | sample TergutLab28metaG_FD_92764 | JGI IMG/M metagenome (GOLD analysis project Ga0131853, IMG submission 92764) | Labiotermes labralis P1 segment gut microbial communities from Petit-Saut dam, French Guiana - Lab288 P1 (version 2) (version 2) | ecosystem: Host-associated > Arthropoda: Insects >... | reverse complement strand
TTGTGAGTGCGGTAATGAACCTTCGGGTTCCGTGAAATGCGGGGAATTTCTTGACTAGCTGCAAACCAGTTAGCTTCTCAAGAAGGACTCTGCACCATGGAGTAAGTAAGTAAGTAAGTAACATTCTAGTAATATTTAATGAGGAGTACCAATCCATTATCTTTTGACTCTGGAAGGTCATTTATGTGTATAACAATATTGGTCTAACAACTGAACCATGAGGGACACAATGTTTTATTTCTCAAGGAGCAATGATTTTTCTTGTGTTGAGTTTTTATTTGTACTAACTCATTTTGATAACTTCCTTCTAGTATGGTGAATATTATTAGAGCCACAAGTTCACTGTGCATCTTATGCCATACAAATTTAATCTGGCAGGTAGGATTGCATGATTTATAAAATCATGTGCTTTAGTTAAATGAAATGTATTGCAATTAGATTAACTTTCTTTTTCTTTTTCCCCTCCAGTAGACTTGTTTACACTTTCAAGAAAAGTATGTGCTGATGTGTTAATCTCTAATATGCTCTCTATTCGGTCCTCAGAAGGAAACAACAAACAGCTTATTTTCTTTCACTTATTCCTGATGTCATGTGACAATGCATAATATTAATTTTGATGAGGAAGCAGAAGTGGCAATTGTTGACAACCAGCTCATTTTGGCTTTTTATTTACTTCAGTCATAATTTCATGTAACAATGTCAAAAGGCATTACTCAAAGTGGAAAACCAGTCAGTACATTCTTGTGACTTTTATTGAGTCATCAAAAAGTTCTGATAGTTCTTAAGAATAAATTGATATGGTTTCCTTATAAAAGTTACACTTCATTGTGGAAGTACTGTTGACTAGTTATGTAGAGTCGACAAATGTATCTCCAAGATACATTTGTTGATTATACATACCTGAGCCCTTAAATCCATACAGGTGGTTTCTTTTTGAAAATTCACTGGAACATGTTTGGAGTGCTATAAGTTTGATCATGAGAAATCTCAGATTTCTGACAAAGCAATTCAAACGCGATTGTCATCACCATAGAAAAACAGGCCTCGGCAAATTCTCTTTATGAAGCAGTCAGTGCCTTGAATATGAAGTTCAGTTTCCTTGTGGGAACTTCTCTTGTTGGATATATTTTGCCAGCAAAGAATCTGCTGCTGAAACTTGATCACATGAGTTAATTTTTCTGTATCTATTCATGTGGAAGGAATTTCTAGTATGATGGGTTATGTATTGTGCTGAGGACTGCAACAGATTATGAGCAAGTCTTTACTGGTCATTTTGGTTCTTTAAATGTGCTTTTCTCATGCTTGGATGCAAAAGATATTGGATATAAACCACAATGTCAAGTGTCATCAACCAATACCCCCACATGGTGAAAAGGCTTTCTGATCTAGGCCGTAAAGATACATTACGCCAACCCACAGACTCCTACCAGTTCTGACCATGGATCAGTTTGACTATGTGATTAATGGTAATATTACAGAATATCTATAAAATGCATAAACAACCAACAAATGCACTATAATTTTATGATGTATTTCTAATATCTTCACCAACATGTTTCGGCCAGTAATCCAGCCATCTTCTGGGTGATACAGTCAACACAAGAATACAACTGTAGTTAAATTTGTCACAATCACTCCATAATATTAAAAAAGTATAATTTCGGTTAAAATTTTACTTTTGAATGGTAATCTACACTAATATAGGACAACAAGGGATAAATATAAATTAACGGACGTTAAAATTACTGAGCGTTGGTGATGTACACAGCAGTTATAGGGTGAGTTCTGCTGCGGCAGTCATCTACGTCCCATGCTCTACCTCAGTCCCGGGTGGTGCAACACTCAAGACAACGCGTTATCTATACTCTGGATTAGAACGCACCAAATCAAACATCACTGCACAGGCACTAAATAATTTTAAATTCCACGCAGTTATAATTATTCACTCTTATCCTATATTAGTTTACATTACTATTCAAAAGTAAGATTTTAATAGAAATTATATATTTTAATATTATGGAGTGACTGTAACACATTTAAATGGAATATTATTTAAAAATTTTTCATTAACTACAATTGTATTCTTATTTTCAAAAACATCACGAAGATGGCTGGATTACTGGCCGAAACACGTTGGTGAATACATTATAAATAAAAAACACATCGTGAAATTGTTGGTTGTTTATACATAAATCTACTGCACGAAATATTGAACATATTAAAAAACACTTGCAACCCTACACCTCCACTCTTGACACTACGCTACTATAACGGGTAATCCATGGTCACTACCACTAACACTGCCTGTGTACCATGCCTACTTTTTGGCATTCGTCGGCTCCGTGACGAACGGTGCTCGAACTGCTTAGCGCCCATGGTAAACTCATAATATCGTTGTGGTGGAACCTGAATGATATCCGATCCGTGACCAGTGTAGCCTAAACATTGATATGGAACATACCCATCAAAATCCACGGCATACACTGCATGAGTTGCATTTACGTAATATACACGTCTGACGTCTGTGACTGAAATTAACCCTATGGGTAGTGTGTCGAAGAGACAAGTAGTCAAAATGGTCGCAAGGTAGTGCGGTGTGGAAGTGTGCGCTAACTCGTTTAACGGTCCTCCGGATTGTTCATATGGATATGCGTAATGAATGTTGTGTAGCGTGGTGCGGCTTTGGTATGTGATGTGAGATGCATTCAAAAGAAAAGGTACCACAAGGAAAGTTTTTCCGGTAATAAAAATTCAATAGTGCGTCATTATGACAAAATTCTGGAGTTATGGAATCTCTTTCGGAGGTGAAATAACCACCAGTAGTAGCATTAGTACAACAGTTAAGGTGTATGTACTCTGTTTTTAATATTTGCGGCAGTTAAAAAAAAACTTTACGCGTACAAGTTGTATGTGGATGCGGCAGTGGTCTGAATAAAATAAATTAACGAATGTGGCCGGTTCACGCTTATTGTTGGGGGGGGGGGGAGGGGGGGTAATGTTAGGCAACCGCTAGAGCCCTAGGGTAGTTTTAAAATTGTAGCTTACTGTAAAAGTGCTCATTTCGAGAAAGTGGAAAATGCTTCCTTTAGTCAGTGTATGTTCATGAACAGTGATGTATTTCTTGTCGTTTAACCTATTTTAGGGTGTGCCTGAGTGTAACAGACATTTTGAAATTTATTTTGAATGTAATTTTACCAAAGTGATATTTTAGTTAGGCGTGTGATGTGCCTTAAGGTCATAAACCAGAGAGGTATAATTTGTCATGTATTTGAAGAGTTGAGGAATTAGAGTTAGAATAGTATTTGGGTTCGAGCCCTTGCGGGCCCGATGTATCTAGGCCTTAAAACAGGCCCTTTGTGCCCCATACTCTTAATACTAGGCTAAAGGAGCCCTGTTCCTGTACCAAAGTTCCAGGTGGCCCCCATACTTAGTTTCATAACATCCTCAGGGTCCTAAAAGAAGGAACCCAGATATGCATGTCTGAATGAGACCAAGGCCTCACACACACACAAAACATGGACTGAGGCTTCCTCCTTAGTACCACACTTCCTACAAGTGGGGTTGCAGTTCCACCCTATTATATAGATGTCTTCTCAGGGTGTTATGTCCGGTAAGAAGGCCAATAATGACCTTGGAATGTGTCCTGTTAAGGGACAGTTATTGGGCCTTCATAGCTGTGCTAGGCTTGAAATCATTTTTTGAGCCTGTCTCTTTATTCATTTGTTTATGTCTGTTGGAGTCCCCAATAAGGAGCCCTCCCACAAAATGCAGGGAAAACATACAGTCACCATCCATGGAGCCCCACCCGGACGGAAGGCCTGCATACAATGAGGTGTGGCCTAGATCCTCAAGGGGATCGTTAATGACACTGCTATCACTACCCCAGTACCATACAGTCCTTGGCACGATACCTTCCACCTTGGCTTGGGTAGATTGGAGCCCTGTTAGCCAGCGTGTGTAGTAGTAACATCAGGGTATACCCTCCACACCTGTTACTGCCTCCCATGTGACCCATGGTAGAGTAGAGTATGAATACACGTAACCCTGAGGTATGAATGCGGGTTGAATTTATGGGAGGCAGAGTATAAGAACACTCTGTAGCTGAAATATTCTTATTCAATAAAGTGAAAGTTGGTTCATGTTGATGTGTTTGTGTGTGGTGTTTTCAAAGTGAAGTGCTCGTGTGAAACCCTCATTCAGCTGCAAAATATGATTCTTTTGTGGTCTTCCATAAGCACAAGTAATAAGGATGTTATATACTGAATTCCTTTTCTCACCATCTACTGTTGAGTAGTGAGGGTCAATTTGTAGACAGTTGCAAATGTTTGGATTTTGCTGTGGGAAGTACCATTTTGCCTCAGGTTCAGAACAGTCGTTTTTATGTATTACACATTAGATTCTGGTAGCCATGGACTGCACATTTATTCTTATATATGGTGGCCATTTTGATGCACATTATTCAAATATTCGATGTTATGTGAAGTGGTTTCTTTGTGACTTTCATCTTTTTGTTGTGTATGTCCAGGAATTTGAAAGTCTTTCGTTATATTATATTCCACACAATTTTTCTTTTGCAATGAGTGTATCTAACACTTTTGCTTCTATGCTTATGCATTGTGTTTATAATTTACATCTCCATTCCGCTATTTAGAGTAGTGGCATTGTAATTGTATAAGCTACTTTCATTGATTTATATTTTATTTTGAAATTTTGTTTTGATGTCAGTTACATCTATACATGCATGAAATTATTTTTGATGGGTCCCAGCAGTTACTGATCCACAAAATGAACTACTCTCTGGACACATTTTAAAGCATTTGGTTATACCTTCTAAATGTGCAGGATATTTCAGTGTTGCTTTAGAGAGAAATAATTGCAGCTGATTAATCAAATAAAGGAAATGCCGCATGTGTGGGTTGAGAGCTTCAGGATTTTAAACTCCTCTAGAATCATGTTCGTGTGCCATGAATATGTGTTCTCTGACACGCATGTGGTTGCTAATTTTAGATTATTAAGTTGTAGGATAATATTAATGGCATTGCCATTATTATTGTTGGCTTGAAGCTTCTTTAACTTTACATTCTTGTGTTGTTCATTCAGCAACATATATTGTGTACTGTTGAGAATGAAAATGTGTTTCAGAACATTGAATATGTTTCATCATATCATTCAAGGCATAATCATATTTTCAGATTTTTTGTCCATGTGTTGGAATACTGCAGCATCTTTACAAGTCAGGCTGACTCAATGCTGTGCTAGGCAGAAACATGGGAATGAGTTGTGTATGCAAGTGGATTTTCCAAGAGGCCTGGATGCATGTGTAATATTTTCATGCCTTGGCATTTTAAGTCAGTGTTAATTATTAAGCGGTTGTAACGTGTGAGTAATCTCTCCCTGTGGTTGCACATTGTGTTTTGTCCAGCAAGTGTTGCAGCTACATTACATTTCCATATTTCATGATCTTTATTAAGTCAGGTGTTGTTGCTATTCTGGTACGTTTCAGATGATTTATTTTGCTAATAAGGAAGGAACAGAGGACGGGGAAATACATAGTCGCACACTGTAATTCTTCAGCAAACACAAAATGTATCATCCTACTGGTGAGTGCACTATTTAATGCTTGTTTAAGGAACTTCTTTTAAGTGTAATTGTCATCAAAGTACAGTGTATGTTTAAAACAAAATTTGTATGTAGAAAGGTTCAAAACAAGAGGAGCAATAAATATCTTATGAAAGAAATTGGTACCTAAATAGTAAGAGAAGTAAATGTTTCATATATTGATCGTGAGAAATTAGAAAAATTGCTTGTTCAGATTTTTGGTTTCATAATGAGCCTGCTTTTCATATTTGTTTCACACCTGTTAACATATCTCATTTCATCTTGTCAGACATGACTGGCAAATGAACAACCAGGGTGGGAGCAGTATTGACATTATTGAGGAGAACTGTATGAAATGGAACATGGCATAGAACCACTTTTCTTGCTTGGTACAGGGATCTCACAATGAGTAACCAGATAGCGCTCTCCACAAAACGTCGAGGACTTCCTAGTACATCAAGCTCATCAGCCACGGCGACCAACACAACAACCGTTTCGGCAGACCTGGCAAGTCTGTTCGAATGCCCTGTGTGCTTTGATTATGTTCTGCCTCCGATATTGCAGTGTCAGAGTGGACATCTTGTTTGTTCCAATTGTCGACCGAAACTGACTTGTTGTCCAACATGCAGGGGACCTCTAGGTGGGTACAAATTTTATTGTGTGAATTAATTAACCCTGTCAGTAGCAGAAGTTTGGTACAGTGAGTTGCCTAGTAATTAAACCTTTTTATTCATTTATTTAGTATGGCTCTTCAAGCAAGGTTGTGTCCATTCTTATGAACTAGCCTTTATATTTCACTGTGTAATGAACAGATGGGAAGGGAATATTTGAACCAACTGGGTTTGATCACCTGATTGTTGTTTTGACATATGAGTGATAATTGGCCAGAATAAATAGCACAAAAGTGGTGTCACTTCAGATTTAATCTGTTAGCACAGTTAGAGTGGCAGGCCATTTAAATGTCACAGCAGTGGATTAATACATCTGACATCTAAAACTACCAGCTGTTTTTTTTTTTTTCTGTGCAGGTTCCTTAGATAATCAGCTGTATCACTGTGGAATGAATTTTCAGAATTTTCAATGTTGTAGGGACTCTCTTTGCCTACAAAACATCAGAATTTTGTTTCATAGTGACATGGTTGAGCCTCCTATGAGACATCATTGCATGCAGTTGCCATGTTTGCCATGTTTTCTGATGCACACTGTGAATTACAAAACAGAACTCCAGTATGTATGTATCCATCTTATCCTCTGCTAGGTTTGTTAGAAACTTGTAAGTCTGACAAAGGTGAAGCCAAGGTAAAATGTAGTATTTTTTTATTCTTCTGTTATTATAAATAGGCAGTGATGGACAGAATCCATGAAGCGTATGATTCAAGAAAAATTCATACTGTCTATTTGGAGATCAGACCCCAGACATCAGCCTATAACCAGTAACAGTACTAACTGATATATATGAGTCCTAGACAGATAACATAGCTGTTACATTATTGCAGGTGGTTATTTTGTGCTCGTACAGATTGTACCATGTATGAATGTGACGTTTCTTGCAATCAGTCCAGATCCTGTATCCAAAATGTTGTGGGTGTTTAGCCTCAAATGTTGGACAGTGTCCACTATATTAGTCATGTCTGTTACAGCACACTGTCTTGAGAACCCTTGAATGCTGAATGAAGCTTAATGTCTTTGATGTTTTCGTTTTTTATTGGGATGTTCATTTCCTTTGCAGGGAACATTCGCAACTTGGCCATGGAGAAAGTTGCAAGTACTGTTATGTTCCCATGCAAATATTCAACATCTGGCTGTGCAGTGTCCCTTCTACACACTGAGAAGGGAGAACATGAAGAAACTTGTGAATTTCGGCCATACTCCTGCCCATGTCCAGGGGCATCTTGCAAATGGCAAGGTTCCCTTGAGCAGGTGATGCCTCACCTTATGATGTCCCATAAATCAATCACAACTCTGCAAGGTAATGAAGCCAAGCATGAAACCTTTTGCATTGTGAGTTTATTTTCCATACTAGGGTGTTCCCATTTAGGCATTTTAGGTTAGCATTAACCCATAACACTTGGAATTTTACATGTACAGGGCTATGTTAAAATTTAAGCCAGTCAGTTGAGGTTTGTGGTTTTTATCAGCTGCTTGAGGTCAGTGCTAAGATACAGTAGTACCAGGAATATGTACCCGAGGGGTGAAGCAGCTGGTGAATCGTGTTGACCACTTTCTTCCTTCTAGTGCCGAGCTTAAGAGTGGTTGAATCTGTACCACATCTCCTGTGTTTCCTTGGTGTGGGCAGTGACAACTCTACCTTACTTAAGCTTTTATATATGAGCTCTGTAGAAATAATTATTGATTTGTTACTGCTAGTCTTACCACCCTATAATTTGCAAGTGAGACATCCCCGTTGTGTTGAATTTGCTAATATATACACACACACACACACACACACAGTCATACACAACTTTATATTTTATTAGATATATTAGGTTGTAATTCCAGCTACATGTTTTGGCCCAATTGTAGGGCCATCTTCAGGCTGATCTATGAGTAGGTGGAGTGTACAATTGATAATGCTTTCAATTTATGAGATTTTGTATTACAAGAATTGGTTAAAATAATAGTGGTATGTTATATAAAAAACTTAAGATTAAAATTCAAATGTGGTATTTTTATACAGTGAGCATCAAAAAAGCATTAAAAAACAGATATAGTAAAATTGATGGCGTGGTTTTGGGGGTATACAGTGATTGGTATTACAACTTAATATATCTGATAAAATATAAAGTTGTGTATGACTGTGTGTGTGTGTATATATATATATTTTACCACCCTATAATTTGAGGCTGTTATAGGACAGTAGGCACCATAAGTTCTTTGCAAAACTTCTTGTATAAGAAAAGCTATACCATCAATTGGACTTGAATTTAGTCTTGAAGGGTGAACCCTAATGGCAGCATGTATTTACTTGTCATGTTTTTCTGTAATTACAGGAGAGGATATTGTATTCTTAGCAACAGACATCAACCTACCAGGAGCAGTAGACTGGGTCATGATGCAGTCATGCTTTGGACATCACTTTATGTTAGTACTGGAGAAACAAGAGAAGTTTGATGGACACCAGCAGTTTTTTGCTATAGTACAACTCATTGGGTCAAGGAAACAAGCAGAAAACTTTGCATATAGGTAAGGGCTTGTGTGAGATTATACTGGTTGCTGTATCCATAAAAAGTAAGGTTGTCCCTTTGTATAACATGAAAGCATAATGGGGTGTGGTAGTATGGTTTTATGTGTGCTGTAGATGGACGTCACTGTTCACTTCTGTGTTTGGTATCCATTGAATGGAGGCTGGGTGGACCACAGAGCTGCTGTAACTATACTAGATGTAATTATCATTTAATGATAACCTAATTTAAATGTCACTTTGTGGATGGTATCTCAGATGTTGCATAGAGCATGTAAAACCAACAACAACTAGGGCAGCACTCAACCATCTAGTGTGGACACTTCAGAGGAGAGGAATGTGATGTACTTGATTTGGATAAAAAGTACACTTCTTCAGTGTTCAGTTTTAAAAGGCAGTGAAATGAAACAGATCTGGTATTACAGCAATCCCTCCCTTTCCACTGCTAAGAGGAAAAGCCGTAACTGAAATTTTCCAACTACCTGGACTGCCTACACAGGGCTACTGTTAGTGAGAAAGAATATAGTGACCAGTAATATATTTTGTGTATCTTTTGTGCAGTGAGATTTGCATAGGCACATGTTCTAAACTGTTGCTGAATCATGTTCTTTTCAGTAATTTGACTCTAATCCATGTTTAATCACAGTGTAAATAATTATTATATAACATTTGTTTTGTAATTTGTGGACTAATCCTGCCCCAGAATGTACTATAGTAGATTTTAGTACATTCAGTTGAGAAAGTGAGCCTAATCACCAGGTGAATAACAAGTATAGCTTTTTGTTTATTATTTTTCCTACTTTCTTGCCCATGTAAAATGGTGTCTGATGTTGCTCTCTTGTTTTGTCTGCAAATCAGATGCATTTTTTGTGTATAGTACAATCTGATTGCCATGAGCTCCAGCAAACTTTTGCATTTTATTTGACACAATGAAATATCACTCCCCAAAAAATGGTGTAAATATGTTTAACAATTTTGTTTACCATATGCTTGTCTTCCATATTTTTATAATTCAGAGAAAGCTTTTGGAAACGTTTTAGTCCCCTGATGTGAGTTTTGGAATGAAAACCTAATCTTAAAATGGAGCCAAGGAGCATGACAATCTTCTGTCACGCCCATTTTCAACACTTCTGAAAAGGATATTTGTATAGGAAGGAAATGGTTCCAGGGTAATAGCTTGACAAGGCAAAATACTCTTTAAAATTGTTGGTACAGTATGCTGAAAATTAATTTCTTGCACATCAGGTTAGAACTGAATGGCCAAAGAAGACGTTTGACATGGGAAGCAACACCAAGGTCAATCCACGAAGGAGTCTCGTCGGCAATAATGAACTCTGACTGTCTTGTCTTTGACACCAGTATTGCCCAACTGTTCGCGGATAATGGCAACCTGGGCATCAATGTGACCATTTCTATGGTCTGACGCTGGTGTGCTGTGGAGTTCATTACCGCCAGCGGTATTAAAGAAGGCACAACCTATTGGTATGCAGTCACCAATGAGAATTCTGTTTTTTGACATTATTGCATAGTTAATGGAGGATAATATGCCCATGGAGACATTCATACAAAGCATACCTTGCACACAAGAGCACGTGATCATTTGGTGTTTGTTGTGGCAGATCTTTGCAGTTGTAGATGACCATTTGTAGAACTGATGACGACAGAATGGAGATTTTTATTTTACAAGTGGTATGTAGTATGGAATGGCTTTGAAAATCCATGACGGATTGTCCAACCTGGAGTAGAAATTGAATGTGATGAAACATTTGTCTTGGTTTGATATCAATGGAAAGTCTAATGGAAACATAGAAACATGGGGTAATTGAACTGAGTTTATAGGTTTGACGTGTTTCAGTTATTTTGGTTTGTGAATTGCAATTTAAATAATTTCATTACATTCCCTTGCCTGAAATATTGTTCTGCAAAGGGCTGTGGAAATAGTTTACTAAAAAAAAGCACCAGTACATTGTATTGCACATTTGAAAGAAACTTGCTGTTTCTCTTGGAGATATAATATTAGTTATTCAGGAATTCTATAAAATTAAACTTTTCATTTGACACTGTATTTGCAAACCTTTCAGGAAATTACAGGGCCCTTGGATTAGGGAATTCTATCCAAGGTGAACACCAAAAGCTGCAAATATTAGAACGGATGTCCAAATTCTGTCCCAGTTGCTACAGTTATTAAGGTGGCTTCAGTAAGCTGAAATATTGGAAGAACTGTGTGAACCATTATCAAATTGGGTTTAAGTCTTTTGTATAGGGAAATGTTATCCTGCATTGCAGTTAAAAGTTTAATGGTCTTGAGGCACTGAGTGCCAACATTCTTTTTGGTTTTCCAGGTGTAATTACTGTTATCTGGATCAGAGCAACTGTGGCAACCCTCAGTAAGTGATGGCAGTTTTTACGGTACATTTTAGTTTATGTGTGAAGTTACAGAATCTGTACACATGATGGGAATGGAGAAGTTCTCCTTCAGACAGAATAGAAAACGTGTGTTTTTAGTTTTTAGGATTTAAGTGAGGGGAAGCAAATGAAGTTGCCAGACATAACTGCTAATTTATATTGACTGGTATTATGTACCAACTGCCTTTATCAACATGTCCATCACAAGCATTGTTTATGACATACATGTTGCAGTGTCATCTCCATTTTCGACTGTGCTGAAGGTGATGCCAGTATATACATCAAAATTCTTATGTTGCTAACATTACTTGTGACACACACTGTGATGAAGGTTACTAGTATATAATATAAAAATATAAGTACTAATACCAGGTTGTATGCACAGCATATGTTCAATTTATAAATGTGTGTAGGCCTATTGTACATATTAAGGTGGAACCTGAAGCTTGTTGAATAGTCAGAACTGAATTTACAGTTACTGTACTAACGGGGAGTACTGATAATTTATTGCCTTTTCATGGTTTGAATCATGTTGTAGCATGACACATTTTATTGATGGCAGTTCTAAACACTGTTGATCATACTGTTCTGTTATTATTTTGTAATATTTGTGAACACCTCATTTAACAGTTGTGATTAATATGAAGGCATGTCAAAGACACCGGATTACACATCCAAGGATATGAAAACTTGCAAAAAACAGTCTCCTTGTGTGATGTGTTAGAATAGTTTGGTCATTGTCCATATGATGTATAATTTTGTTTTAAAGCAACCATCTCGCATCCAAGTGAAGTATATTTTTTGTATTGTGATGCGTTTCTGAAAAATACAGGAATGGAGACAGCATAAAAAGTTATAGTCTTATGTTTTTTTCTTCAGGATCATGTTTTACCCACCCTTCATGTCCACTTTGTCTTTTGCCCGATTCTCCCTTTCCTCCTCCGCTGTCACCGGGTGTTGGACATGTTCTTGAGAACCTCAGCTCACTTTGCAGCCTTGTACTTGCGGTCCAAACACGTTGAAGTCATTATGTTCCAACGGACACGCTACTACATTGTCTTGTGTCTCTGGGCATGTAGGCATCATAGGGCATGTGGTAACTGGTGCAGTCAGTAGCACGTCGATGTTAAAGCATATTCCATCGAATGACTTACCATCTCATTTACAATGAACACATATCCAGTTGGCAGACTTAAATGCAGTGCAAAAAATAAACATGTAGAGGCATGCCTGCCATAGCATAATGACCCACCAGTACATATTACAGTACCTGTGTTGTCATCCTACATGAGGTATTTCTCATCCTAAGCAATGACCGTAACATTTTATATCGAGTCCCAAAATCCCTACATACCACTGGAATAGGAAATTCACTGCAGAGAGATCTTACACACCATATTCAGATGTTGTGATGTTAATGCCTGATTCCTTTGCTCGCAGGCCAACAAAACCTCTCAGATCGTGCCTGTGGCAGTGCCTACAAACAAGCATTGTAACAGTGTGTGCCTAATTATATTAAAACTTGCTGAGGTAATTTAATTGCATTCTGAGTAGGTTAGTGTGGGTTATGTTGCAGTAGTAAGTGCTTGTATCTAGTGACTGCCACCTGAGTGTAAAGTAGGGCTGTTCTGAGAAATCGAAAGATTTGGTGAGACAGTGGACTGCATATATTCGATTATATGTATGGCAGCACGCAGCATTTTCTTCTTCTTTAGCATTAAATCTCTATATTTAACCTTGTCATCCCCTCACATGACATAAACTTTTTAAAATAGCACAAACTAAAAATGAAACATGGAGATCTGATGGGTTGAAACAAATTAGGATTTTTTTAGAAATGAAAATTTATTATGTAATATAATATAATTAATAAATGTGTTTAAAGCTGCTAATGACCATACCTCAACCGAACGAAACCATACATTTGTACGTAAAACAATCCGGCAATATTATTTAGCATGTGCTGTTCGCCAGCAGAAGAAGCATTTCCTGGACAGCTCGTGGTGTGGAGCATGTTCTTTGACACATTATGTCACATTTGTACGAAAACAACATTGCTATTTTGGGACTGATTTTTTTGTATGAATTGAGAGTCGCACAGTGTTCGCGTTTCACAGATTTTGCATGTGTTAGGCCCCATTCGTGGAGTGAAAATTTCATTAACAAGCGTCTTCAATGGTCATTTTATGAACTGGGCCAAAAATCGATCACTGCATGATTATCGGTAACGCACAAAAGTGTCACTTCCTTGCAGACCGATTGCGATATGTAGTTAATCGCTTCCTGTAGTCACATGTTACGGTGTGTGGTTTGGTGTTATCGCCAACTGAATTACGGTGTATGTGTGAACTATTTCCATTGCTGTGAAAATCAGAAGACCCCTGCACTGGTGGTAAGTAGATTACGACTCATTTTCATATTGCAAGTGTTCTGTTCTCGGTTAGCTAGTACCTAACTTTTGAGGTTATGATGCATTCATGTTTACGTATCAGGTTCGAATAAATATGTTACTGTACTGCTAACCTTTCATGTGCATCTGATGTCGAAATTAAACGTATTAGGTCTAAGCACCCGTGCATCATACTTAGGCAAGGCGACGCAAAATATGTGCACGCGTGTACAACGTGAAACGAGCGCGCGTGTATGTAAGTAATATTTATGGCCTATCTCTGTGTAGGGCTGTATCTGACGTTCCATTTTAAGTTTTTGTATTTTACGGTATAGTTCGGTTGGTAAAATAGTTTGTGATAGTGAATTTATTGACGTGTACTATTTCACATCATAAACTAAATTCTAGATCGTCACGATCCACCGGGCATTACTCCAACTTCGTGTTCGATCAACATGGTACAAGACAGACCAATAACTTTCATTTCCCTCCGGCAAAATTACAAAAGTATCAGTCAGGATTATTTTACATGGGTGTAAAATTATACAATAGTCTCCCCCCTTATATAAAGGTGGAGTTTGATAATACAACAAAATCTGAAACTCTCTTGAAGAAGTTTTTACTTAAACACACCTTTTACTCACTTAGTGAATTTTACAATTTTGTATAAGGACTAGTTACGTATTTATAAACTATGCTATTCTACTATAACTTGGCCTATACTTACAATCTTCACTACACTGTATAAATTGTAATTACTATAAACAAATACTACCTATCGTATTTGATCCTTGTACATAATATTTATTTTTAATCATATTGCTTGTAACCTGTATTATACATTCTGAATATTTCCATATCCATGTAGCAATAGCCTTGTAAATGGATTTTTTGGAAAGTGAAATAAATTGATTGATTGATAGGTTCGGGTCTCAAAAATCTTCCCGAAGACCGATTGCGCTTACATTATTTTCCTCAGTCCTACAGGCAGATACTGGGATAATACCTCAAATTGACTTACAGCCTCTTCCTTCCACATACTTTCCATTTCACCACCCAGTAATGACGCTGTATAGGCTAGCAAGGGTGACTATGTCAAGGCACGCGCAAGTGGCTTGCCAAGAATAATATTCTGGTAGTTTACATGCACACGAGGCTGACTGCGAGCGGCATTTAAAAGTATTTTCTTAAGAAAGGAGGGTCGGAACTATCTGAAGGTAAACTGTTGTAGTTGGATGAACTGATATAAGATCCCATCAAATAAGGAAAACATCGATTATTTAATTAAGGAACGGCTGTTGCCTTTGCCTTCTAAATTGCTGCTCTCGAAACTCGTATAGCTGCACACTACTATGTAGTCTGAGTCACTAACTACGTCATTAAATATACCACAAAAATGCACTAAAATTGACTGTTTAAACTAGACAGCACATTGTGCGAAGCTGAGAACGTTTGAGCGGAACGTTTTAGAAGTCTTCTTCTTTTCCTCCTTCTCCCCTTCTTCTTCTTCTGCTTCTTCTTGTTTTTCTTCTGGCATTACAGTCCTTGGTGGAAAGTAGTCTCTTCAGTTTTAGAAGCTTCTCAACAGAACGTAATTTTTATGGGGTGGGTTTGTCAGCACCACACCCAACACCCTACCTGGAGGACTAGGCTATCCTTTTTTGTCTGGGTCATTACCTTTGACCTGTCTGGCATGGGATACGCTACCAGTAGCGATGCTACTGCCAGCATAGCTGTCAGGGTCATATGACCACGCAAGCCCCAACACTACGTCAAGGTACGGGTAGCTTCAGGAAGTTCTATAAGTATTATAAGGGACGATAAAAATGTATGCACAACACGAAAACTTGAATCTCAGATACATATAAAACGGCGAAAGATGGATATTTCTTTGATGCTGTTGATTTTCATGGACTTTAGTTTTCACACGAGAATATGGCGTCGCGGCAGATACGCTTATGTGTGAAACAAAGTCATTTCTCGTTCCAGTGTGTGCCGTGTTGTAGGTTCGTCTGCACTGACATGAAGTGTTATCGAAAGAAGTGTGATGCTGGGAAGGGCAGTAGGTTCAAACCGCGATACAGGGCCACTGTTGGTGTTACGCAAATTGTGATGGTATATCGAAATACTGTATAGTAGGGAATTCCTCTTCATAGACTTTCACGTATGCTAACTGAGGCTGGCGCTATATCGAGGGGTTGATTGTGCGTACCTGAATACTGGGTTTTGCTAAATGGACGGTACACGGTCACAGGCATGATGGGTGTCACCTAGACGCCGTAGTTTAGTGCTCAGATGGGGCCTGTTTCGTAGTTTGCCAGTCTGTTCTGGCAGATTCTGGGATAGTATGTCCAACTGGAAGAAACCCACAGTAGTGTAATATTAAATCCTTATCTACGCATAATTCATGTTTATATTCCCATCTCTTCTTAACTATGTGACATTTGTGCTTGAATAACGGTTATCACTTCTTGTTTTGGGTTTATGCACCGTGCAGTGGTTAAACGTTCAAACGTTTCGGAGAAACACACTGACTGCATCTTCAGGGTGACTTTTTTAAATTCAGTATTCCTTCCCCGTTCTAAGGCGTAGGTCTGCGGCCGCTCGCCTGCTGAAATTGTGGGTTCGAATCCCAGCGGGGACATGAATGTCTGTCTGTTGTGTGTTTTTGGTAGAGGTCTCTGCGATGAGCTGATCGCTCGTCGAGAAGAGTCCTACCGACTGTCGTGCGTCGTTGTGTGTAATCTAGAAACCTCGTGAATGAGGAGAACCTAGCCCATTGGGGGCTGCAAAACAAAACAAAAAAAAAAAAACTTCCTCATAGATGTTCCTAATGTACATTTTCAGGTTTTCACAGCGGTGGTTGATCATATGAGGGGTTTCTTTGGGGTATCCGTTCCGTATAATGCTTAAATGACCCGGCGTTTGGGGGGAACTGTGCAACATTTAACCACTGTACAGTTCAAAAACCCCAAAGAAGACCGTCATATGATCGACAGCTGCCGTGGAAACCTGAAGATTTACAGTTATGAATGTAAAAACATATAGATTTAAACGTGAATTTGCTTTGCTTCATAATTGCACCCTGTAGAAAGGGCACCCACACATAAATGGGTGTTCAGGTTTATTGACGCTAATAAAAATTAGTGAGGTTAAAAATGTAGACGTGAGATACCCATCTGTCAGACACACTGGTGTCATCTAACTTCTCTAAAAGAGTTACTGGATTTTATATTCTGAAGTTAGAAGAATTAATAGACCGCGACTTCTAAACAATTAGCTGAAGAAATAAAACAATTGCCGATTAAATGAGCGGTTTCTTGACGGAATGTTTAGTACTGTATCTGACTGCTTCCAGCAGGCAGACAACGCTGTCTGCTGCAGCCCAACCGTGAATCAAAGCGGAAGGTTGTAAATGATTTTGTTGTAAATCAAGCTTGACATTGTTAATTTAAAGTTAAAAACTGACGGTATGGTTGTAGGCATTTCATATCACTTTCGGCGCCGTGTGTGCCATATGAATGTGCCCGGAGAGCATAACTGGTTAAGTGACTGATTGGTTGTTGGTCGACCTCAGTTTCATTGCCGGTAAGAACAGGAATATTTCACCTCGTCAACGCACCCAGAATATCTCTTGGTATCACCAAGTATAAGTACTACCATTTGTCACCAGATACACTTTCTTCGATGAAGATGTGTCCAGACCCTCACGTTGAATAGCCTCCCCCCCCCTCCCAGTCTCATGCCGATATTATCCTAATCTCTAAACCCCTGATACACACGACATGCTGCCTAGGCCGAGGGCAACTTTAACTTTCATGAGTCATAGTTGTCCAAACTTCTTGGTTTAGTAATCCGAACAACAATACGAAGCGTTGACTGTAACATGAAATGTGTATGAAAACGAAAACAAAGCAGTACAGGATACAGACTTACGTAGAAAATTGACGCTATCCTGAATGGCCATGATACCCATCCGTTTTCATAATAAATGCTTGACTGGACTATGAAAGAGATCGTGTCTGTCTTTTGTCTGATCACCCGCTGAGGAACTGTAAACTGTATTGAATCGTGACGGCATGGAACACTGCTGTTAGCTGTACCAGTTTCCACAGAGAGTTATCACCTCTTGAAAAGTTCTTTGTAAATACGAGGCGTGTGGACTTGTACAGTTTTAACCTTTCATCGCGATTTCGATCACCCGTATATAAGGAAGATGTTTATTGTGAAAGTGAGTAAATTTGTGAATAGATTCAAATGGTGCTTCCAAGAAGTAATTTATTCTCTGTGCCACGTACCTCGTAAACTGAGATTTGTCAGACCAGCGTGTAATGTAATGTTTCCCTCTGACTTTGAAAAGCACGTCATTAAACGTCTTCGTATGCAGTGTTTACACGCTTTAGAAGGTGAAGGTGAAGCTTTCTCATAATAAGTCGTGAAGACTCAGAGGCTGGGTAGAATTTTGGGCCTCCGTCCTTTTTTGACATTCGGCACAACTAAGACGGCAGAGTTTTCAGCCCTACGCGCCAGCCGCACTTACCCTCAAGGAAGTTCCATGGTACTAATTTCTGTGAGAGGCTGAGAAGACCCCAGGGCCACTGAGTGCGGACAGAAGGAATAGGTCACTCGAAAATTTTCCAAGGACCCAACCGGGAATCGAACCCGGAACCGTCTTGTAGCGCAGTGCCTCAACCAGCTGCGCCAGTAACAGTTCATTAATGTTCCGGCCGCTTTTCGGTCTGTTAATTTGGATCCCGTCATAGGGGGCAGGTGGGTTGGTGGCATTGAAATTTGATGCTTTTCGTAAAGTTTGTATCCTTTATTTCGTTACACCATAGCTTGATATCATATATACTTCTTGTCATCCCTTCACAACAGCAGAAGTGCGAAGCGTCTGGCACATATCGGTGGTAAAAAGTGTATGGCGATTGACCTGCACACCTTATTCGCGCCGTCATGCCGCATTACTTAGGCATAAGGCAAATATTATGTCTGTACATATAAACTGTTTGAAATTATTTATGCTTCTTTTTTTATAGAAGCCATCCCGATGTGTGTATAGGAATTATAAACCTTTCTTATTTTTATAATATTTATGCTTTACTGCCTACATGTTGCAGTGCTAAATATATAGCACCATCTCATTGATCTAGAGGATTGCATCACAAATTTGTGTGCATCGGGGACCGCGGTAGCACAGTGTTTAAGGTGCTGTGCTTTAAATGGGAAAGTCGCTGGTTCGATTCCAGTTGGTGTCATTGGAATTTTTCATTGACATAAAATCCTTCCGATCGCACTATGACCCTGGGGTCGACTCAGCCTCTAACAGAAATGAGTACCAGGAGTATTTCCTGGGGGTAAAGGCGGCCGGTGCATAGGGCTGACAACCTACCACCATCCTGTGCCTTTGTCACGAAATCTGGGAACCTTAACTTCCTTAATTATAGCCCGAAACATGTTGAGCTGATTGAAATTATGAATAAAATTATTATTGTTGCATCTAGTTGGCTGTTTATATTATTGTATCAATGATGCACGGTCACACAAACATCAGACGCATGAAAGACGGAACTCCAGGAAAAAAGTCAGTCTTCAATGCGGGGTGGGGGAGGGGGGGTTTGCCTGTGTAATAGTATTAAAATGCAACGCCACATGAGTGCTAGATGGCAGATACATTTATGCTAACGATATATGCTGCATAATTACAGCGTTGCTCATGGGATTATGAGTAATTTCCAAACACTCTGGTTTTATCTAGCGAGTGCATTTTTAAAGCCAAATGTCCTGTTATTTTACACCGTACCTGGCCATCCTACAGCAACTGCATACATGCTATGCCTGCCGTCCGACTGCGTGTTTCACGCATTATTGACGAAATTTTGTACGTGACGTCTATACTGAAGCGACCCGTAAGAAGTATAAAAATTATGTTCTCTTTTGTCATGAGTACCGAATAGCAGCTGTTAAGGTAAGGTTCAGCTTAGAACAAGCCATGATGTCCCAGAGGGGGGTAGAGGTATGGTATAGCTGTTCTCTTTTTTTGACGTCGGCGCTAGATGGGCTGCTTGACAATTCCATGCCCCGGCCGCTTTACCCCCGGGAAAGAGGCCCGGGGACCCGTTGATCAGGAGGATGGGTGGCCTTCAGGGTCCGTCTGGATGGACAGGAAGTAGCATAACTGTCTTAGGCTTTTGAAATCGGTAAATGTGAATGCCGGGAAATACGCCTCCTACCAGTGGCGTACCCAGGAATTTTGTTCGGGTGGGGGGGTTCAACAAATTCAGTTGAGGACAGAGGACAGAGAAAACAGGGATCTTGGGGCGGTAGCCCCTTTTCAGGGGTTCTGGAGGCAGCTGTAATTTGGTACAAGAAATTTCATTTCATATGGTAAGATTTTCTTAATTTTTGGTACTTTATATAAAACTATTTATGATGACAACCAATTTATTTGTTATTGCTAATGTAAAACAATTGCGAACCTAGGTAGTTTTAGAATTGTACTGTCTTTTTTCCGAACATCTTGGGGTGTTGGCGTCCTAAATTCAACAATTTTTAACAGTTTTCACAATCGGGTTGATTTTGGCACGATTTTGGAGGACCTTCGGAATTTGGGGGGGGGGGAGGTTGAACCCCCCCAAACTCTCCCCCCTCGGTACGCCACTGCCTCCTACCAAACCATTACCTAATCAGCATTCGTGTTCCTCTTCCAGTCTCATTCGACGCATAGTGACTTTGCGTGTGTGACCCAACTCATAACTGAAGAATGAGTTCTTAAATGAACGAATGTCATGTCCAAAGGGAGAAACCTGGAGGGAAGTGTATTATCCCTTTAAAGACGAAAGGTATCTGTTTTTATAAGGACCCAGTGCGCACCGCGCAGTAAACACTGTACACCTCAGTTATAAAAAATTAGTCTGTCAGTGTTATACAAGGCAAAAGTCGCTGTTTGTCCTGGGATCCATACACAACACAGCACAACGCATAAACGCAATGTGAGCACTGTGCATAGTTTTCCGGCGCGTTCGCAAATCTGCAAAAAACAGCTTTTAGCTTCGTCATGTCCGTCCGTCCGCCTGTCAGTCCTTCCGCATAGAACAGCTCGGCCCCCACTGGACAGATATTCATGAAATTTGATATTTGAGTAGTTTGCGAAAACTTATCGAGTTGATTCAAGTTTCTTTAAAATAGGACAAGAATGATGGGAACTTTACGTAAGGAACCAACGTACATTCTTGATCATATCTCGCACATTTCTTCTTGGAATGAGAAATGTTTCAGTCAGAAATTGTAGATAAAACCAAACCACACGTTTTATGTTTAGTAACTTTTTTTCGAAGATCGTGTAGAGCCGGACAGGCCACAGATGACAATATTGCGCATGCGCCTTGCATGCTGTATCACTCGGGCTACAAACACACACTCGGAATATTTAATATTTGCTTTCCCACTGCGCCTTCATGTTACGTTATACCTAAATTGCCTGTCTTGTAGAATGTTAAACCTGGAAGTACTTCAAGTAAACCCCTAGACTTTGAAACGTTGAACCTCGGGGAAGGGAACTGGAACATGAACTGAGTCACTAGCACTCAGATTACCATGATAACAAAATAAATGACTGAGTAATCGTAAAAATAGTTTTCGTTGAAGCTGTATTATTCACAGAGGTGACATTTAAGCCTTAAACTACGTCACACCATTTCGAAGAATGACGACGATGCATGCCAACGCTGCTGTGTGTACTGAGAGTGAAATCCTGTAAGAGACTTGGTATTGCAGGGAACACAAAATACTGGCGTCCTGGGACGAGAGACAGGGTCGGTGAGAAAGATCGTGTGTCTTCAGGCTGCATGTCGTGTAAACTGTACATTCAAATGCTGGCCCTGTATTTAAACAAGAACCCGAGGGTTTCGAGTGAAGAATCGGGTACACGTGAAGAAGTGAGCAGACACACACACGTCCCTCATTATGTATCAAACAGAGATATAAGCGTGTTCGGTTGCTCTCTTACTTACGTCCTTTATTTCCTTCCTTAAGAAAATAAAAGTATAATTTGACAGTTACATAACTTATTAAATGTATTGTATTCAAATTAATTTTCTTTTGGCAAAAACTGCATATACAACAGTAATTATCGTATATAGTGACCATGCTAGTTATTAAGCACAGTAATTATCGTTTATAGTGACCATACTAGTTATTAAGCACAGTAATTATCCTATATAGTGACCATGCTATTTAATAATCACAGTAATTATCGTATATAGTGACATGCTAGTTATTAAACACAGTAATTATCCTATATAGTTACCATGC
>Ga0131853_10006027_pt1 | contig 21889 bp, 17 predicted proteins | sample TergutLab28metaG_FD_92764 | JGI IMG/M metagenome (GOLD analysis project Ga0131853, IMG submission 92764) | Labiotermes labralis P1 segment gut microbial communities from Petit-Saut dam, French Guiana - Lab288 P1 (version 2) (version 2) | ecosystem: Host-associated > Arthropoda: Insects >... | reverse complement strand
GTACCGGAGGTTGCGGTTACAGTTTTTAGTACTCCTGATGATGGGTACTGTGACACCCGAAACATGTAGAGTGACTTTGCAGTAAATAAATATCTGCATACTGTTGCATCTGGTTGGATTTTTGTTAACATTAAATACAGTGTCTTAAGATAAAAAGCTGCACCAGTAGGCACGTAGATGTTTAATGTCGAGGGAGCTGCCATCATGAAAAGCCTGAGTTAGTCTGTAGGTAGTCCGTTGCAAAGGAGAATGGACTGAACCCTATCATCATCATCAACAACAACAACAACATTCCAGTGCAGTAATGCTGTCCCTGCAACTACTCGCCAAGCCATGAAAAGATGGACACAAACTGTGGTGTTTCCTTTTCCTGATCACCAGGGAAACAGATCCCATATCTTTGGATAAGTGACTGAGCTAACAACGCATCTAAGGGAAAGACGCCGCGCGGGAAATGGAACTCTGGTCGTCTACCCAGTAACATTGTATCTAACATTAGTATTATAACGAAAACACAGGCATCTGGTGTATAGGGCCAGGGTCCATGGTTCGATTCTCCGACCGAGCTTCCAAAGATGAGACGCCTCACTGGTGATTTGGCTATATTACATATATGTATATTCTAATATACATATATATATATATATAATGTGACGGTATATGCAGTATATCAAAATAGTATTATTCAAAATTTAGAATGTGGGGAGAGGGTTCTTATTTCAAAATTCTAATTGCTGTCAGCACTTAAAACCAAATGTCATAGAGATCGGTAGGGGTCTGCCAAGCCCCCATTACATTCCACTGTTAGCAGCACCTAGTTTGAGGTATGTAAGTGGAACTTTACAAATTCTATTTTCGAAAAAAAATTTGTCTTCAGACTGACTTATTTCTTGACAATGGAAGAGAGAGGGGAAAAAACATTCCAGAATATTCGCAGGACTATACGGGCTTTTGGTCTGTCGACGGCCAACACCGAAACAGACGCCAGTGCATGGTTCTTCTTAGACGCCAGATTTGTCCTTCTTTTGTAAGCAGCAGTAATTGTCGTCTGAAGTTTTGATTCTCGTAATCTAATTAACACGATCTCTGCTCTTTTGAGAATGGTAGTCTCTTACCGGCGTTTCGGAACAAACCTATCCGTCCCATCTTCAAAGGCCAAGATGGCATTTATAGGTGTCCCGAAACGTCGCTAAGAAACTGTCGTTCTACGCTACGTAAAGTCCAAAACAGCGCAGATCTAACACCGCGGCGAAAGCCTGAAATTACACAATTTGAAAATATGTTTTAATCAATTGCAAGGACTTTATTAATTAAATCAATTAAAGGCGACCTGTGTGTGTACTGATTAAAGGCAGAAGTCGTGGCTATGCAGTTTGCTTGACATTTCCCAGTAAGTATTCTGTGAGATAAATCTCGTGCAAACCGAGGGTTTAGGGTAATTCGGTCACAGTGACACGGGCAGTTTGAAGTGGACGGTTACACCAGGTAAAGCGCACGCTCAAGAGAAATATTGCTTTTTTCGTACATGTAAAGGATACAAATTATAAAATTAGGTCCTAGTCACTATGAAATAACCTCAATCAGCACACAGTCCATAACAACAAAGCATAACATTAGAACTGTTCGCCTTAGAATGCTATACTTACTTACTTACTTGCTTACTTACGTACTTACTTACTTACTTACTTATTTATTTACGTACTTTTACTTACTTACTGCATGCAGCAGAGTCCTTCTTGAGAAGCTAATAGTTTCTCAACTAGTCAAGACATTCTCGGCATTTTTTGGAACCTGAAGGTTCATTACCGCATTCACAAGTGCCCGCCCCCTATCCCTATCCTGAGCCAGATCAATCCACTCCATACCCCCATCTCGCACTTACTGAAGATCAATCTTAATATTATCTTCCCATCTACGCATGGGTCTCCCGAGTGGTCTCTTTCCTTCAGGTTTCCCCACCAAAACCCTGTATACGCCTCTCCTCTCCGCCGTTCATGTAAATTCCTGATGCCTCGATTTATATATCATTTCAAGAACAGGAATAACAAAAACGAATAAAGTTTATATTGTAATACTCATAAATTTATAAATGTGGCGAATTTATTTGCAAATACATTTTTCCCCCAGATTAACCTTTTGGCGCCGGAATTATTTTTTTAATTTTAGCACACCTGTATATAAAATGTGAATATTGCAGGAACCAAATACGTTAGAATTATGAAACAAACTGCATTTTGAAGAGAAAAAACCGGAGAGTATATACCATGTTTAAAATATTCAGTATATATATTTGTTGAACAACTATATATAAGTGCAACTTTAGAGGTTAGCGGTGCGGTACGACCACTATAGTTGACATTAGGCGTCAAAAGGTTAAACATAAATTAACATGAACACCACTTAAGAGTTTTATGAACACACTCAACTAGGCCTGCCTGTGAAAGGCAACCTCACAGTCAGTCAGCTTGAGGTTGGTGAGTGTGCACGTTGACTCTGTCCGATCCCTCAAAGTTTCTACATGGTAAGTAATTTTTACGTGATTAATTACAGTCACTTTAAAGAGCAGTCACTACACGAGGTACTGAATGTGGAAATACGGGTAATCAAATGGGCATCACTTAACACAAAATGCCTTTTACTATCTCATATACGCAACCGACGTTATAATAGGTACAAATATATTATCCTTCAGACAGGACAGTGAGGTTGCCTGAACTTGCTATGAAAATGGCACGTCCCAGTACAAGTATTTACACAACGCTTGTCTTAAACTGAGGTCAATAGGCTTATACCGGCATTTTACAGAATTTGTTATTTAACTCCATTCATCTAACTGCACCAGATCTTGCAATATGGAAATACAGTAGAGTTCCACTTATCCGGTTTAATTGTAACGGCGAGACATCCGCATACGAAAAAAATCCAGATGATTTTTCTTTGATAATAGGCTACCTTGGCAGTTTGAAGTTCGCCTGCTACTGTTTACAGAATGTACCTGCGTCTAAACACGCCTGATTTGAAGTTCTAGAAGCCATAACACTGTACTGTACTTGATCCGATAACCGGTACATTTGAAGGCAATTTAGTTTTGTAGAATTCTCAATAAATTTACCCAGGTGGTCAAGCCGATCCGGATAATTGGCGGTCCGGATAACCAGCGTCCGGATAATTGGAGTTCTACTATAATCCCATACTTGTGAAAACTTAATTAAACTGTAGTATATATTGGACGAACACAATTTATATCATATATAACGCAGCACAACAAAATGAAATATAATTTCGCGCTTCCTGAAAAAAGAAGACAAGACAGACCTTGTTTCTGGGTATGGCTGTGTTGGTGTAGTTCTGCTTTAGATACTATGGGGTGAAATAACGGACAGGGCAGGATGGTGAGCAAAATCTTTGGACTAAGAAACGAGGAAGTGACAGGATTTCAGAAAATACTGCATGTTGAGAAGCTTTATCATGAATATAATCTTTGCTAAATATTATTAGGATGATGAAATAACATAATTTGAAATGGGCAGGACATGTAGCGCGTGTGGGACAGAAGAAAAATAGCTACAGAGTTTTGTCTGCAAAACCCAATGAGATGAGACTACATGGTAGAGTAGATGGTAAGATAATATTAGATCGAATCTCAGAAAAACGGGATGTAGCGGTATGGACTACAATCATGTAGCGAGGGGCGGAGACCAGTACAGTGCTCATGTGAATAGGGTAATGAAAAATTGGGTTCAATTGGACATGGGACAATTTATTGATCGGCCGAGTGACTCGCAAAAACGCTATTTAACCTCTGAGGTCTTCACAGCGGTTCTGACGGAAATTAAATTTTCCTGTGACGTGTCAATATGCAAATTAGTCAACAGCCCGACGTTTCGATGATGCTTTATAAATACGAGATCTCGTGCCCACTTTACCCCCTCCCTGCCCCATATAAACAGCCCAGGTATGTTTTGTATACTGCTTAATAAGTATTTCATGTACAACCTGAAAATGGGCATTGTCAAGCGCCGAATCATGTAGCTGTACCTTATGTAGAAAATACTTTATATTCTACCAGTAAATATAGTTGTGTTAGACCAGTACACAAACTCTATTTCATAGAACACAACGGGGATGACGAACCTCATGACTGTTCGTACAGGTTGTCTGCTTGCAAGTCATGGCCGTTTTCTTGCTAACAGTTTCTTCTAACAAAGTGTCCGATAATTAGATTGCTGTTCGCAAGGTGCTAGACACACGTATCAAATTGAGTCATGAGGTTAGGGGAAGGCGGGGCCACTTGACGTTCTGACACCGTGTTACAGATAAACTAAATTACAACAATAAATGGACACTCTAGGAGCTCCAAAACTTGTATTTCTTCGAGAACACTCTTTATTTATTTTTACTTAAGAATTATTTCGCTACCACACACACCTTTCTCTCTCACACACACACACCCATCACACACACACACACACACACACACACAAACACACACACACACACCCTGTAGTGAACAGAGATTCCTATATGGCCACCTGTTTTGACTCTGACAATTTCATGACATTCTTATCTGCATTTTGCACTTTCCAGCTGAATTATTTATTGCTCTTAAGGGCTTTGATAAATGTTTTATTATTATTATTATTATTTAAGAAGATTATTTATTTACGATACTTTTTCCTTATTTTATGTACTTGGGACCGCGGTAGCACAGTAGTTAAGGTGCTGCGCTAAAAATCGGACGGTCGCTGGTTCGATCACAGCCGGTGTCATTGGAAATTTTCATTGACATAATCCTTCCGATCGCACTATGGCCCTGGGGTCGACTCAGCCTCTAACAGAAATGAGTACCGGGAGCATTTCCTGAGGGTAAAGGCGGCCGGTGCGTAAGGCTGACAACCTTAACACCATCCTGTGCCGTTGTCATGAAATGTGGGAACCTTAACTTGCTGGAACGCTGTGGGCCACTCCAGGCCTGTAGCGGGACTGATTTAACTTTTTTTTTATTTTATGTACTGTACCTATTTATTTATTTACTTATTTATGCATTTGTGTGTTTATGTACGTATTTATTTATTTATGTATGTATTTACGTATTTATTTATGTATGTATTTATTTACGTATTTACTTATTCATTTCTTTGCGAGTAGTGGTTCTGCTGCTTCGTCTTCTGTCCCATGATCGGCTACGTTACCTGATAGTTTCCTATAGTACCACTAACTATGTCTTAAAATGGCCTATAGAATCTCAAGCCAACATCACTCTGAATTCTTCTTTCAAAATTTATCTTCCAAACTACAGCCTGCAACGTAAGTATCTTCAGAAATTTTAGTGTACACGCTGGCGCAAAAGTCACTTGACATTGGAAGCAACACGTTAAGCACTGAGGGCCAATTGACGTCTGTGCCACCTGTCATATCAAAATAATTGTAAGAAGCCTTATAATGAGAGCCGCTGACCGCTCTGATACTGAGTGCCATAAACGCCACACATTTATAACTTACGGCTGTAGCAAATCAGTAAAATCGTAGGGCAACAAGTGGGTGGGAGTAGGGGGTCACGACCTGGAAGATGTTGAGTTAGTATTTAGGCAATTAACGTGGGCCGGGATAGCATAGCATGTTTAGCCACTCGCTACGGACTGGTGGAATTCCAGTGGGGTGAGATTTTCCGCACCCGTCCAGACCGGTCCTGGAGCTCACCCAGCTTTCTGTACATTGGGTACCGGGTCTCTTTCCAGAGGGTAAAGCAGTCGTGGCGTGGCACTGAGTACCCACCCCTATCTAGCGCCGACGTTAAAGAAAGAATAGAGCTATATGTCTACTTCGCCTTTGGGTCTTCATGGCTTGTCCTGGGGTGAAACGTACCTTTACTTTACTCTTTTACTTATTGTATAAATACTACTGTTTATCAATCTTACTGATTTCAGTAAGATTGATAAACAATAGTAAAACAAAAAAAAACTTCTCGTACAAACAATAGAAACATGTGACATGCAAAGTTAAAGCAATCCCATTACAGGCCTGGACAGGCCCTGAGGGTTCCAGGAGTTTGAGGCTCACAGATTTCAAGACAAACGGCACATGAAAGTGGTAAGTTTGTCAGCCCTACGCACCGGCCACCTTTACCCCACAGGAAATATACCTGGTACTCATTTCTGTTAGAGGCTGAGTCTACCCCAGGGCCATAGTGCGGCCGGAAGGATTATGTCAATGAAAAATTCCAATGACACCATCAGAAATCGAACCCGCGACCTTCCGGTTTAAGCGCAGTGCCTCAACCAACTGCGCCACCGGTGCCCCAACATGTGACATGTAGCAACATAAATTATCAATTGCAACGATAGCAACGATCAGTTTTGCTTTTCAATACAATGGCAAATATGCCCTACACTTTAACAGACATTAGTGTCGCTGCGAGGCAAATGACAAGCACTAAATGTCAATGGTTTTGACGCCACGCAAACAGCACTGGTCACGACAACAGGCCTGTTTCTCGAGAAGAATTTGTTTAACATTATTGTTGGAAAAAGACGCATCTCTCTCAAAAAAATCGCACGAAAATAATGATAAAAAACAGCAACTGGTATATTTTGCATACGGTCAAAACTGTAGGAATGACGCTCCAAAACATTCAGCTCTTCATTTCCCTATTCTTCGTTTTGATTCTTCAAAACACCTCGACCACTTCCAATAATCATATACTGGTGCTTGTACTGCTTGGTACTTTGACTCCGTCAGGATGGATCCTCGGTGCTGAAACACGTACAATTTGTTTAAAACGTGCGGTTTGTAATCCTACCGTGAACATTGGATGGTGAGTGTGATGGACTGTAAGAACAGTGCACGGAACGAATGCTATCGAATCTCGATCAGTGGTTTCTAAATCCATCTTAAGGCCACAGAATTTTCCATATTAAGGTGGACCCTAAATCAAACAATTGCTTGTCTTCATCTATTCCAAAATTAAATTATCAATACCATTTTTTTTGCGCGACAGCCCCCAGTGGGCCAGTGCCTCCTCATTCACGAGGTTTCTAGATCACACACAACGACGCGCCACAGTCGGTAGGACTCCTCTGGACGAGTGATCAGCTCGTCGCAGAGATCTATACCTGACAACACACAACACTCACCACAGACATCCATGTCCCCGGTGGGATTCGAACCCACAATCTGAGCAGGCGAGTGGCCGCAGACCTACGCCTTAGACCGCGCGGACACTGGGACCGGCAATACATTTTATAAATTTTCAAACTTCCCTGATCCGCGTGAGTCTTAAACGAAACCGTCCAGCAGTTGGAACCCGCGACTTCTGAAAGTCATTGTGCAAGTTATCCAGTTCCTGCCATGCCATGAAGATACGAAGCTAACAAAAGCCGTTTGATGCGTCAAAAACTCAATAGCCTACTTCTTTTGCTACTTTGGACTCCTTCTGACTTTCGTTTCCATACGAAATCATGGCGGCACAACAAGCAAACTCGCTACGAGCAAAATCTTCTCGCCAGCCACTTTGTGCACGCGTGTCACGTGTCTTACATCCCTGCCTTAGACAGCTTTCAGATATTCACAATCAGCATTGCTCACGTTCTGAACTTCTGGGACTTTACACCGTCTAATGTTGTAGACTGACGCCGGCGTTTCTTATAAATATGCTGCCTCCATCTTCACGTTTGAAAATACTGGGTCTCAGTAGGAATTTCCTCCGAATCGTCGATATCATCCCGCAACACCACGTGATATCACAGCCCATAAAATAGCAGTATGAAACATGGACAGGTACAGCGAATTTTTATATTGACTTCAACAAAAATTTATTTCTTCTGGGATGTGACACCGTGTGCTTTGGCACACATTTAGCTACGCTGCACAGGAACCAGCTGCCTCCATCTTTATTGTGATATCCTTCAACGTACCGTAGTATCTCAAAACACAGTCTGCATACCCACCTCTCTGGTCACCTATGTTCCCACATTAACCAAAAACTGCCTTCTCTGTTCTCTGACAGTAAGCCAGCAAGGAGACCAGCTGACAACTAAACAGACGGAATGGAAGGTGTTGAAGAAAGACAGCAACCCGGACATGAAGCTGGAAGGACCGAGCAGCAGGCAGTACAAGACGGTCCACTTAAATCTGAAAAAGGAAATCCCCCAGGCCCACCAACATTTCCAGGGCAACTTCAAAACCATCCAGCCGTCCCAGCAGATCAGTTTCATTCACCAGGACATCAACTCTTTCGGTTACCTAACGACATCAGACGACGACTTGAAACCTGGCACGAGGAAATATTACTCCAGGCTCAAACTGATATTGACAGATACTTAGAATGCGTGACTCACCAACAGGAACAAGCTGGATACAGAGCTGATCTGTCAGGAGAAGCTACGTACCGGCGTCAACGTGAAACGGAACCTAAACATCTGTATGGCTTAAACGGAAGGCAACATACAAATCCAACGGCAGCATATGCAGACTCTGGCTCCAGGGGACACCAAACTCAGCAAGGGCACGAAAGGATACTGGCACAGAATGGACTAAGATTCCCTCAGCAGTCGGGAAGTCACTTTGCGCCTTCAAGGACTTCACAGGCAAGCCAAAACCAGAAACACTTACACTTTCAACAATATCAGGATTTTGATATTTGTCCAATGGGAAAATTGCCTTACGATGCTTGTAAGTGGCGAGGGGAGTATTATTACAGACAGGAGCACATCGTGCGTGACCACACTGCCCAACTTGTGTACAGTAACAGCACTACACTGCCTGCCAACAGCGCGGTCATAATGGCAACTCATAACGAGCATTTCCTTTGCTATACTGTAACTACACATCAGCCCGATAAGTTGTACTGCGTCGTACAACACGCCCGCGAGCAAAGTAGGCGGAAATGTGTGACGTCGTATCAGTTCAGGTGCGAAATTTGTGCAGCTAACAGATACGAAAAAATAGTAGAAACGCGACTGGTGGGAGATATTTACGACGATTTTGAAACTTTGGTGAAGCAAGGTAAATGTGTCAGGTGGGATGCTGAGGTGGTCAAACACTTCGTCCGAAACGATGCTATTGATGTCAGTTTTAAAATCTCGATGGCCGAACAAATTTAGGTCATATTTCCTGTCCGATAAGAGCCGACGTACTGGCCACAGTACTTTGAAACTTGAACCTTTTCAAGCCTAGCGGTTTCTTTACATACCACCAGGTTTAACATTAAAAAATTCTACATGGAGCTCGCCTTGCGTTGAATGTTTTGTACGGATATCGGGACAAAGAGCGACTTTTGCTTTATACATCATTAACTGACTGGTTTTTATAACCGTGGTGGAAAGTGTTTACAGCGCGGTACGGACTCATTCCTTATATAAAACAGATTACTTTTAGTCTTTAAAAGATCAGTATAATTGACTGGGTATTACGATGAAGGCTGACATTGTTTAAGTTCTTTATGCTACTGTAAATTACGTATATATTGTCAGTTTTAAAATTTTAATCCACATGCTGCAGTAACCTACACTTGTCTCATAAAAAGTGTCGCATCAATACAGTTTCGTTCCTAGACTCACAACGGAAAAACTAACTGCCAGTAAAGCCTTACATAGTTTATGACTACAGCTTGTTTTTCCTGCTTAAACCCTACACTATTATTTCTATGACAAACGACTGTCAGCGAGAAGCTGTTATTTTGTACGAGTCTTGAAGCCGGATGACGTAGGTGAGAAAAAAAATTGTAACGCGCTCGAGGAAAAGGAAATGGGTGAAGATGGGAAGGAGTAAGGAAAAGAAAGATCAATCAGATGACATAGTGAGACGCGGCTGCTTCTTACCTGAACAATACTAGAACGAAAGTTTAAAAAATGGGTTTAAGTGGACAGGGTTACGTGCGGCAAATGGACACAACGAGGGGTTTGAAGCTCACGCCGCAGCGTTGTCGATCCTTAAAGTTAGCACCGATAGGTTATTCCGAAACGTCGGTAAATAACTGCCAATGACGCTGCGCAAAACCCCAAAAGTTCGAAGATCTCGACTGTATAAAAAAAAGTCCACTTTTTGTGAGAGCACGGCCTGTCTGAAACAGAAAGTACAGAATGGAAATTCTGTTATGAGAAATGGGGGGATATTTTTTAGCAACAATTTCGAAAAATAATAGAAAGTAAAGGGTGTGCTTCAATGTTTGTTACTGTTGCCATTTGGTGGTACTGTCGTGGGTAAGACAGTCATTCGGTTTACGTTCAAACACGCGAAAATCTGATTTTAAAAATTTGAAATCTGGGCTGTTCTGGGATGTTATGAAGAGTAACCGAACTTTCGGGTCAACCTATCGGTCCCATCCTCGATAGAATATAATAATAATGGAGTTCGAGCCCTTCTGGGCCCGATGCACCTAGGTGTTAAGAAAGGCCCTTTGTGCCCCATATTCTATATTAAGTTAAAATGAGCCCTGTTCCTTCAACAAAGTTCCAGATGCCCCCCCCCCCCATACGTAATTCCCAATTACCTCCCGGTCCAAAAGAAAAGGAACCCAGGTATAAATGCAAAAGTTACTATGTACAGTTGCCTATTTCTACTTAACTGGAGCCCTCCGTAAAATCCATACTGGAGCTCCCCGTTGCGGAGCTTTCCTTGAACTCTGAATGACTCTCAGTCTCAATCCCGCAGGATCAGCAGAAAGCCTCCGGGTCCAGAAAAAGGAACCCAGGTATAATGTCAAAATTACTATGTACAATTTCCTTATACTGGAGTTCTATCTTCTAGGTTCAAGCTTGACCCTTGAGACCTTCGAAGGATTAAGCTTGACACTTCAGATAAGACCGACACGTTGTCCCGAAACCTTCGTAACTGCCAATCTATGCTACGTAACGTTGTACTTCGCGGCGGAAGCCTGAAATCACGACAGAAAGTTCCCTGCTAATTCCATTCAACGTTCCATCGTCGTGCACAAATGTCAGGTCTGGCATTTACCTTAAACGTTAACTGTTTTCACAGTCGCAAGAAGGTGTTCCTCAAATGCGATTCGGCAAGTAAATGCCGCTGCAATGTGCAAAAGGTAATTTGAATATTGTTATTCTTATAAAACTCACCTGAAATAAATTTAATTTCTATTTGCCGACGACTCACTCCTTCAAATACTTCTGAATTGTTGCAATGCCATCGTAATTAAAATAACCGCATTTTGAATATAATTTTGTATTTAGTGGATCTGAATATCGGCCAATTAATACTCGTTTTTCGAGGGCATGACATGGTATTTTTATTTAGTAATATATCTCATACACTGGTATAAAATGTATTTATTATTACACTCGTAACAATTTTACTAGGGGTTACGCAATAACATTCCGACTGCTAAAGAGTTCCGTGACCAAAGTCACGTAGGAAACACTGTCTTATCAAATTAGCTTCCTAGGTACAAAGTTGCAGGTTTTTTCAGTGTATGACCCTGCCTAAGCCCTCGACTAACCCACTGGGCTTGCCCGCTTTTACAACCACGTTCGCAGAGTCACAATATGGAAACCCCCTATTACGAACTGCTAGATGTTCATATTGTGCGACCACATGGATCATATCAGAGCCCCAAACCCTACGGACTGGGTTTGTCCGAACTGCGGACACTCTTCAATATCGCATCACAGCTTTCATTATAACGAAACTGAAAACTGATACATATTGTCTGGAGTTCTCACAGCGGTCAATGTCAGTAGTTTGGTGGACGGCAAGAATCTGTTGCCTCCACTTTCTACCCTGAAGATGGAGTCAGCATCTTCCTTTCTAACCTTGATGTACGTCCACCAGAGAAGACGCATTGAACCATTTAAGACAGTAATAGTAACAACTACTAGGCTAAAAACACAATGACTTCTTCTCAACGATATGAATATTAATATTAATTATCGATAATGATCACAAAGAAAACACCGTATTAACTGTAGCCTAGAGTCCATACGGATTTATGGTAAAAAAGTGAAACAAAAAACCGTATTAATCACATAAGTATGCTTGGCATGTAGTTTTATTTCGTTTTATTTTAAAACGTATCAATAAACATACTTTCAAATAAAGTGGTTAAAATTACTGTTCAACGCTTTATCGTCATTGCCCCATTTCCTTCTTCAAAACTTCCGCATGAACCGATATACTCTAGCTGAGAACTATTGGCATGAGAAGTTTCACTCTCATTCCAAAGGGCCGTCTATTGAGGAGCGTCCATGCATGCTTTTCGTCACTGCCTAGAGTTACTAGCAGTTAGTGCCGTTAGCTGCTATCTTGTCTTTCCGTTGTGTGTGGCACAGTGCGGCCGTTCAAAAAGGCACAACAGCAGCCATCTAGCGGGGAGATGAACAAATAGACAGCACTCGAATCCGCCGAGCGCCCTGCAATCCACTCCACAGCCAGCATGTGCAAACCGAAGCCTGCTAGCAACTTCACACAGTGCTAACACAAACATAATACACAATAAAGCCTTTTATTAGACACAAAATTTAATTCTTAATGTTTATCATCCACGTGAGATCCGGAGTTCCTCCAACATTTCTACACCGCAGCAACATCATTCTAACCACTTCCATGGAGCAGATTCCTTCCTGATAAACCAATACTCCAGTAGCCAACCAACCAACCCTTCCTGTTCTATGGAAGCCTAAGCTGCGTCGCTGTACTTACAAGAGTGCGCCACTTGTCACTGTCTCCAGCCAGATAAATCCAGTCCACACCTTCACAACATATGTATTTTATTCATCCTTATATTATCCTGCCATCTACGCCATGGTCTCCAAAGTAGTGTCTTCCTTGCAGATTTTGCGATGAAAATTTCCTACGCGTTTCTAATTACCTCCACGTATTGTCCAGCTCATCCTCCGTGATTTAATTCAGTAACAATATTTGAAGAAGACTACAAATTTTGAAGCAGCTGATCTAACCAGCTTTTTCTACCCTTCTTTCACCTCTACTTAGTACAAAACATTATTTACTAATCACCATGGCAAGCGATGCTGTGCGTGGTGTGATCAAATGGCCTGCGGGTGCATGACAGTCACTAAATAAAGATTGAAGTCAAATAAATAAAAGTATCAGACGTTGTGGCCATATCACAGATTTCTTTCTTCTTTCTCAGTCTGACGTCTTCTACCTACCCACTGTAAGTGCAGAGGGTTATCGCTGCAGCATATCACACTCAGTGACACACACACACACTCACACACACAATCAATAAGAATCCTCTGGACGGGGGATTGGTCCGTCGTGGAGGCCATCACTCAATTCGCCGTTGTAACTCATCTAACACTCTCAACCCGACAGCCAGCTGCGTGCGCGATGACGTTACAATATGAGTCTTGATGTCATCAGTACAGTAATTAGGGTCACAAGACGAAATATGCTGCGGCCCCGACAAGGAATAACCCTTCGCAGCCTCAGACTACCTTGAGTTATACTCGGCCTGTGACGCGCAGTAAACATTCCGTCTCGGTTATAAAAGCCAATCAGCTGATGTTGTATAGGGAAATAATCGCTGTTTGTTCTAAGATCCGTACAAAACCTAAATACACTGTGTGGGAAGAACGTGGAATTTTTTAATATTAAATCTGGTGGTACATATGGTGACCACTGGGGTTTGTTGCGATTATGTTTTTATTTGGGTATCTTTTGTGTCCTCTTCGCAATTTTTGTTTTTGTTTTTACCGTGCTCGTTTCTTCCTATTTCCCCTCTGATTGCTATCATTCTAACCTCACCCCTAATAGTGTCACTCGGTATCCTTTGGTTTCGTCCTGGCTGACCGGGGAATCGGATTTGAATTCTTGCCAGGCGCAAAAAGTGTCCACGCATATTCTCCACAGCGTCCAAGACCGGCTCTGCATTGTATGAATTCTTAACGCATATAGCACAAAATCGTATAAATGAGAAGCGTACGGAGATTTCACGAATCGTACGAACATGCGTCACACAAACACAAATAGACTCTCACTTAACATGTGACGTGGTGCGCTCAGACATTCTGGAATAAGCTTCCATCACAGAGTCTTGCCACTCGGTAGAGATGAAACATGCGAGTTATCTCGTCGCTGCTGTAGCAGGATATGAAACGCGATTAGTCACTGCCCCAGTTGAGAGAGTGCAGGCAGAGGTTGAAGATGAGTACTAGCAAGTGGCTGGCTGGAAAGTCTGAGAGGTGGCCACGGTGGATTCAGAGGTTTTCTAAACACACAGGTACGTTGTTGTTGTTGTTAATAGCACTTTATTTTATAACGCTGTATCAAATGAGAAATAGCTTTACGGGTATCGAATTGAGGAACGTGGGAAATAGAGATCATGGCTTGCAACCTAATGAATAGGCCTGTTGCAGTGACTGGATACAAAGCCAGCTCAATCTTTTTTTGGCGTAATGGCAAAGGTAAGTTTCAGGAATACTTGTAGTGCATGCGCCACGGCCGTCTGTGTTCTTCCGAATGTGACAAATCCATAAATGCGTGACTGATTTTCATTAAATTTAGGTTGGGATTACTTAATAAACTTGTCCGTCGATACATTCGAATTTTGGTTAAAGCCGGACATCCGATAATCACAAACGAGTATATATCAACCACGAAAGCCAGTGTAACTGTTATGTCTTATACAGGGTCCGCCAGCGAATCGGGCAACTTTTAGGCGTTAAAAACAATTAAAAGTATTGGATATCATGATATATTTACATTTAAAATGAAGTACATACTTCAGCATTTGCAGAAATGAGCGAAACAGTGGTCTTGAAACATAACACAGAACATAAAAAACACATCTTTCTAAAAATCACACACCGATAAGTCGGGTGATCTTGCTGGCCATTCGATGTCGTCATATCTGGATATGAGATGTCCAGGAAAAAGTGGGCGCAAAATGCTCATTGCAATTTTTGCAGTGTGACTTGTAGCCCCATCTTGTTGAAAGTAAGTGGTTTTGTTCACTGGAAGACCTTGGAGACGAAGAATGAAGAGGTCCTGTAACATGTGTGCGTAATGCACAGAGGTCAAAGTGCAAGCATTTCCACGTTCGTCCTCAAAGAAGTAAGGACCGATAATGGCGAAGGCTGCAACAGCACACCACACCGTCATTTTAGAACTGTGCAGTGGTTTTTGTACGCCTGACATTGCTTTCTGACAGTCCCAGTTTCTTGGAATGACGCACAGCCGACCGGCGAGGACTTGTTCGAATGATGCTCTCACAGCGTCAATGTTCCGTGGGGAGCAAACTGTTTTAACACTACCACCTTTCTTCTTAACAGTTGAGCCGGTCTTTTCAAATTTGTTTACCCACGTCTTTATGGCATGAGCTGACGGCACTTTACTGTTTGGATGAATCCCGAATTTCTTGCGAAATTCACGTCGGGCGGCAACGTAGCTATCGTTGTTCTTATAAAATGATTTAACGCCGAAAGCACACTGTGCACCGGTACACGACTCCATTCCAAACTGAACGCTATTCACGGCCACGCCACCTGGCAGCATCATTCCCCTTCACCGCTTACGCTAAAAACAGAAAAACGCCGTTGCCAAATCGCCCGATTCACTGGCGGACCCTGTACAAAAAAAAATCCGACTTCAGACACCACATTAAGTTTTATGTTGCAGTAATTTAGATGGACGAGGTAACAGGGGAGTGGAGAAAACTACAGGATGAGGAGCTTAATGATCTATACTCCTCACCAAATATTATTCGGTTGGTCAAATCGATAATAATAAGATGGGCGGGGTATGTAGCACGTTATGGGGGAGAGGAGAGGCGTATAGAGGGTTTTGGTGGGGCAACCTGCGGGAAGGAAAACACTTGGAAGACCCAGGCGTAGACTGGAAGATAATATTAAGCTGGATCTTCAGGAGGTGGGATAAGTGCATGGACTGGATTGATCTGGCTCAGGATAGGGACAGGTGGCGGACACTTGTGAAGACGGTAATGAACCTTCGGGTTCCGTGAAATGCGGGGAATTTTTGGACTAGCTGAGATCCGGTTAGCCTCTCAAGAAGGACTCTGCTCCATGCAATAAATAAGTCAGGTCAGTCAGTCACAGTAATTTATGAGTACCCATTTTCTCGTTTACAGTTGATTGTGTCCGCAGCCGCGTACAATGAATGTAGTTGACATCCAGAAGCTGTCTGTCCTTCCAAGCAAATGCCGGGATATACCTTAAATTAGGTCACGACCACTTCCTTCTTTATTCTTTCTAATTGCAATCACACCTACACGACGGTTCGGTACAACATGACGTCATACAGCGAGGCATTAAATTGAGCCACAGAGAGATAAAACATATACATAGCTGACTAAGCGTCTGGTGTGGGCCGCGATAGCTCAGTCGGCATAGCGACTCCCCTCGAGCTGGAGGGTCCGGGGATCAAATCCCAGTGGCGGCGAGATTTTCCGCACCCGCCCAGACTGGTCGTGTGCAATGAATACCGGGTCTTTCTCGCGGTAAAGCGGCCGGGGCGTGGTGTTGACCACACCTACATCTAGCGCCGAGGTTAAAGAAAGAGTAGATCAATACCTCTACTCCCCCTCTGTGCCTTCATGGCATGTTATTGGGTGAACTCTACTCTTTTATGTAAGAGTCTGTTAGCCACGCTACTTGTAACTGAATTGTTAAGCATCCTATACACACACAGTGAAACCGAGCGAATTTGCTTTGTGACGTCATAACTTACGGAAAACTGAGTATAGTACGCAGTTTTGACAGGCATTAGCGCAGGCCTCAGAACTGTCCTATCCACTCGTCTTTCACACACAGAACTGCGCAGTTCACTCAGGGATTCCCACAGTTTCCTCAGTTTACCTGCCGACACCACGATGGCGTAACCTCGAGACATCCGTGTCTAGCAGTTCAGTGAGCAGATGAGCATCGCATGATAATTCCTTTTCAAATACCACTTCTTACTCCACATTTTACGCTTTCTGTTCTTCTCTTTGGATAACATTATGGCCAATGTGGCTAGCAAACAGCAAACGACAGCCTTGTTTTTATCTACTATAGTCACACGCACTAGAAGACACACAGAACTGACAAAAAAAACCTGCAAAACCTGATGGGAAACCTGTGCTGTGCCAGAGAACATTCAGATCAGTTTTTCGTGCAGATTTTTACACAGTTAAACTGCACGGTTTAATTTGACATTCAGAGGACCGTGCATCGTGATATATTCTTATAATAAAACCAACGAGGGACCTGATGGGAAACCGTGCTGTGCCAGAGAACATTCAGATCAGTTTTTCGTGCAGATTTTTACACAGTTAAACTGCACGGTTTAATTTGGCATTCAGAGGACCGTGCATCGTGATATATTCTTATAATAAAACCAACGAGGTGCACTAATATCTCAAATTTATATTTGGATTAGGACTATACATGTTTCGGACAGTATCTCTGTCCATCATCAGGAGTCTAGCACTGTACACACAGCAATACATACAGGTTTTGCTAGTCAGCAAAACCTGTATGACATATACCTATTGCTGTGTGTGCAGAGCTAGTCTCCTGATGATGGGCAGAGAGACTGTCCGAAACATGTAGAGTCCTAATCCAAAAATAAATTTGAGTTATTAGTGCACCTCGTTGGTTTTATTTTAAGAATGCGCAGTTTAATTTAGAGTGTATGGGGCCCTTTAGCCGGGACATATCACTCCATAGAAGTGTGCTGCAGGCAGCATACACACGTGGTTTTTCTCGCTTTCAAAGTGATCCTACACTGTTTACATGATTAATACTGAAGTCTTCCCTGTGTGAATGGGTGAGTGCAGGCATGTTGCTGTATTTATTAAACTTTAAATCGAACGTGTTTTGAAGTGTTGCTGCCTGATAATGGCGGTCGATCGACAAAACTATAGGAGGAACGATTGCTTGTTTCTTATAGTGTATATACGTTGTATGTGCAAATTGTTAGTTTGTAATAATAAGAATCATATACTGTATTGCACATAAAGTATCATCAGCTAATCATGTGTACAAAGGTTTGCTGATTAACAGCTACTTGGCCATATTTCAGCTGTTGTAACTTCAACAACCGTTCTAAACGTCCATTGCATTTGGACACAAACCGCTCCAGCCTGACTAATGCAATTTTAGTCATCGATGCGCAGTAACCTCTGTAACTAAGTGAAACATCCGATACACACGTTAAAACTTCAAAGGCCACATTTAATCTCAGCTATAAATAAAGACCCAGTCCGTACCGCGCGGTAAACACAATCCGTTTCGGTTATAAAAACCAACGAGTTAATGCTGTATAGGGAAATAATAGCTGTTTGTTCTGAGATCCGTACACATCAATACACTGCGTGGGCAGAACGTGGAACTTTTGAGTGTTAAAACTTGGAAGTTTGTCATCCCCGTTGTGTGTGTGTGTGTGTGTGTGTGTGTGTGTGTGTGTGTGTGTGTGTGTGTGTGTGTGTGTGTGTGTGTGTGTGAAAACTGGAAAGTGTATGTAGTCAAACACAACTATGTCAATTAAGATGTTTTAATGACTATACTAGACAACTACACTTTTCGGCCCCTACTGGTCACCTGGAGGTTGTCTTCACACACACACACACACGCGCGCGCGCACGCACAGTAGGACCTTAAGTTCTTTTGAAGACAACCTGATGATGGCCAGTAAAGGCCGAAACGTGTAGTTGTCTACTATAGTCATTAAAACATCTTAATTGACATAGTTGTGTTTGACTACATACCCTTCCCAGTTTCAGTGATAAACCTGGTGTTTTGTAAAGCAACTACTACCCACAGATTTTCCCCTTGTGGAACGAGAATCAGCGAACTCCAACCCCCCCCCCCCTCCTTCGTTGAGAAGTGTACGTTTCCACACGTGTCCATTTTTTGCTTGCTTTCCAGGTACACGTTTGGCCAATATTCCAATCATCCGATACCTCAACCCATACGCTATTTTTCACAAATGTTGAAGAGAAAAAAAGATTTTCGACCCTGTAATCTCGAACGTACATTTAAAGCAATTCACAAAGAATTTACAACCGGAACTGAACATCGCATATGTATTTTTCTAAATTGCTTTGAAACCACGGTGACAGCATAACTTCCACCGATTGTTACGATGTGACTAGAAATAAATCTCGATATGGACACCTGTGCTTACAGGCTCGCAAATAGCTGCGCTGACTCAAGATTCAATCCAGTCTGCTAATAATTTAAATTTCATTTTCATTTCAGATTCCACCAACCCAGACCAGACTACACAGAACCCTGAAGACCTGGAGAATAGCCTTCTCAAGAACCTAGAATGTCCCGTATGCATGGAGTATATGACTCCACCGATTATCCTGTGCCATAACGGACATAACGTTTGTAACAACTGCAGACCTGAGCTGGATAACTGCCCGAAATGCAGACAACCATTTCTACAGGCAAGAAACTACGCCCTGGAGGACCTATGTTACAAGGTAAAGTACCCTTGCAAATTCCAAGACGATGGCTGTGAGGAGACGTTCTCAGGGAAATACATCAAAGAACATCAAACCGTCTGTCATCATGGAACTCACCCTTGTCTGCTAAACAGAGTTCCGGAAATCGAGTGTGATTGGAGGGGATCGTTCACAGAATTCATCAAACATTTTGAGAGCCAGCATGAAGACTACGTTTGCAGGGAATCCAGTTTCCTCTCTCCCGAGAGAAATACCTCAATCTCCATCCTTCTCGTGCACAACGAGATATTCCTCTATTACAAGTGTTTCAGGGACGGCAAGTGTTTCTGTGCTGTGTACCTTTTCGGGACCAGTGCTGAAGCTTCTGGCTTCAAGTACAAGGTAAAGCTACGTGCTGAGAACAGCATAGAGAAGCTGTCACAGGTGAACTTGGTCCGCAGCATAACCGAGGATTTCGAAGCGACGTTGAGAGGTGGACACTGTATGAGACTAGACGACGAGGTGGTCAGGCAATATGTAGTGGAAGAGGTACTGCAGCTGCACGTGGAAGTGAGCTATACGAAAGTATGTGAACTGGAAGAACCTGAAAAGTGCAAGGTAAGGAGTGGTGGTCTTCGTCCCACGTTCTTTGCCAGCAGTTCCTGGGACTTGTGCAAATGGTGGCGATAGTTGCTGCTCATCATCCAAAAAATGCGAAGCAGGCAACAAAGCAACGTTTAGCTCGAGTGCTCAGAGACGTGACGTATCGATTTGCCTGACTTCACACTTACTTCGCCTTGTAAATGCGACATTCGCTCTTCTGGGACGTTACGTTACACAGCGTAGATTGGTAGTTACCGATGTTTAGGGGCACCTTTTAGCCCCATATTCAAGGGTGAGGCTGTCCAAGAAGACTGACCCTTGAAGATGAGACTGATAGGTTGTCCTGAAACGTCAGTAATTATCTGCCACGCTGCATAACATCCCAGAGGAGCGAACATGTATGGATTTGTGAATAGTTATCCACGTCACAGAGGAGCATGCTGACCTTATTGTTAGGGTCAGTGGACCCTTAAGCTGATTTTTTCGAAACGTCTGTATTTCTCAGTCACCAAGACGCCTTGTCCAAGAAGACATATCTTCATCAACATCACACTGACAACCTCAAGTCTGTCGCTTATTTGTCGCATAATGCAGTCTGTGCGTGAATTCATTTTTCTTTATTCCATTACTGTATTTAAAATCGATTGTGCCTTTGTTGTATACGTTAGTGAGTTCAGACGTGCTTATTTTCCTCTGGCTTGCAATTAATATCGAATGTCACATTTCAGTGGTTATTATTTTTTGCTCCATATTAGCCGGATCCTGGATACCGATTATAGAAAACGTATTTTTAATCGGTTCCCCGGTTATAATGAAATACAAGCTCCATCAGGCAAGGCGACTCGCCCGAGAGTATATTCACCTTATCTGCGCTGGAACGTGAAAACCCCGTTCTGTTGTGTGTTGTGTTTGACAGAGTGGGTGTGAAACGTTTTATTCAGCACAGAGTGCTTATAGTCAACACTTTTTTTTTAGCAAAGTGTGCATCATGGTAAAAAAAAATTAGCCGAAATTTCGTAAAACTCCCGCGTCGACCGTGCCTTGTAAAAGAATATAATACAGAAGAGTGGAAATTTTTTTAACCACATGTTCGGTGCTATCTTATGTGTGCAGTGAGTGCGCCCAAAATCATGGAGCCTGTTTTTTCTACGAAATAATAAATCCTTACCGGTATGTACCGTTTTTTATAGAATTAATATAAGAAAAAAGTGCGGCTCTTCATGCCGGACAATGCCACGGCCAGCACAACACATTCCTGCGTGTCTGCCATAGAAGAGGTGTTTGGCGAACGGAGATGATGACATCTAGATCTCCAGATCTGAATTCGTAAATATTTAGCATGTAGTTAAGAAGTCAGCGTCCTCAAGAGACTCAATAACTAATACCCAAACATTACACTGTGCGAGTATATAAAATCAAAATAATCTGATACTAAAGTGTCTTGATTTACACATAGAAGAAAGACAGACTGCAGTTTCATTACGTCCCCAATACGCACGGCTGTCAAATTTCGGAATACCAGTTCTGCAGTGCGGTATGTTTTACTGGGATAGTAAAGCACGCTTGTGACAAGGCTCATAAAATGTGTATTGGTTGTCAGGCGGCTACCGCTGTAAGTCAGTACTCAACGTTTGCATGCAATGCACGTCGTCAGCTTGTTCTCGATGTGTCTTAATTGATGTACGCCTACTGACAATTAACACTTAGCGCAGCCACACATTTGTTACATGGTGCTGCGGACTGCCACTGAGGGCTACACACACACATACATACATACATACATACATACATACATACAAACATATACAGGATGTTTCACGACTTTAGGGCATAACTGCAGGAGGTGATTTCCTAGGTCTTTGTGATCAAAAAAGTTCATATAAACATGTGTCCGATTTTGGACGGTTACGGAGTTATGACCGT
>Ga0131853_10006026_pt1 | contig 21894 bp, 15 predicted proteins | sample TergutLab28metaG_FD_92764 | JGI IMG/M metagenome (GOLD analysis project Ga0131853, IMG submission 92764) | Labiotermes labralis P1 segment gut microbial communities from Petit-Saut dam, French Guiana - Lab288 P1 (version 2) (version 2) | ecosystem: Host-associated > Arthropoda: Insects >... | reverse complement strand
GTGCCGACCGCGAGGAGGCTGCCGTGGATCGCGACGATCTGATCCTCATCAGCGTGGATGACCACATCATCGAACCGCCGGACATGTTCGCCGGCCACCTGCCAGCGAAGTACAAGGATGACGCGCCGCGCCTGGTGCATGCCGATGACGGCACGGACGTGTGGAAGTTCCGGGACGTGACGGTGCCGAACGTGGCGCTGAACGCGATCGCGGGGCGGCCGAAGGAAGAGTACGGGATGGAGCCGCAGGGCCTGGACGAGGTCCGGCCGGGCTGCTATGACGTGCACGAGCGGGTCAAGGACATGAACGCCGGGGGGATCCTGGCGTCGATGAACTTCCCGTCCTTCCCCGGGTTCGCCGCGCGCCTGTTCGCCACCGGCGACCCGGAGTTCTCGAAGGCGCTGGTGTCGGGGTACAACGACTGGCATATCGACGAGTGGTGCGGGGCCTACCCGGGCCGGTTCATCCCGATGGCGCTGCCGGCGATCTGGGACCCGCAGGCGTGCGCGGAGGAGGTCCGGCGGGTCGCGAGGAAGGGCTGCTACTCCCTCACGTTCACCGAGAACCCGGCGGCGCTGGGGTACCCGTCGTTCCACTCCGAGCACTGGGACCCGCTGTGGCGGGCGCTGTCGGAGACCGGGACGGTCCTGAACGTGCACATCGGCTCCTCGGGGCGGCTGGCGATCACGGCGCCGGACGCGCCGCCGGACGTGATGATCACGCTGCAGCCGCTGAACATCGTGCAGGCGGCCGCGGACCTGCTGTGGTCGCGGGTGGTCAAGGAGTTCCCGGACGTGCGGATCGCCCTGTCGGAGGGCGGGACGGGCTGGATCCCGTACTTCACCGACCGCCTGGACCGGACGTATGAGATGCACTCCACCTGGACCGGGCAGGACTTCGGCGGGAAGAAGCCGTCGGAGGTGTTCCGGGAGCGGTTCCTGACCTGCTTCATCTCCGACCCGGTCGGGGTCAACCTGCGCCACGAGATCGGGATCGACAACATCTGCTGGGAGTGCGACTACCCGCACAGCGACTCGATGTGGCCCGACGCCCCCGAGGTCCTGCACGACGTCCTGACCAAGTACGACGTGCCCGACTCCGACATCAGGAAGATGACGCACGAGAACGCGATGCGCTGGTACCGCTTCGACCCGTTCGCGCACGTGCCCAGGGAGCAGGCCACCGTGGGCGCGCTGCGCGCCGCCTCGGCCGGCCACGACGTGTCCGTCAAGGGCCGCAGCCACCAGGTCATCTCCTCCGCGGAGAAACTGGCGGCCTTCCACGGCGGTTTCAAGGAGTTCTCGGAAAAGATGAAGAGCGGCACCCGGTAACCGTCCTCCCGCCTGCGAAACACCCCGGCCGGCACGAGGAGAGGACGCCGATGCCGCTGACGGACACCGTTCCGGATCTCGTGCGGTCCGCCGCCGACCGCTTCGGCGACGACGAGGCGGTCATCGACGGCCCGGCCCGGATCACCTTCTCCGGCCTGGCCGAACGGATGGAGGCGGCGGCCGGCGCCTTCCGCTCCCTCGGCATCCGGGGAGGGGACCGGGTCGCCCTCTGGGCCCCGAACAGTGCCGCCTGGATCGTCGCCGCCTACGGGATCCTCAACGCGGGCGGCGTCATCGTCCCGGTCAACACCCGCTACAAGGCCGCCGAGGCCACCGACGTGATCACCCGCAGCGGCGCGAAGCTGGCCGCGGTCCAGCCCGGGTTCCTCGGCGCCGACTACGAGGGCATCGCCCGGTCCGCCGGGGTCCCGGTCGTCGACCTGACGTCGGGCTTCCTGGACAGCGGCTCCCCGTACCGGGCGCCGGTGAAGGGGACGGACCCGAGCGACATCTTCTTCACCTCCGGCACCACGGGCCGGTCCAAGGGCGTCGTGATGAGCCACGCCGCCTGCGTCCGGCCGTGGGTCGAATGGTGCGCGCTCACCGGCCTGACCCGCGGAGACCGCTACCTCGTGGTCAACCCGTTCTTCCACGTCTTCGGCTACAAGGCGGGCTGCGTCGCCTCGCTGATCGCCGGGGCGGCCGTGCTCCCCGTCCCGGTCTACGAAGCGGACGCGGTCCTGAACCTCGTCGAGAAGGAGCAGGTCACGGTGCTGCCGGGGCCGCCGGCCCTCTACCACTCGCTGCTGACCGCGGCCGCCTCCGGGGAGAAGGACCTGTCGTCGCTGCGGCTGGCGGTGATCGGCGCGGCGGACATCCCGGTGGAACTGATCCGCCGGATCCGCCGGGACCTCCCGTTCCAGGCGGTCCTCACCGGCTACGGCCTCACCGAGGCGGGCGGGACCGTGACCCTCAACCGGCGGGAGGACTCGGCCGCCGACATCGCCACCACCGCGGGCCTGCCCTGCGAAGGGGCCGAGGTACGGATCGACGGCGACGGCGAGGTCCTGGTCCGCGGCTACCGGGTCATGGACGGCTACCTGGACGACCCGGCCGCCACCGCCGAGGCGATCGACCCCGACGGCTGGCTGCACACCGGCGACCTCGGCACCCTCGACGCCGGCCAGCGGCTGAGGATCACCGGCCGGAAGAAGGACCTGTTCTTCGTGGGCGGGTTCAATGTCTTCCCCGGCGAAGTGGAAGGCTTCCTGCTGGAACACCCGGCCGTCGCCCAGGCCGCCGTCCTCGGCGTCCCGGACGACCGCCTGGGCAGCGTCGCCCGCGCGTTCCTCGTCCGCGCGCCCAGAGCCGGCCTCACCCCGGAAGAGCTCATCGCCTGGTGCCGCCCCCGCATGGCCGGCTACAAGGTGCCCCGGTCGGTCGTTTTCCTCCCCGAACTGCCCCTCAACGCCGCCGGCAAGGTCGACAAAGCCCGGCTCGCTGGCTAAGACGAGGGCTGTCGATCCGACAGCAGCCTGGTCAGGGTGACCGGGCGCAGCCCCCGGCTGGCCAGGCCGTGCATGATGGCGGGCAGGGCGGTCACGGTGCCGGGATGCCCCAGATGCATGCTGACGATGGACCCCGGCCGCGTTTTGCTGAGCACGGTCGACACGACAGCGTCCGGGCCGGGGTCGGTGTAGTCGAGGGAGTCCACATCGTAGGACACGCAGGTCGGGTAGCCCGCCTTGCGGGCCTCCTGCTCGATGAGCGGCGTCGCCGTCGGTGTCTGGGAGGGCCGGAACCAGCGGCCGGCCGATCCGGTCAGGGTCCGCAGTTCCCGTGCGCATCCGGCGATCTCCGCGTACGCAGCGGAGGCGTCCATGGCCTTGATATCCAGGTGGTGCATGGTGTGATTGCCCAGGTCATGGCCGCCGCGCAGGATCCGCCGCGCGACCTCGGGATACTGGGTCAGCCAGGTCCCGACGGCGAGCACCGTGACCTGTCCTCCCGCCCGTTCGGCCTCCGACAGCAGCGCGTCAGCGATGGAGACCGGTCCCTGCCCGTGGAAGGTGAGCGCCACCTGGGACCGGTCCCGCGGCCCGTGGATCACCTGAGGGCCAAGGTTCATGGCCGGGCGGCGGGACGGGCTCGCCGCCGGAGACGGAACCGCGGAGGCCGGCCGGGAACCGGCGTCGCCGGCGGGCCCGCTCGCCTGACGAGTACCCGTGCAGGCCGCCAGCCCCGCTCCGGTCGCGGCCGCGCCGGACAGGAAAAGGAATCTGCGCCGCTTAAAAAGCATAGGCGGAACACTACTCGCCGCCGGATGGCGGCGCGACTTGCAATCGACCTCGCTCGCCAGGGCGAAATGACCGGAGATGAGCCTCCGTTCCCGTATATAACCTCCCTATTCTGACGCTGGTCAGACGTTTCCAGGGAACCTGAACAGGGGTTCTGTATTCAGCGAGAATTCTGCAGAACGGAGCGCGTTGATAACGATTTTCAGAGGAATTTCGTCCCCGTTCGTCGTCGCCGCGAACGGTATTCTGTGTCGACATCCGTGAGCGTGGTCAGCCACAGGAATCGCGGGTACGACCGTCATCGGACAGCGACAACTCAGAGGAATTCACGGCGCAAGCATGAGCGAACCACAGCCCGCAGTAGTGACCCGCAGGCGTGCCCTGACAACCCTCGCCGCGTTCGGCTGCGGATCGACCCTGCTGGCCGCCTGCACATCGCCGGCCCCGGAGCGGGATTCCCGGGCATCGACGGCGCGGGCAGGTATCCGGGCACCGGCATCCCGGAAAGGCTCCGAGCCGACCGCGGGCACGGCATCGCCGGACGTGTACGCCCACACCAGGCCCGGGATGATGAACCCGAAATGGGCCCGCGACCCGCTCCGCGTCTACGTGCCGAACAGCCTCAGCAACACCGTGACCGAGATCGACCCCCGCAGCCACCAGGTCATCCGGACATTTTCCGTCGGCGCGACCCCGAACCACGTCACCCCGTCCTGGGACGGCAGCGTCCTGTGGGTGAACGACACCGGCGGCAACACCCTCACCCCGGTCAGCCCGCGGACCGGGCGCCCCGGACGTCCGGTCCCCGTCACGGACCCGTACAACCTGTACTTCACCCCCGACGGCCGCCAGGCACTCGTGATGGCGGAGAACCATAACCGGATTGACTTCCGGGACCCGCACACGATGCGGCTTCGCGACTCGATGCACATCCCGGCCGACGGGATCAACCACCTCGACTACACCGTCGACGGCGGCCACGCCGTGGCCAGCTGCGAGTTCGGCGGCGCGGTCGTCTGGATCGACATCCGGGCCCGCCGGGTCGTCTCCACGCTCACCCTCGGCAAGTCCATGAACGCCCCGGCCATGGCGCCCGGGCCGGGCTACGCGATGCCGCAGGACGTCCGGCTGTCCGCCGACGGCACGATCTTCTACGTCGCCGACATGGCCGCGAACGGCCTGTGGCTGATCGACGCGCGCCGCTTCCGGAAGATCGGCTTCCTGCACACCGGAGCCGGCACCCACGGCCTGCAGGTCGCCCGGGACGGCAGGCGCCTGTTCATCTCCAACCGCGGCGAGGGATCGGTGTCGGTCCTGGACATGAGGGACAACCGCCTGATCGCCAAGTGGCGGATCCCGGGCGGCGGGTCACCCGACATGGGCGGGATCACGCCCGACGGCACAGTGATGTGGTGGGGAGGCCGCTATAACGGCGTCGTCTACGCCATGTCGACCGTCAACGGCCGGCTCGTCGCGAAGATCCCCGTCGGAGACGGTCCCCACGGCCTGTGCGTCTTCCCCCAGCCCGGCCGGTACTCCCTGGGCCATACCGGCAACTTCCGCTGACGCGGCCCCGGGCTACCGCGCCTCCAGCATCTGGCCGGCGCGGGCGTCCGGGACGTCCTCGCCGTCGAGACGGGACACGGCGCCGTTGACCCACATGTGGGTGACGCCGGTGCTGCGCGCGATCAGGCGGTCGGCGCCGCCGGGCTGGTCGTAGACCCGCTCCAGCGAGGTCGCGCCCACCGCCGAGGGGTCGAACGCGACCAGGTCCGCGAAGTATCCCTCCTTCACCAGGCCCCGGTCGGCGATCCGGAACGCCGACGCCGCATGGCCGGTGAGCCGCCACACCGCGTCCTCCAGCGTCAGGGCGGAACGTTCCCGGACCCAGTGCCCGAGCAGGTCCGTCGAGTAGCAGGCGTCGCAGAGCTGCGAGGCGTGGGCGCCCGCGTCGGACAGGCCGAGGATCGTCCGCTTGTCGGCGAGCAGCGAGCCGATCTCGTCGTCGGCGTCGTTCTCCAGCACGACCCGGAACCGGGTCACGGCCCCGGCCGCGTCGTCCGCCAGCGCGATGTCCAGCATCAGGTCGAACGGCGTCGTGCCCCGGGTCTTCGCGAGTTCGTCCAGCGGGACCCCGGCCGCGTCAGCCGAAGCGGACGTCTCCTGCACCGACACCTTGAGCCACCGGGCCTCCCAGGCCGCCAGGGTCGCGGGCCGGGCCCGGTCCCGCCAGGAGTCGTCTTTGTACAGGGCCATGCGCTGCGAGCGGGGGAGCGCCAGGACCTCCTTCCACTCGTCGATCGCGCCGAGCGGGGCGGGGTCGGTCAGGGCGACCTGCATGACGATGGGCCGGCAGGCGATCTGCGGGTACACCTCGCCCGGCAGGTCCGCGCCCCGGGCGACCGTGCGCATCGCCGCGCCGGGCTTGTCGGTCCGGGTGACCAGCGCGGTCCAGGTGATGGGGATCTGGTGGCGTACCGACAGCTCGGAGAACTCCTTGACGAACAGGCCCGGGCCGATGGAGATCGCCATGACCCCCTTGCCCGCCGAGCCCAGCACCCCGGCCATGGCATCGATCTCGGCGTCGTCGGCGAACCGGGACGGCACCGGCCGGCCGTAGGCGCCCTGGTGGGCGGGCTGACGGGAGGTGGAGAACCCGATCGCTCCCGCGTCGAGAGCCTCGCGCAGCAGCCGTTCCATCTCCGCGATCTCCTCGGGGGAGGCCGCCCGCTCGGAGCCGCCGGTCACGTACAGCCGCAGCGGCGTGTGCCCGCAGAACGCGCCGACGTTCAGCCGCTTGGACCGCGCGGTGATCGCCTTCATGTACTCGGGGAACGTCTCGAAGCACCAGTCGATGCCGGAGTTCAGCGCCTCCATCGACATGCCCTCGACGTTCTCGAGGGTGCGGACAATGGTGTCGCGGTGCGCGGGCCTGGTCGGGGCGACGCCGAACCCGCAGTTGCCCATGACGACGCTGGTCACGCCGTGCCAGGATGACGGGGTGAGGTCGCCGTCCCACAGGATCTGGGCGTCGTAGTGGGTGTGGATGTCGATGAATCCGGGCGAGAGGACCAGGCCGTCCAGGGACACCACCCGGGTGCCGTCGGACGGGGTCAGCGACCCGGGCGGGGCCACGGCGGTGATCCGCGACCCGGTCACCGCGACGTCCGCGGGCCGGGCCGGAGCCCCGGTTCCGTCGACGAGCAGGCCGTCGCGCAGCAGCAGGTCCATGGACTTCTCATTCCTCCGACGACGATAGGACCGCGGCGAACCCGCGGTGCAGGTGCTGAGGAGCCGGCTCGTTGCGGCCGAACACGACGGTGTCCAGCAGTCCCGTCCGGATCCCGGGCTCGGTGCGTCCCGCGACCCAGAAGTCCTCGCCGTCCACGACGGTCTCGCAGATCCACGGCGCCATGTCGACGGCCTTGGACCGCTCCTCGTCCGACAGCCCGGGCCGCAGGTAGGCGGTGTGGATGACCTCCGACGTCGACGGGGTGACCGGCAGGATCTGCCACAGTTCGATGTGCCGTGCGTCGAAGGTCAGCGACGTGTTGGGGAACAGCTGGTACTGGTAGCTGAAGTGCTGGGCGACGTCGGTCCACTCCGATTCGGGAACGTCGCGCAGGGCGAAGATCGACTTCAGCGCCGACGCGTTGCGCAGGTGCGGGCCGAAACTGTCGAACGTCAGCACCGACCCGACGGCGTACTTGGCCAGGGTCCTGCGGTGCAGGAACTTGAAGTGGTAGTTCTCCCGGAACGTGTCCAGGGTGACCTTCCAGTTCGCGCTGACCGGATGCGTGTGGGGGGACCCGTGAACCTCCCACGAGGCGAAGTCGAGCAGCGCCAGTTCCCCGGCCAGGTCCGGTCCGAGGTAGGAGTCGATGTCGACGGCGGGACCGGGCCGCAGCCGCCCGACGATGAGGCCGTACCCCTCGGCGACCGGCAGTTCCACCAGGCCCTTGGCCGAGAAGTCCATCCCGGCGAACCCGCCGTCTTCCGGCACCCGGTACAGCGACCCGTCCAGCTTGTAGGTCCAGGCGTGGAACGGGCAGGTCAGCGTCCGCGAGGAGCCGCCGCCGTCGCAGATCCGCACGCCCCGGTGGCGGCAGCCGTTCAGGAACGCGCGCACCTTCCCGGCCTCGTCACGGGTCAGCAGCACCGGGGTGCCGCACAGGTCCGCGGTGAAGTGGGTGCCGGGCGACGGCAGCGCCCCCGACAGCGCCAGCACGAGCGGGTACCCGTGGAACAGGGCGGCGACTTCCCGGTCGTGGTGCGCTCCGAGATAGACGTCCGTCGGCACTTCGAGGACGCTGTCGGCCATGTCCGTGGTGCCGTTGCCGATGTGCTCGAGCAGCCGCCGGGCCAGGCTCGTTTCCAGGGCTTCCCTGTCCATGACCCGGATTCTAACCAAGTGATCGCTCACTTTCAATGAGCCGCGATCCGGCGTAGAGTCGCAGGAAGCCGAGAACCGCGTGAAACCCCTCCAGGGAGGCCACTATGGCTGACCGTCTCCTGCTGGCCAACGCCCGCGTGCTCACTTGCTCCGATGACATCCGCGAACGGCCCTTCGACGGCGATGTGCTCGTCGCCGACGGCCGCGTGGTCTCGGTGACCCGTGGCCGGACAGACGCCGATATGACCGGCACCCGCGTGATCGACGTGCGCGGAGGATGCGTCCTGCCCGGGCTCGGGGACGCCCACGTGCATACCAGCTGGCCGCTGGACTTCGTGTTCGACCACGCCGGGATCGCCGCGACCGAGCCGACCGAGCATATCCTCGACGTCGCCGCCGTCACCCGGACCTTCCTCGAGTCCGGGTACACGACGATCATCGGCGCGGGCACCACCCAGCCGCTGGACGACATCACCTCCAAGGCCGCCATCGAGAAAGGCCTGATCCCCGGCCCCCGCATCATCCCCAGCGGCCCGATGATCGCCTCCGAGCACGGCCTCGGCTCCGACGGGGAGCTGATGGAGGTCGCCGCCGACGCCAAGCAGCTCCGCGAGATCGTGAAGCGCCAGTGCGAGCTGGGCGCCCGTGCGCTGAAGCTGTTCATCTCGGGCGACGGCGTCGTCCCCGAGTACCCGTCACAGGACGTGTACATGGACGACGAGATGCTCACCGCCGCCGTCGAGGAGGCGGACTCCTACGGCGCCTTCCTCACCACCCACGCCCGCGGCAGCCTCAGCGTCGCGATGGCCGCCCGCACCGGCGTGCGGATCATCCACCACGCCTGCTTCCTGGACGACGACGCCCTCAACGCGCTGGACAAGCGCGGCGACGACGTCTGGATCTGCCCCGGCCTGCACTACCTCCACCAGATGGTGAACCGGGGCGCCGAGCCGTACGGGATGACCGAGGAGAAAATCGACGCCTCCGGGTACCGGCAGGAGTACTCCTCTCAGATCGACGGCATGCGGCGCCTGCGCGAGGCCGGGGTGAAGATGGTCTCCGGCGGCGACTTCGGCCACCAGTGGACCCGCCACGGCACCTACGCCGCCGAGCTTGCGCGCTACGTCGACCAGGTGGGGATGACCCCGGTCGAGGCCATCCACACCGCTACCCGGCACATGGGTCCCGCCGCGAAGCTGAACACCGGCCAGGTCGCCCCCGGGTTCCTGGCCGACCTCGTCGTCACCGACGGCGACCCTTCGTCCGACGTCACGGTCCTGCAGAACAAACCCAGGCTGGTCGTCAAGGGCGGCGAGCTCGCCTTCGTCAACCCCGAGCTCTACCCGTGACGCTGACCGGCGTCGAGGCGCTCGTCCGGCTGCTGCTGCTCCGCCGCGACCTCGACGAACGCGACGGCCTGACGACCGCCACCATGGTGTCGGGCTATCCCGGATCTCCCCTGGGCACCTTCGACCTCGCCCTGGACGGGCTCGGCGCGGACGTCAGGGACGAGAACCGGATCGTCCACCATCCCGGCCTGAACGAGGAACTGGCCCTGGCCACGGTGTGGGGCAGCCAGATGGGCACGGTCGTTCCGTACTCGGCCGGTCTCGACGGCGTCGCCGGCGCCTGGTACGGGAAGGGCCCCGGCCTGGACCGCTCCGGGGACGCCCTCAGGCACGCCAACTCGCTCGGCGCCGGCCCGGGCGGCGGCGCCGTCGCGTTCTGCGGCGACGACCCCTCCGCCAAGTCGTCCACGCTGACCTGCGACAGCCAGTACACGTTCGCGGACGCCTGCGTCCCGGTCCTCTACCCGGGCGACCAGCAGGACGTGCTCGACCTCGGCCTGCACGCCTTCCGGATGAGCCGCTACTGCGGAGCCTGGACCGGGCTGAAGATCGTCACCGCCGTCGCGGACGGTATCGGCCCCGTCGAGCTGTCCCCGGACCGGCATGCGTTTGTCGTTCCCGAGACGACGATCGACGGCGAGACCTGGCGGCATGTCCCGCAGAAGACCGTCGGCCCGCACGCCGTCCCCGGGCAGGAGCGCCTGGTCAGCGACCTGAGGCTGCGTGCCGCCCAGGACTACGCCAGGGCCAACGGCATCGACCGCGTCTACGGTCCTGCCCGGGCGGACCTCGGCATCGTGTGCGCCGGGAAGACCTACTTCGACGTCCTGGACGCCCTCGGCGGCGACCCGGCCGCGGCCGGGGTCCGCGTCCTGCGCCTGGGCATGACGTTCCCCCTGGCCGAGGAGACGGTCACCGGGTTCGCGGCCACCGTCGGCGCGATCGCGGTCATCGAGGAGAAACGCCCGTTCGTCGAGACCCAGCTCCGCGCCCTCCTGCACGAGGCCGGCGCCGGCGTCCCGGTCCTGGGCAAGCGGAAGCTGGACCTCCCGGTCGACGGCGAGATCGACCCCCGCCGCGCGGCGGCGGCGATCACGAAGGCGCGGCCGGAAACCCCGGTTCATTATTCCGAACGGATCGTCCTTCCTCTCCTGCCCCAGCCTCCCCTGCCCGCACGGCCTCCGGGCTACTGCAGCGGCTGCCCCCACAACCGGTCCACCGTCGTCCCGGACGGGGCGCTGACCGGCGGCGGCGTCGGCTGCCACGGCATCCAGTACTTCGAGCCCCGGCAGGCCCACCACCAGAGCCTGCCGCCGCCCCCGATGGGCGCCGAGGGCGTGCCCTGGCTTGGCCTGGCGCCGTTCACCGACGAGCCGCCCGGCGGCGGGAAGCACCTCATCCAGAACCTGGGCGACGGCACCCTCTCCCATTCGGGGACCCTCGCCATCCGCGCGGCCGTCGCGGCCGGGGCCGACATCACGTTCAAGATCCTCTACAACGCGGCCGTGGCGATGACCGGCGGCCAGGACGTGACCGGCCTCCTCGACGTCCCGGCGCTCACCCGCGCCCTGGAGGCCGAGGGCGTCGCCGAGGTCGCCGTCTGCGCCGAGGACCCGTCCCGCTACGGCCGCCGCGCCCGCTGGGGGAGGGGCGCGAAGGTCCACGGCCGGGACAAGCTGACCGAAGTCCAGGACGACCTGCGGGCGGTCCGCGGCGTCACCGTCCTGATCTACGACCAGCGCTGCGCCGCCGAGGCCCGCCGCCTGCGCAAGCGGGGCGAACTGGAAACCCCGCCCCGCGAGGTCGTGATCAACGAGGCGGTCTGCGAGGGCTGCGGCGACTGCGGCGCCAAGAGCAACTGCCTGTCCGTCCTCCCGGTGATGACCGAGTTCGGCGAGAAACGCCAGATCCACGACCCGTCCTGCAACCGCGACTACACCTGTCTGGAGGGCGACTGCCCGTCCTTCGTCACGCTCACGCCGAAAAAGCGCCGGTCCCGCGCGGCCGCCCGCACCCCGGTCTCGCCGTCCGCTTCGATCCCCGCTCCCGCCGATAACAGCAACAAGCGCGGCAGCGCGATCTACTTCACCGGCATCGGGGGGACCGGGGTCGTGACCGCGTCCAGGATCATCGCGGGTGCCGCCGAAGCGGCGGGTCTCGCCGTTGGGGGGCTGGACCAGACGGGCCTGTCCCAGAAGGCCGGCGCCGTCGTGTCGCACCTGCACCTCGCTCCGTCGGCGAGCGATCTCGGCGCCGCCACCGTCGACACCGCGGACCTGTACCTCTCGGGCGACATCCTGCAGGCCGCCGCGCCGCAGCATCTGGCCAAGATCGGCCCGGCGACCGTCGTGGTCGTGGATCCCGGCATCACCCCGACCGCGGGGATGCTGCAGTCCGGCGCCGGAGCCCCCGACCCGGAGGCTCTCGCCGAGGCCATCCGCCGGCGTGCCCCCGGCGCAGTGTTCCTCGACGCGAAGCGCGTCGCCGAGGCCGTCTTCGGCGACCACCTCCTCGGCAACGTCATCCTGGCCGGGGCCGCGTTCCAGCTCGGAGCCCTCCCGTTCTCCGCCGGCGACGTGAAGGTCAGCCAGGCCAACCGCGACGCGTTCACCTGGGGCCGGTGGATGATCCACGACCCGGGGGCGGCCCGGGCCGCGATCGAGGAGCCGCGGGGGCCCGGCCCGTTCAGCCCGTCGCGGAAGGCGCTCAAGACGGCGGAAACGATCCCCGTTCCGGAGAATCTCCCCGAGGACCTGCGGGACCTGGTCACCCGCCGGGCCGCGCAGGTCGCCGACTATCAGGACGCGCGACTGGCCGCGCGGTACGCCGGCCTGGTGGCCCGGGCCGCCGCCCGCGACGACCGGGACTGGGCGCTCACCCGGGCGGTGGCCGAGGCCTGGTTCAAGCTGCTCACCTACAAGGACGAATACGAGGTCGCGCGGCTGCACCTGGCCGCCGACTACGGCCCCTATAAGGTGACCTACCACCTGCACCCGCCGGTGCTGCGGCGCCTTGGCTTGCGGAAGAAACTGCCGATGAGCTGGCCGTACGCGGCGGCGTTCCGGGTGCTGCGGGCGGCCCGGCACGTGCGGGGGACGCCCCTGGACGTGTTCGGCTGGGACGCCGACCGGCGCCTGGAACGGGCCCTGATCGCCGAGTACGAGGAGCTGATCGGCGAACTGCCGCACGAGGCGGCGGTGAAGGTGTCGGAGGCGGTACTGGACATCAAGGGGTACGCCGGGATCAAGGAGGCCGCGGCCGTCACCTGGCGCGAGGAGGTCCGGCGGCTCTGTGCTTAAGCGCATCACGTTCGGGCGCCCGCCGGGACCGGCCCCCGCGGAGCCGCTGCGGGTCGTCGTCTGCGAGCCCCTTGAGGGCGGCGAGGCCGTGACCTTCGAATGGTTCGCCGACGATGCCCGGCTCCCGGACGGGGACACCGTGGCCACCGAGGTCGTGGTCCGCGGCGCGGACTGGCTGGAGGGCCGCTGGCGGGACGGGGCTCCCCGGTACAAGCACCTGGCGGTGGCCACCCGTGCCGCCGGCCTGAGCCGCGAGGAGTTCGCCCGCCGCTGGCGCGCCCACGCCGGAACCGCCGGCGGCACCCCGGTCCCGGACGTGGCGAAAGGCCAGGCCTACGTTCAGAACCACGTCGTCTCGGGACCGGGCGACGCGGTCAACGAGGTGTACTTCGACGACCTCGCGGACCTTCGGGCCCGCGCCGCCTGGTTCGAGGGCCGCCCGTTCGACCGTGACCTGTTCAGTTCGTCCCGGCTCATCTGCGTGCGCGAGGTCTTGGTAACAAAATAAGCACTGTCGTGTCATGCGGTGATTTCTGGCGGTCCCTGAGGTTATTCTCAGGTTGTTCTGCGTTCTGGTTGACGTTTCTTTTCGGGGTCTTTCATGCGTACGGTCATTCGTGCCGCCGCCGTGGCGTTGGCCATGGTCCCGCTTACGGGCTGCTCGGTGATTCTGCCGATCGTGGCCGCGGGGAACGCCGCCGGGAACGTGGCCTCCCGGCCCGCGGGGGGATCCGCGGTCTTCAAGAGCGGGCCGCTGGGGGTCCTCCCCGTCCCGTCGGGAGCCCGGCCGTGGCACCGGGACGTCGCCGCCCCGATGCCGGCGAAGGCGTTCGTCCAGGGGTTTTATGAGAAGTCCGCCCAGAGCCACGAAGAGGGCAGGTTCGCTCGCCGGCGGTACCAGTCGGGAATCATCCGGGGGTGGGATACCGCCAGCGGTGCGGTACAGGACGTCAACATCATGCGCTTCGCTACCGTCAACGGCGCCGCGAGCGAGTTCGACGAGCTGACGAGTGCCCTGGACGACCAGCTCGGGAAAGGCGGGAAGGACGTGACGGACTCCGCGGACGGGGCCCGGGGAACAGCTAACCCGATGCGGGACGCTCACGGGTATGCCGAGGTGGAACTCGCGGCCCGGGTCGGCCGCGACGAGGTCGTCGACGTACATGAGCGCACGCTGTCCAAACCGGACCCGGGTGCCGCGAAGGCGCTGTTGCTGAAGCAGGTCAACGCGTTGAAGGGCAGGCACTAGGCGTGTATTCACCAGGACCTGTCTCGCGCGCCATCCTCGGCCCTCTGGCCTTGGGGATGCTCGTGATCGCGCTGGCCGCCTGCTCGTCCGGGTCTTCGGCCAGGGCCGGGCAGAACCCCGGCAAGCGTGCCGCCGCACCCGCCAGGCCGGGGCCGCTGGGGGTTCTCCCGATGCCGCCCGGCGCGGAGGCGTGGGGTAAGAACGACACGAGCGCGATGAATCAGAAGGCATTCATCCAGGCGTTTTACAAGCAATCGGCGTGGAGCGACGAGGAAGGGCTGTACTCCCGCAGGAAGTTCGTCTCCGGCATCTACTGGGGATGGACCAACACGGACGGCTCGGAGCAGACCATCGCCATCATCCGCTTCGGGAATTCCTCGGGCGCGAAGAGCGAGTTCGACGGACTGACAAATACCCTGCGTGACAACCTGCCCAAGAGCGGGAAGAAACTGGCCGACTCTGCGGACGGAGCCCAGGGGGTGGCCGACCCGACTCTGGACCCGGACGGGGATGCCAGCGTGGAACTGGTGGCCCGGGCCGGCGATGACGAGGTGGTCGACGTGCATGAGTACACGGCCGCGTACCCGGACCCGTCCGCCGCCAAGGCCCTCCTTCTCAGGCAGGTCAAGGCCCTGAAGTTACAGGACCGAGCCGTCTTCCTTGAGGGCGATGAGCTCATCCCAGGTCAGGCCGAGGCCGAGGAGGATCTCGTCGGTGTGCTCCCCGGCCTCCGGGGCGCGCGCGGGCTGGCCGGGACGCTCGTCGAACTGGGCCGGGGACGTCACGAGGGGGAGGGAGACGCCGTTCCCCATGTCGGTGTCGGCGATGAACCCGTTGGCCCGGACCTGCGGGTCGTCGTGGAGTTCCGCCGGGGTTTGGACCGGCGCCCATTCCCCGGCGAACCCGTCCAGGGCCCGCAGGAACCACGGGTAGTCGTGCGCGGCGAAGAGGGTGTCGAGGGCCTCCACGCAGGCCGCGGAGTTGGCCTTGCGGGCCTCGCCGGTGGTGAACCGCCCGTCCGTGCCCAGTTCCGGGCGGCCGAGGCGGCGGCACAGGTCGGGCCAGTGCGGGTCGCCGTGCAGCATCATGAACGAGATGAACCGGCCGTCCCGCGTTCGGTACGTGAGCCACAGCGGGTTCCAGAACGAGTGCCGGTCCGGCTGCGCGGCGGCATCGTGGGAATCACCGATCCCGGCGTTGGTGATGTCGGGGGCGATCTGCCACAGGCCCGAGGCCAGCAGGGCCACGTCGATCACCGGGGCCTGCCCCGCGGTGGCCCGCCGGTACAGGGCGGCGCTGACGGCGCCCGCCACCGCCAGGGCGCCGGCCATGTCGCCGAACGCGGGCCGCACCTTCGGCGGCCAGTCCGCGCCCGGCGGCGTGAACAGGTGCTGCATGCCGCTGCGGGCCCAGTACGCGCCGGAGTCGTACCCGCCTGAGGCGCCGTCCGGTCCCCGCGGGCCGAAGGCGCTGGCCCGCACGTACAGCGCGTCCGGGTTGTCGGCCCGGATGTGCTCGACGTCGACCCGCAGCCGGGTCCGGGCGGCGGCGGGCAGGTTCGTCATGAACACGTCGGCGCCCGCGGCCAGCCGGGACAGGACCGCGCGGCCGCCGTCCTTCTTCAGGTCGATGCCGACCGACCGCTTGCCGCGGTTGGCGGAGGAGAAGAACGGGTCGACGCCCTGGTAGGTGTTGTGCAGCCCGTACGTCGACAGGCCCCGGTAGGGGTCGCCGGTCACGGGATGCTCGACCTTGATGACCTCCGCGCCCCACTCGCCGAGCACGGAGCCGGCCATCGGGACGAAGACGTGCGAGGCCACCTCGAGCACCCGGACGCCCGCGAGCGGCCCGGTGTCGGTCATGGCTCAACCCCTTCCGCACTGGCCGATAGAGAGTATGTTGATAATAACAAAGTGAGTACATACTTTAATAGCCACAGGAGGGCACGCCCATGCCGAGGCCGAACTGGCGCCTGCTGCCCGATCCCGAGCCGCAGGAACGCAGCTTCTCGATCGTGTCGGTCGACGACCACCTGACCGAGCCGGCGGACATCTTCGTCTCGCGCTTCCCCGCCCGGCTGCGCGAGGCGGCGCCCCGCCTGGTGACCAAGGAGGACGGGTCCGAGGTCTGGCGGTACAAGGGCCGGGAGTACTCCGACAACGGCATGAGCGTGGTGGCCGGGCGCCCGCAGGAGGAATGGACCCTCGACCCGCTGAACCTCGACGAGATGCGCCGTTCGGCCTGGGACGTCCACGCGAGGGTCAGGGACATGGACCTCGACGGCATCTGGGCCTCGCTGTGCTTCCCGTCCGGCGCCTGGGGCTTCACCGGCCGCGTCCTCTCGCTGAACCGGGACGACGAAGTCGGGCTGGCCGCTATCCGCGCCTGGAACAGCTGGATGCTGGAAGAATGGCACGGCGCCTACCCGGAACGGTTCATCCCCATGCAACTGCCGTGGCTCAAGGACCCGGTCGTGGCGGGGGAGGAGGTCCGGCGCAACGCCGAGCGGGGCTTCACGTCGGTGTCCTTCCTGGAATCGCCCCACCTGCTGAAGCTGCCGCCGATCACCGACCGCGAGCACTGGGAGCCCTTCTTCAGGGCGTGCGAGGAGACGGAGACCGTCCTGTCCCTGCACTGCGGCGCCAGCGGGTTCGTCCTGCAGGGATCCCCGGGCGGCGGCCTTAACGTGCAGACCTCCCTGTTCCCGGCGGGAGCGTTCTGCGCCGCGGTCGACTGGGTGTGGGCCGGGATCCCCGCGCTCTACCCCGACCTGAAGATCGCCTTGTCCGAGGGCGGCATCGGCTGGGTGCCCATGGCCATCAACCGGCTCGACTACGTGCTGGAGCACTCCGGGTCCGGCGGGGACCCGTGGACCTGGGACGTGACCCCGAGCGAGGCGCTGCGCCGGAACTTCTACTTCTGCATGCTGGACGACCCGGCCACGCTCGATCAGCGGCACCTGATCGGCGTCGACCACATCCTGTGCGAGACCGACTTCCCGCACGCCGACTCCACCTGGCCCGGGTCGCAGGACCTGCTGCGCAAACGGTTCGCCGGGATCCCGGATCACGAGGCGGTGGCGATGGCGGGCGGCAACGCCGCCCGCCTGTTCCGCCAGCCGCTCCCGCACGGTGACGGCTGGCCCGCCATCCCGGCCCGGACCAACTGAGGAGGCCGGCCGTGGCCAGGGGAATCATGGTCGTCCAGTCCTCGCCCGTCAGCCCCGACCGGGAGGACGAGTTCAACGACTGGTACGACAACATCCACGTCCCCGAGATCTGCTCCGTGCCCGGGTTCGTCTCCGCCCGCCGCTACAAGGTGCCCGGCACCGAGGCCGAAGGCGGCGGCGTGCCCGCCTACCTCGCGATCTACGAGATCGAGGCCGACGACCTGGACGCCCCCGTGGCGGAATGGCGCGCCCGCTCGGCCGCCCGCCTCACGACCGGCACCCGGGCCCTGAGGCTGGATCCGCCTCCGGTCGTGACCATCTACGAACTGCTCGCGTAAAGAGGCGTACGCTCTGGTCATGACCGAAGTACAGGATGTGTACAGGCGGGCATCGCAAGGTTTCGACGCCGCGGTCAGGAGCGTGACCCCTGACCAGTGGAGCGCCCCGTCCCCCTGCGAACAGTGGAAAGCCCGCGACGTGGTCGCCCATGTGGTCGAGGGCCATCGGGGCGTGATCGCCGGCGCCAAGGGCGGCGAGGCGGCGCCTCTGGCGGCCGACGAGGACCCGGGCCGGGCCTGGGAGGAAGCCTCCCGGGCCCTCGACCAGATCACGGGAGAACCCGAGACACTGGCCAAGGAGATTGACGGGCCGGCCGGCAAGATGCCCGCCGGCCAGGTCATCGGCCAGTTCGTCACCATGGACACGCTCGTGCATACCTGGGACCTGGCCCGTGCCGTCGGCGCGGATGAACGTCTCGACGAGGACTTGGTGCGGCGCACCTATGAAATCATGAAGCCGATGGACGCCATGATCCGGCAGCCCGGCGTTTTCGGGCCCAGACTGGAACCGCCCGCCGGGGCGGATCTGCAGACGCAGTTCCTCTGCTTTCTGGGCCGCCGGGCCTGAGGGCCGGAAACCAGGTCAGCTGGCCTGCCAGCCGCCGTCGGCGCGGAACTCGATGTTCAGCGCGCCCAGGTTCTGCCGCCCGAAATCGTCGAGCGGCGCGAGCTCATTCTCGCCGCTCGGGTCATACAGCCGCCCGATGGCGAGTTGACGGCCTTTACCGTCGACCAGCCTGAAGAACCGGCCGGCGGCCAAGACCTCGGCAACGTCCTCGGCGACAGCCTGGCGCGGCCCGGACTTGCCGACCGCGGACGGCTCGGTCCCGTCGTAGCCGGCGACCGGGTCCTCGGTGATGACCCAGCAGTATGGCGTGCTCAGCGAGGAGAACTCCGCGATCAGCGAATCGGGAACCTCATCGGTTTCCAGCTCGTCCGGCGGGTTCAGGCCCGCGACGACGGGTTCGGACCCCGCTTCTCCGGGATTCTCGCTCTGACCGTCCATGCTGGCTCTCGTATCCATGCCGGGCCGGATCACGCCTCCAGACTGACGCAGGCTGGCCGCTTCTCGCGATCTTTCTCGTTATCGAGCGGTCAGCCCAGTTCGGGCGGAAGGCCGATCGAGCGCGGCTCCAGGAAGTTCTCCAGGCCGTCGGTGCCGAGTTCCCGGCCCAGGCCGGACTCCTTGAACCCGCCGAACGGGACCAGCGGGAACGGCGGGTAGGCGCCGTTCACCGACACGCTCCCGGTGCGCAGGCGCCGGGCGACGCCGAGGGCCCGCGCGGGATCGGAGGACCAGACGCCCCCGGCCAGCCCGTAGGGCGAGTCGTTGGCGATCGCGGCCGCCTCGTCGTCCCCGCCGTCGTAGGGGATGAAGGACAGCACCGGGCCGAAGATCTCCTCTCGCGCCACCCGCATCGAGTTGTCCACGTCGGCCAGGATGGTCGGCTGCACGTACCAGCCGCGCGGCAGTCCCGGCGGCCGGCCGCCGCCGAAGGCGACCCTCGCGCCGGCGTCGGCGGCGAGCTTGATGTACCCCTCCACCCGGTCCCGCTGCCGCTCGGCGACCAGGGGCCCGACCAGGGTCGCCGGGTCGTGCGGGTCGCCCACGGTGACGTGCGCGGCGTCCGCCGCCGCGGCTTCCACCGTCTCCCCGTACCGGGCCCGGGGGACCAGCACCCGGGTGTGCGCGCCGCACACCTGCCCGGACAGGTGCATGCCGCCGTGCACGATCCGGGGAATCACCCCGGCCACGTCCACGTCGTCGAGCAGCACCGCGGCGGACTTGCCGCCCAGTTCCAGGGACACCCGCTTCACCGAGTTCCCGCACAGGCTCATGATGCGCTTCCCGGCGGCGGTGGACCCGGTGAACGCCACCTTGTCGACGCCGGGGTGGGTGACCAGGTGCTCGCCGGTCTCGCGCCCGGCCGGGAGGACGCTCACGACGCCGTCCGGGATCCCGGCCGCTTCCAGGGCCTCCGCCAGCAGGAAGTTCGACAGCGGCGCCTCCGGCGCCGGCTTGATGACCACGGAGCAGCCGGCCGCCAGGGCAGGCGCGGCCTTCCAGCACGCCAGGGTGACCGGGGCGTTCCACGGCACGATGATCGCCACCACGCCGGACGGCTCCCGCGTCACCAGGCCGCGCCGGGCCCCGGACGTGACGACGCGCTCGAACTCGTATTCCCGGGCGAGCGAGGCGTAGTAGTCGAACAGCACCGCGGTGAGGCCGGTCTGGGCCTGGGGCGCCTGGCTGATCGCGCAGCCCATCTCGTCGACGGTGACCCCGGCGATCGCGTCCGTCCGCTGGCGCAGTTCGTTCGCCGCCCGGTCGAGGATGTCCGCGCGCTCGGCCGGCGTCATCCGGGGCCAGGGGCCGGTGTCGAACGCCGTCCGGGCCGCGGTCACCGCCCGGTCGATGTCCGGGGCCGTCGCGTCCGGGACCGAGCCCACGGCGGACTCGGTCGACGGAGAGATGACGTCCAGGTACCCGCCCCCGGCGGGCGGCGTCCAGGCGCCTCCGATGAACAGGTCCCGCCGGTGCATCAGCCGATCGTCCACGGAACCGAAGCTAGCATAATAAGTAAGTGTTCGCTAATCTAGCGGCATGGAATCTTCGGCTTCGCCCGGCCCCCTGCACGGCATCCGGGTCGTGGAGGCCTCGCCCGGCATCACCGCCGCGGGCGCGGGCCTGGCGACCAGCCTTCCCGGGAGCATCCTGCGCGACCTCGGCGCCGAGGTGACCGTGGTCCGGCCCGGGCGGAGCCCGGCCCTGGACCGGGGCATCGAGTTCCGCCGCGCGTGGGACCGGGGGAAACGAGTCGTCGACGGCGACGCGGACACGGTCCGGGACCTGGCGGACGGTGCCGACATCCTCTTCCTGGCGGGTGCCGAGGAGCGGGTGGAACGCGCGGGCCTGGCCTACCCGGACCTGGCGGCCGCCCGTCCGCGCCTGATCGTCGCCCGGATCCGCCCCAGCGTGACCGGCCGGGGCCCGGTCGACGACTACGAACTCCTGGTCGCCGCGCGGGCGGGACTGATGAGCCAGATCCGGGCGCACCGTCCCGGGCCCGCGGCCAGCGACCTGGCGATCGGGCAGGCCGGCGCGGGCCTGTCCGCCGCCGCCGGCGCCCTCGCCCTGCTGTACGCGCGGGAGGCCACCGGGACCGGCGGCTGGGCCGAGACCTCCCTGCACGACGGCATGGCCGCGCTCCTGCCGATGATCATCGGAAGCGTCGAGCGCCACTCGCCGACCACCCGGCTGCTGTGGCAGAACCAGGGCCCGTCGGAGGCGCTGTCCTACCGGTGCGCCGACGGCGAGTGGGTGCAGCTGTGGTTCGGCGCGAAGGGCGCGTTCGAGGCGTTCCTGGAGCACGTCGGCGACCCGCCCAGCACCGACGGTTACAACGCGGAGCTGGCCGGCGACGGCATGAAGATCCGCGGCGAGCGCTGGTCGGCGATGTTCGCGGCGAAGGACCGGGACTGGTGGCTGAAGGACCTGGCCGGGCAGAAGTTCCGCTGCGAGCCGGTGCTGCGCCCCGGCGAGGCGCTCCGTGACCCGCAGGCCCGCCATCTCGGCCTGGCCGTCGACGACGGCGACCGCACGTTCCTCGGCCCGGCGGTCACCGTGACCCCGGCCGGGCCGCGCACGGACACCCCCCGGCCCGGGGGGAACCTCCTCGACGGGATCCGCGTCCTGGACCTGTCCGCCTACCTGGCCGGGCCGGTCACCCCGCTGATCCTGGGGGAATTCGGCGCGGACGTGGTCAAGGTGGAGCCGCCGGCCGGGGACGTCCACCGGAAGATGGAGCCCATGTTCGCCGCGGGCCAGCGCGGCAAGCGCGCCGTCGCCCTCGACCTGAAGTCCCCGGAGGCTCCCGCGGAACTCGCGAAGATGTTCCGCTGGGCCGACGTCGTCCACCACAACTCCCGGCTTGGCCTGGACTCCAGGCTCGGCTACGACGAGCCCGCCGTGCGCCGGGCCAACCCGGGGGCGGTCTACAGCTTCGCCAGCGGCTTCGGCGAGTCCGGGCCGAGGGCGGCCCTGCCCGCGAACGACCAGCTGATGCAGGCGATCGCGGGGATCGAGGCGGGCCAGGGGGGAGCCGGGCAGGCGCCGACCTACCTGGTCTGGGGCGCCGTCGACGTCACCGGGGGCTGGATCGCCGCCTGCGGCATCCTGGCGGGCCTGTACGCCCGCCGGATGACCGGGGCCGGGCAGAAGGTGGCCTCCAGCCTGCTGGGCGCCGCCCTCACCCTCAAGTCCGGCGCCTTCCTGTCCGGCGGCCAGGTGGTCCCCGGCCCCGTCCTGGACGGAAACCAGACCGGCTACGGCGCCGCCTACCGGATCTACCAGTGCCGCGACGGCGCCTGGATCGCCCTCGCGGTTCCCGGTGACCGGGCCTGGGGGAAGCTGCGCGAGGTGACCGGGGCCCCGGGACTGCCGGAGGCCGTCCCGCCCCTGCGGACCG
>Ga0131853_10006025_pt1 | contig 21897 bp, 30 predicted proteins | sample TergutLab28metaG_FD_92764 | JGI IMG/M metagenome (GOLD analysis project Ga0131853, IMG submission 92764) | Labiotermes labralis P1 segment gut microbial communities from Petit-Saut dam, French Guiana - Lab288 P1 (version 2) (version 2) | ecosystem: Host-associated > Arthropoda: Insects >... | reverse complement strand
GGGTTGGGTGTGTGTGTGATGTGTGTGTGTGGGGGGGTGGGTGTGTGTGTGTGTGGGGTTTGTGCGTGTTTGTGTGAGTGCGTGTGCCTGTGCGTGTGCCTGTGCGTGGTGTGTTTGGTGTGTGCGTGAGTGTGTGTGTGTGGTGTGTGTGTGTTATGTGTGTGTGTGTGCGGGGGTGTGTGTGTGGGTGTGTGTGTGTGTGGTTGTGCGTGTGTTTGTGTGTTTGTGTGTGTGTGGGGTTTGGGTGTGTGTGTGTGTGGGTGTGTTTTTGGGCGTGGTGTGTGTGTGTGTGTGTGTGTGGGGGGGGAGGTGGGTGTGTGTATGCGTGTGTTTGTGTGTGTGGTGTGTGTGTGGGGGGGGTGGGAGTGTGTGTGTGTGTGTGTGTGTACGCGCGCGCTGAAGACAGTAACTTTCTGAACGAAATGTGCTTTGATTTTGTTTAAACTGTGCTGAACAAGAAATCTGTCCACGTATTGCTCAATGCCATTATAAACTTCACACGAATGTAAACAATTCATAAATACAGACGGAAACACTTTTTGTACGGCCTATCAAATATATCTGTGCCAAAGAATTATTTAAATGTATGTAAAATGACAGAGACCTCATTCCACCATTCAAATTGCATATAAATATTGCACAGTGCACAATACGACTATACCTGACGGCAGTACAGAACGTGTTCCTTTGCCTGAATTCGTCACTAAAATTAAAAAATATTTTGTGAACGTACATTGCGTCACTGCATCATTGCACGTAATTCAGCTACTGGTAGCCGCCTATTGGTAGTCGTACGAAAACATGCGGAATTTTTACATCACCAAGCTACTTTAGCAGCAGCAGCAGCAGCAGCAGCGCTATAGGCTTCTGCTGCTACTGGCAATCCGAACTGCGACAATCTATCGAATTTGCTGCTGTCTCCAGCAGCTTCACAATATAACCTCAAACACACCACGACCATTTTCTACTAAATTCTTTCCAAATCTCCTTTAATAGATCATAAAAACCTGTGCGCCAAATTCTCGGAGACGCTGACATCGAGTGAAATACAAATCACAAAGAGATGTGGACTAACCCTTTGGCCCTGTAGCTGGACATTTAGTTTAGCACACCATTTATGTAAAATGTGAATATTTTATAAACCAAGAAGGATAACATTAGGGAATACATGATATTTTGTGGAGGAATAAACGAAGGTGGCGATAGAAAATTTACAAAAATAATTAAATATATTTGTTGAATTAATATATAAAAAGTGTACTCTGTGGAGTAGCGGTACGTCTGTCCTATGTATAGGATCCATGGTGCATAAAGGTTAATGACGGTCAGCAGTGTCAAGGAAGATACGGCAGGTCAAACACCACGCAATAAACTGGTTCAAGCAGAATTAATTTCGACAGTGGGTTCTTATAAAGCAGAAAGCACACATGTTAACAAATATAAACTTTAAACTCGTCTATCAAATTTTAATGCAAATTGCAACAATGGGCCTGAGGGTAAATTAATTTCAGTGCCTACAGGCTAACAAGTACGTGGCTTCTTTATGTATGTTATGAATGCAACCGACACCCCCTCCCCCACACACACACACACACCCACACACACACCCACCCACACACATACACACACCCACACATACACACACCCCCACACACCCACACACCCACATGCACCCACACAAACACAACACACCACACACACACCCACACCCACACACACCACACACACATACACACACGCACACCCACACATACATACACACACCCACACATCCACACACACCACACACACCTACCACACCACACACACACACACACCACACACACCCACACACATACACATACCCATACACACACACACCCACACACCACACACACACCCACACACATACACACACATCCACACCACACACACACACACATACACACCACACACACATACACACCACACACACAAACACACCACACACAAACACACATACACACCCAAACACCACACCCACACACATACATACATACAAACCCACACACACACACACCCACACCACACACACACCCACACCACACACACACACACACACACACACACACACACACAAAGGTACAAACGCACAGCAAAAGTCTAAATAATTGATCAGGTGACATACAATGAAAATACAACATAAGAATCAATTTGATTTAGCAGCAGAACATGGCTCCTTGCGTGTTACTTAGATACCAAATTAGTTCATTAAACATGGATTATATTCGTGGCTGATGACAGGGATCACTAAGTGAACATGAACACAAGACCCTGTTTGGATACGTAGCCTTCAGGGTGGCTCTACTGTTGATACAGCTGAAGGGTGTGACATTGGAGTAGCTTAGTGAATTTGATGGTTGACAGAAGAGAATGGATTGCTTCAAGCAGCAAACTGACGGTTGTTAATGTTGGAAATCACACACAACGTAAGGACAGTATGTGGACAAAATGCAAATATTTTAAAGTTTGCAGCAGCCGGTGCATATAATTACCACTGGACTTAATAAACTGCCTATGAAGTGGTATCGATTTTACTGAAAGCAAAAGGGCCGGTTTCCACTGCGTGAGTGCAGGCTTTCCAACGCGGTGTAAATGGTATCCGCGCTCTTTTGAGATTTCACGTAGTGTATTGCCGACGTTTCAGGGCAATCTACCGGTCCCAGCCCTCTCGAACGTGGGACCGACAACTTCGGCAGTAAACTGCCACTCTGCGTTGCGTCAGTTCTCAAAAGGTTGCGGATATCATGGTTTCCATAATATAAACAGCCAACTAGATGCAACAATAACAATTTATCAATAATTTCCATCAGCTCAACATGTTTCGGGCGATAATTCACCCATCCTCAGGAGCACTAGCCTGTGGTATAATGCACCGACGATGTAGCCGATGCATTATACCACAAGCTGCAAACACAGTCTAGTGCTCCTGAGGATGGGCGAAATTATCGCCCGAAACCTGTTGAGCTGATTGAAATTATTAATAAACCATTACTGATGCATCTGGTTGGTTGTTTATATTATTTGATCAGGGATGCAGCGTCACACAAACATCAAGTCATGGTTTCTGCTGATACTGTGTGTTTCTCTTCTTCGCACGTGTTCCAGCCCACGTGTGGCGCTAAGACAGCATAATTCATTACCTTTTACAGCGAGTTCCGCTGACCCGAGGAACATAATTCCACAGCTCAGATTTGTACGTTAAATTATCTCTACCCACGCTTACAAACTGGCTGCAGAATCCGGAAGTGTGTGATTATTATGCTAATTAATCATCCAGAATGATGATAACCTTCTCCCCTTAGTATGGGCGCTGCGATTTTGGGCGTAAACTTCGGTACTGACTGCCACACGGCGCCACGTCCCAAGACCGTCTTTGTTAATCTTCCTTTCAGCTTGCTGCGTCGCTAACAGTTAGCGCACTTGTAGCTAATATCAGCTCAAATAATTTGCCGTCTGACGTAGCAGCTGGTGGTCCATCAGCTAATCAATCAGCCTGACAGCCAGTCCTTGCCAGCCTGTATTGTTGTGGGCGTGAGTTTTCCACACTTAAGGTACATTGTGAATTTTCTGTTTGTAATTATAGAATGCTTAATTGACTGGCCGATAATTTTAACTTCCCGAACTTTACAATAAGCCTAACTGTCACGTGGTGTGTGTCCAGTAATACCGCTGCTGTAGACAGATGATTTTGTTAAATGGAAGGTCACGTGGTCAGTAAGCCTCATACACCGGTGCACAAAAACACAACTTGTTCGAATTTATGAAGTTTCATCCATCAGTGTGCCGCTGATCTACCTGTGACAGTTCATAGGTCGCGCACAGGAGGCAACTAGGTCGTAAATGTTGAGGAAATTCCAGGGGTTTGGCAAGTTTATACTGTTCGCTTCCTTTCCAGAAGATTTAAATTTTAACAGGCGAATGAAATGATTAGCTCCTTACAGCATTATGCCTATGTTATGCGCAAGCGCATTTAGGACTCAAAACTTCTAAGTTCTCCCAACAGAGAGCGTTGATGTGTTTGGTATAGGTCACTAAACATAGCTATTTGTTTCGTTTATAGCATTAAATGATTCGTTTTTATAACCGAGGCAGAGTGTTTACTGCGCGGTACGGACTGGGTCTTTAACTACAATTCTGCTTAAGTATAGCCTTCACACAGTGAATCAACTGCATGAGCTGCGAAAATTGTCGTCTAGGCAGGCGTGTGAGATATTCGTCAGGAAAGCGATGAATTCCAAAAGAGCATTCTCTGTTTAGCGACCTAACTGTTTTGTGCACGTCAGATCGTGGTGTGCCGTCCGGGTGACTGCTGTGCAAAGAGTGCCAAGCGTTTATGTTAAGTACTAGGAATGTCTCCTCTTCGAGTCCAGCTGGTGACAAACACAGACTTTCTGTTCCAGGTGTCAGCTCGCGAAGAGGTGCGTCGCTATTGAAAGAACAACAGACGTCGGGGCACCAACACTGTAACAGGAAGCCTCTTCAATGGCCGGTCACACAGTGACGTCTGTGCCAAAAATAGAAGCCAGTCAGCCATTTTTAATTACGTTTAACAAGGCAGAAACAAGAAATCGCGTTACTGACGTAGCAATGACGTAACCCAATCATGTTAGTACTGCATGACAACCCAATAAGTGACTCCAGTGTACTTACCCCTGCAGACAATATCACATTCCTTACGGACTACAACTGGTCAGTGATAACATCACCCACCGTACTGACCGATTCTGTGACGTCAGGAAATTTAACAAGTATCTGGGGGCCCAGAAGGGACCCGCTGTATATCGTAGTACCCATCACGGTGATATACGCGGTGATACTGCTGATCGGACTGGTGGGCAATGTCAGCACGTGTGTGGTGATTGCTCGCAACAAACACATGCACACCGCCACCAACTACTACCTGTTCAGCCTCGCGGTGTCCGACCTGCTGCTGCTGGTTTCCGGGCTTCCTCCGGAGATGTACTACAACTGGTCCAGATACCCGTACGTGTTTGGCGAAGCATTTTGTGTTCTTCAGGGATTTGCTGCCGAAACGTCGGCTAATGCCACAGTACTTACTATCACAGCTTTCACGGTGGAGAGGTACGTCGCCATCTGCCATCCGTTCCAGTCACACAATTTGTCGAAGGTGAGTGTAAACTGTAAACTGTCTGCTGTAACAATGGCAAATGACTGCATCTGTAGTTCGGTGGCCAACAAATTATTATTACACGTATTATTATTATTATTATTATTATTATCATAATCATCATCATCATCATCACCACCATCATCTCCTTTATGCAGGGTATTTATACTTATATTCCTGAGACAAACTATGACCCTAAGGAATACAGTGTTGCAGCTATTCTATTGTTACTATTCATGGTGCTTATATCGTTAGTTTCAGTGTTGAATCTATTGTATTTTTACATTAGTACTTTCCGAAGTTTACTTAATTCTCCTGTAATATTTTCTTTTGTCTTAATTATTGAGTTCATATTTGGTTGAGTGCTTTCGTGGCTTTTAACAATATTTACAAACTGGTCTTCTTTATAATTTGTGTTAAGGTATACTGCAATATTAATTATTTCTGCTTTATATGTCACTCCAATTTGTACCAGTCCTCTCTCTCCTTCTTTCTTCTTTACATATAGCCTGTCTATATCAGCTTTCGGATGACGCATTTTATACGTTGTTAGCATCTTCCTAGTTTTCCTGTCAATCTTTTTTATTTCTTCAGTTCTCCAGTTAATTATACCCAAACTGTATCTCAACACGAACAGCTAGTGCTCCAATTGCTGTAATTTTATTCCTGGTGTTCAGTTCAGATTTCAGCATAATTCTTAATCTCCTGCTGTATTCCTGTTTCAACCTTTCTTTCATTTTTTGATGTTATATGCCTTCACTTTCCTCAATCCCGAGGTACTTGTACGTTTTTCCCTGTTCTAGCTCTTATATTTCTTTGTTGATGTCGATCACTGAATTTTGCGAGTGAACTCTTTTAAATGCAATCTTGGCATATTTTTCAAGTCCAAATTCCATATGGATATCATCACTGAAGATTTTAACTGTTTGTATCTGTTCCTCTGATTTAGCAATCAGATTCAAATCATCCATGTAGAGTAGGTGTGATATTTTTGTCTCTGTTGTGTGCTCTTCGTATCCTGTGTTCAACCTATTCAGTTGTTCAGTGACAGGGATTAAGCAAATGCAAAATAGCAGTGGTGACAATGAGTCTGCTTGAAATATTCCACATTGTATTTTTATGTCGTCTGTTTCTATTAGCTTATTTTCTGTGTGTAGGCGCATACGTGTTCTCCAGTAGCTCATGACCCTCTTGGCACATAATATAACTCTTATTGATCCCATTTAACTCTAGCGATTTTATTATCCAACTGTGTGGCACCCTATCTAAAGCTTTCTGATAATCAATCCATGCCATACATAAATTTTTTTCCCTGCGTTTACATTCTTGTAGTATGGCTTTTGAAATGAGAAGCTGATCTTTGCGTCCCTTTGATCTGCTGCAGCATCCTTTCTGCTCTTTTGGGATCAGATTTTCATCATTTTGCATACGCCTGCTTATAACAGATGTTACAAGTTTGTACATTGTGGGTAGACAGGTCACAGGTCTGTAATTCTTTGGATTTTCACTATTCTGGTTTTTTTGTTTTTGGAATAACGAATGTAACTTCTGCCGTTAACCACTCCGATATTTGATCTTCTTCAGTCAGTTTGTTAAAAAGTGCAGCTTTGTGCTTGTGTGTTGCTGTAAGTTCTTTAAGCCAAAAATTTAATATTTGGTCTCTTCCAGGGGCTTTCCAGTTTAGCGTTGTTCTTAGCGCGTCTGCAACGTCTTTATCACATACTGGGTTCCATTCCATGCTTGGATTTTGTTGGTACTGGTTTTCAATCCAGTGCGCCTCTCCATTATGTTGAACTCCTTTCCCATATATTTCCCTCCAAAAGTTCTCCACTTCCTCTTTTTCTGGTACATTTTTCACATTGGAATATGTCTGCCTGAGACAGTTATAAAATTTCTTGCAGTCCGTTAGTTAGTTACTTTGGTAATACTGATTTTGTCTTTTCCTGTATGTAGACAGTCGTCGCGTCTTTGCTGAAACCTTTTGTTTAAGCTCTTCAATCATTTGCTCCAAATTTTCTTTCTTCTCTATATTATATTTCGCAAGTAATCTGGTTCTTTTTACGTGCTGTGTCTTTCTGTTATCTCTTTTTATTACCACCAAAGCTGACAGTTCCTTTCTAATGTAATTTATGCTCCCCTGTATGCGTCTAACCCACAGGGGGTATTTTTGATCTCTCTGTTTCCAATTTATACTCTCCTGTTCCATTTATTTCTCCTGTAATAACCGTTGCTGCTGCATAAATGAGGTGGTTTAACTCAGTAATATTTAAATCTTTTACGTCTAGTATTCCTTCCATTGCTTTATTTGCCGTTTGCATTATTGCTTTTATTTTAAACATATTTTGCAGTTTGTTTAATCTTGGTCTCTTGTCAGTTTCTATTTGTGTCACCTGACAATACGTATTTTCAACTTTTTCTTTTAATTTGTGAATCTGATTCCTTTGTTGTTGAATTTCCGTTTCTTCTTCTTTTGTAGATGCTGCGTCCGGCTTCTGTTCACCATCCCGTATGGTTATTATTATTATTATTATTAATTATTATGTTACTTTTTATGGCGGTAAACCTTTTGTATGTGTTAATGCCTAAGAACCAGACGATGTTTGTTTTGTAACGCCCAGTCAGCAGTCAACATTCATGGTTATTTCCTGACACAAGCACGCGATATCGCCAGACCTGAGGCATCCTGTGATTTAAGTAGCCGAAACGCCAAGTCCCAGATCCTTACAAGTAAGAAAAACTAAATTCGATCAGCTACTGTCGAGGTTCGGGCAACAGTTCGGATCCCAACTATGTACCTTAGTCTGGTGTGACCTGACGTTGGGGACTGCATAATACATTGCACTGTGCTGATGAACACCGGAAGGCTTTATGGGGAGTTATGTAGCAGCAGTAGCAGTAGTAGCAGCAGTAGTAGTAGTAACAGAAGTAGCAGTAGTGGCAAGAGTGAGTCACACTTACTGCATTAATTTCTAAGCATACAATTTGCATAAGCATAAGTAAGCCTGTACCGAAGCACCAAAGTCAACACTCTTCGAGACCTACAGAATACTGTATTCCGCCCATACTTGCGGATACGGTACTGTGGTAGTGCCTCGCAGTGGCTCCCACCTTCCAATTTGTGGCCTGACTGACCAACACGACAGTCCATTGCTGACCAGCTGACTAGAGGATGTAAGGAACAAATCCTGCTAGCTTCAACTAGTTTCGGGTACCCTCGAGTTCATGTCAAACGCTGGTAACGTAGCTAAACATTATACCGTGGGTAAGTCCCTTTGGGGAAGGGCAGTATGTGCGCACTGTCTTTTGAAACTAAGTTTTCGCTTCTATTCAAAATTTATTTACATTCTACACCATACAACAATTCTGCGAAAGTCCCCTATAGACCAGTTCCCACAGTAAACCTCCTTCAAGACTCACACAGTCCGTTAGCACCAGTTACACACTCAGCACGTTACAACAATCAGATGGCTCTACCTGCCATACTACAGACCAACAGCTGATAGCGATGGCTGTAGCCATTTGGTGCCACTAGGCTAGTACACGAAGACAAAACTCCTCAAACTCGGGCCTACATAGCATCCCTCACCAAGTGCTTTTCTGACCGAACTGCCAGGGATAAATTTGCAGCACTAGATTTTCCGTTTCCCAGTTGTAGCTACGCTTGTCAGGGTTGCTAGGTCAGACGCCTGCTGACGTCTGTCTTTCATAGCTAATCTGAGCTACTAACAGCCAGGAACAACATATCGTGCTGAGTTTTGGAATGGCGCGAACCGCTGCAATAATTTAAACAGGCGGGCAACCGCGGTCAACAGCCCAACCTCGCACTGTACGACACTACATACAGTCCCGGATGGACAAGCTGATTATGCTTATCTCTGCAGCTCTCCCGGGCAGTGCGTCTCGTCCTGGTGATCTGGCTGTTGGCGGTGTGTTTGGCAGTGCCTCAGGCGCTGCAGTTCGGCCTTGTGTACGAGAAGCTGCCAGACGGTCGGGAGCTGCCCGACCACAGCGTCTGCGCCATCAAGCGCGAAGTCATCCCACACTCCTTCGAGGTCTCGTCCTTCGTGTTCTTCGTGGCACCCATGACGCTCATCTCGGTGCTGTACGCCCTCATCGGCCTGCAGCTGCGACGCTCCAGTCTGCGAGGTGGATGCAGCAGTGTGCGCCTCAAGACAGGGGTTGGAGGGTGCAGCCCCCAACACAAGCCCGCCGATGGGCGGAGGAACCTATCCAAAAACGCGCAGATGAAGGCCACAAAACACGTGGTTAAGATGCTGGGTGAGTGCCAAACTGGACATTTATGGGTCATGAGTTTTGCTTTGCGTCTCCATTACAGGATAGGTCAGTGATGTACATGTTTATGGTCGGACGGCAGCAGGAATAAAGAAGGCTTAAGCCTTCTGGGACGTGACGCTGTGTCGTTTGGTAAATATTTCCATGGACTTTTTGCCTCCATCTTCAGGACCTAAAGAGTCCGTGTGAAACTGCGATCACTGACTACCAGTCCACACAGCAATTAAAACTGTTTGGGCAAATTACGTACCAACTGATACAAGTAGCGCCAATGCTTTCAAGAATCAAACAAGCACATTAACAAGGAACTGACACACTGTGTACTTGACACATCCAACACCAAACAGTGCCAATAATTGTACATCTCTGATGAGAGAAAGAATTTATGCCTAGAATGAACTACATTTGACATGAGAAGGTCAGAGTAACAAATCATGGCAATTTATCTTCAATGTGTATTGTAACAAACTAATTCAAATTGCCCCCTTTGTCAGTAAGCCAAAAAATTAGCTTCCTAATTTTAACACTTTTCATGTTAGAGCAGACTTAAAATCCTCTGCATTTAAACCACTTTTCTGCTGTATTTAGAGAAAAAAACAATTACATGGTAATGGATAAATGTTTGCTATGAGGAGACATATTGATGTATTTTTGACGTCACTTTCCGGCAGCTCGGTCCGAATAATGACCGTACGGTTGGGTGCGAAATTCTTTCCAGTAATCCAGAAGGAGTCACAAGCAAATCGAATGTCAACACTGTCACTGACAGACCTAGCAATCACACTGTGAACACTGTCAAAGACAAACTACGCCCTCGCACTGTGAACATTATCATTGAAACACACAGCCCTCGCACTATGTGCAAAGTAACTGACACACCTCGCCCTGGCACTGTGTAAACTGGCATTGACACAACTCGCTCTGGCACTGTGTACATTGTCACTGACAACTCGCAATCCAACTATGTACACTGTCACTGACAGACCTCACAATTGCATTGTACACTGTAAATGAAAAAAAATCATAATTGCACCGTACACTGTCAATGACACACCTCGCCCTCGCACTGTACACTGTCACTGAAACACCTCTTCCTCTCACTGTAGATTGTCAGTGAAACACCTAGCCCTCGCACTGTACACTGTCACTGACACACATCACACTGGCACTGTACACTGTCACTGACAAACCTCACACTCACACTATACAGCTTCAATGACACACCTCACCCTCGCAATGTACACTGTCACTGACACACAACACCATTGCACTGTACACTGTCACTGACACACATATCCCTTGCATTGTACACTGTCATTGACACACATCAAAACCGCACTGTACACTGTCACTGACACAAATCACACCCGCACTGTACAACGTCACTGACACAATTCACACTCGCACTGCACACCGTCAGTGACACAAAACACACTCGCACTGTACGCAGTCAAAGACACACCTCACACTCGCACTGTACACTATCAATGACAAATCACACACCCGCACTGTACACTGTAACTGACACACCTCACACCCGCAATGAACACTGTCAATGACACACCTTACTTTCGCATTTTACACTGTCAATGACACACTTCACACTAGCACTGTACACTGTCACTGACATCTCACACACCCACTATACACGGTAACTGACACACCTCAAACTCACACTGTACACTGTTACTGCCAAAACTCGCCATCACACTGTACACTGCCACACCTCACCACCGCACTGTACACTGTCACTGACATAAATCGCCATCGCACTCTACACTATCACTGACAAAACTCATCCTAGCAATGTACACTGTCACTGACACACACCTACTTCGCACTGTACATTGTCACTGACACGAATCGCCCTCGCACTGTACACTATCACTGACAAACCGCACATTCGCACTGTACACTGCAACTCACACACCTCACACTCGTACCGTACACTGTCAATAATACACCTCACACTCGCACTGTACATTGCTACTGACACAACTCGACCTCGCACTGTACAATGCCACACCTAACCCTCGCACTGTCACTGACACAAATTGCCTTCGCACTGTATACTCTCACTGAAACAACTCTCCTTCGCAATGTACACCGTCACTGACACATCTCAAACTCGCACTGTACACTGTTATTAACACAACTCGCCCTCGCACTATACAATGCCACAAATCACCCTCGCATTGTCACTGACACAAATCGCCTTCGCACTGTACTGTCACTGACACAACTCTCCCTCGCAATGTACACCATCACTGACACACCAAACACTAGCACTGTACACCGTCACTAACACACCTGACACTCGCACTGTACAATGTCACTGACATATGTGACACTAACACTGTACACTATCACTGACACATCTCATATTAGCAATGTGCACTGTCAATGACAAACCTCACACTCGCATTGTACACGGTCACAGGCAAACCTCACAACCCCACTGTAAACTGTCACTGACACACCTCACAATCGCACTGTACACTGTCAATGACACACTAATACACTCGCACTGTACACTGACTCTGACACACTTCACACTCGCAATGTACACCGTCACTGACACACGTCACACTCACACTGTACACTATCACTGAAACAACTCACACTCGCACTTTACACTGTCACCGACACACATCACACTCGCACTGTAAACTGTCACTGACACACCTCACACCCGGACTGTAAACTGTCACTGACACACCTCACACATGCACTGTACACTGTCAAAGACACACCTCACACTCGCACTGTTCACTGTCACTGTCACACTTCACACTCGCACTGTACAATGTCACTGACAATTCAAAATCGCACTGTACACAGTCAATGACATACCTCACATTCGCACTGTACACTGTGACTGACACACCTCACAATCGCACTGTACTCTCTCACTGACACACCTGACACTCGCACTGTACACTTTAACTGACACACCTCTCACTTGCACTGTACAATCTCAAGGACACACCTCACAATCGCACTGTACACTGTCACTGAAACACCTCACACTTAAACTGTACAATGACACTGGCACATATAACACCCGCACTGTACACTCTCAATGAAACAGCTCAAACTCGCAGAGTACACCGTCTCTGACACAACTCACACTCACACTGAAAAAGACACTACTCAAAATAGCACTGTACATTGTCAATGACACAAATCACACTCGCACTGTAAAGTGTCACTGACACACCTAAAACTCGCAATGTACACTGTCACTGGCACAATTCACACTTGAACAGTACACTGAGAATGTTACACCTCACACTCGCACTGTACACTGTCACTAACACACCTCACACTCGCACTGTACAATGCCACTGACACACTTCCCATTCTCACTGTACACTGTCAATGACACACCTCACACACACACTGTACACTGTCACTGAAACAGCTCACAATCGTACTGTACAGTGTCACTTGTACACCTCAAACTCTCAATCTAAAATGTCAATGACACAATTCAAAATCGCACTGTACACCCTTAATGCCACACCTCACATTCGCACCGTACACTGTCAGTGACACACCTCACACACGCACTGTACAGTGTCACTTACACACCTGAAACTCGCACTCTACACTCTCACTGACAGACCTCACAATCGCAGTGAACACTGTCACACACAAACCTCCCACTCGCACTTTACACTGTCACTGACACACCTCACACTCGCACTGTACACTGTCAATGAAAAACTTCAAAGATGCACTATACACTGTCACTAACACACCTGAAAATCGCACTGTACACTGTCACTGACACACCTCACATTCGCACTCTGCAGTGAAATGACACACTTCACACTTGCACTGTAAAATTTCAATGACACACATGAAACTCGCACTGTACACTGTCACTGAACCACATCACATTCGCAATGTACACTGTCACTGACAAACCTCACACTCGCACTGTACAGTGTCACTGACACAAATCACCCTCGCACTGTAAACTGTCACTGGCAAACCTCACACTGGCACGGTACAGTGTAACTGACACATCTCACACTCGCACTGGACAATGTCAATGATACACCACAAACTCGGGCTGTACACTATTAATATCACACATCACACTCGCACCATACACTTTCGCTGACACACCTCACACTCGCACTTTACAGCATCACTGACACACTTTAACTCGCACTGTACACTGTCACTGACACACCTCACACTCGCACCGTACACTGTCAATGACACACCTCACACTCGCAATCTACACTGTCACTGACACACATCACACTCGCAATGGACTAACTCATTGACACACCTCAAAATCGTACTGTACACCGTCAATGACACAACTCACACTAGCACTGTACACTGTCACTGACACACCTCACCCTCGCACTGTACACTTTCACTGACACAATTCATCCTCGTACTGTACACTGCCTCTGACACAACTCACACTCGCCAGGACACTGTCACTGACACATATCTCCCTCGCAATGTACACTGTCATTGACAAACCTCACACTCGCACTGTACACTGTCACTGACAAACCTCACACTCGCACTCAACGTCACTGAAACATCTCACACTCACACTGTACACCGTCACTGACACACGTGACACTTGCATTGTACAATGTCACAGACACACCTCAAAATCGAACTGTACACTGTCAATGACACATTTCTCACTCGCACTGTACACTGTCTATGACATCTCACACACCCACTGTACACTTTAACTAACACACCTCACACTCGCACTGTACACTGTTACTGACACAACTCGCCATCGCACTGTAAACTGTCACTGACACAAATCGCCATCACACCGTACACTATCACTGACAAACCTACCTAGCACTGTACACCTTAACTGACACACACCACCTTCGCCCTCTATATTGCCTCTGACACAAATCAACCTCGAACTGTACACTGTCAATGACACAAAACACTTTCGCACTGTACATTGTAACTGACACACCTCACACTCGAACCGTACACTGTCACAGACACACCTCATTGTCGCACTTTAAACAGTTACTGACACAACTCGCCCCCGCACTGTACACTGCCACACATCACCCTCGCTCTGTCACTGACACAAATCGCCTTCGCACTGTACACTGTCACATTCACTTATCCCTCGCAACGCACACCGTCACTGACATACCTCACACTCGCACTGTAAACCGTCACTGACACACCTCACACTCACACTCTACAATGTCACTGACACACTGTACAAAATCACTGACACACTTCACAATCGCACTGTACGCTGTCACTGACACACATCATACCAGCACAGTACACTGTCCTTGACACTTCAAACTCACACTGTACACTGTCAATGACACACCTCACACTCGCACCGTACACTGTCACTGACACAAGTCACACTCACACTTTACACTATCAATGACACACCTCACACTCGCACTGTAGACTGTCACACACACACATCACACTCGAACTGTACACTGTTCTGACAAATCTCACACCCGCACTGTACACTGCCAATTACACCCCTCACTCTCGCACTGTACACTCTCACTGACACACCTCACACTCGCACTGTAGACTGTCAATGACGCACTTCACACTCGCACTGTACACTGCTACTGACACATCTCACACTCGCGCTATACACTGTGACTGACACACCTCAAAATCGCACTGTATACTGTCACTGACACAACTCACACTCTTACTGTACAGTGTCACTGACACAAATCAATATCGCACTTTACATTCTCACTGACACACTTCACACTCGCACTGTACACTGTCAATGACACACCTCACACTCGCACTGTACACTGTCACTTACACACCTTACACTCGAACTGTACAGTGGCACTTACACACCTAACACTCGCACTGTACACTTTCACTGACACAACTCGCATTCGCACTGTAAACTGTCAATATCACACCTCACACTCGCACTGTAGACTGTCACTGACACACCTCACACTCGTACTGTACAGTGTCACTGTCACACCTCAAATTCGCGGTGTACACTGTCACTGACACACCTCACACTCGCACAGTACACTGTCACTGACACACCTCACCCTCGCACTGTACTCTTTCACTGACACACCTCAAACTCGCATTGTACACTGTCAATGAAACACTTCACACTCGCACTGTACACTGTCACTGAAACCCCTCACACTTTCACTGTACACTGTCAGTGACAACTCACACTCGCACTCTACAGTGCCACAGACACACTTCAAACTCGCACTGTACACTGTCACTGACACAACCCACACTCGCAATGTAGAGTGTTACTGACAAACCTCATTCTCGCGCTCTACCCTGTCACTGACACACCTCACACTGGCACTGAACAGTGTAAATTGCACACCTCACACTCGCACTGTATAGTGTCAAAGACACACCTAAATCTCGCAATGTACAGTGTCACTGACACATCTCAAACTCGCACTGTACACTGTCACTGACACACCTCACACTCGCACTGTACACTGTCACTCACACACCTCACACTCGCACTGTACACTGTAAATACCACACCTCACACTCGCACTGTACAGTGTCAATGACACACCTCACACTCGCACTGTACACTGTCACTGACACTTCTCACACTCGCACTGTACATTGTCACTGACACACCTCACACACGCACGGTACACTGTCAGTGACACACCTCGCACTCGCAATATACACTGTCACTGACACACCTCACACTCGCACTGTACACTGTCCCTGACAACCCTCACACTAGCACTGTACAGTGTCACTGACACATCTCACACTCACACTGTACAATGACAATGACACACCTCACTCCCGCACTTTATACTCCCACTGACACACCTCAATCTCGCACGGTACACTGTCACTGCCACACCTCAGACTCGCATTGTACACTGTCAATGACACACCTCCCACTAGCACTATACACTTTCACTGACACACCTCACACTCGCGCTCTACACTGTCACTGATACACCTCTCACTGGCACTGAACAGTCTCACTGACACACCTCACAATCGCACTGTACAGTGTCCAAGAAACACCGCAAACTCGCTCTGTACACTGTCACTGACACACCTCACACTCGCAATGTGCAGTTTCACTGACACACCTCACACTCGCACCGAACAGCGTCACTGACAAACCTCGCACTTGCACTCTACACTGTCATTGTCACATCTCACACTCGCACTCTACACTTTCGCTGACACAACTCACACTCGCAATTTACAGTGTCAGTGACACATCTGAAACTCGCACAATACACTGTCACTGACACAACTCACACTCGCACCGTACACTGTAAATAGCACACCTCACACTCGCACTGTACACTGTCACTGAAACACCTCACACACGCACGGTACACTCTCAGAGATTCACCTCAGAATCGCACTATACACTGTCACTGACACTCCTCACACTCGCTCTGTACAGTGTCACTGACACATCTCACACTCGCACTGTACAGTGTCAATAATACACCTCACACTCGCACTTTATACTCTCTCTGACACACCTCAATCTCGCACTGTGCACTGTCACTGCCACAAATCACACTCGGATTGTACACTCTCAATGACACATCTTCCACTCGCACTATACATTTTTACTGACACTCCTCACACCCGCACTGTACACTGTCACTGGCACACCTCTCTCTCGCACTGTACACTGTCACTGTCACACCTCACACTCGCAGTGTACACTGTCACTGACACACCTCTAACTCGCACTGTACACCTTAACTTACCCACCTGACACTCGCACGCTACACTGTCAATTTCACAGCTCACACTCGCACTGTACAGTGTAACTGACACACCTCACACTCGCACTGTACTCTGTCACTGACACACCTCACACTCGCACTGTACAGTGTCACTGACACACTTCACACTCGCCCTTTACAGTGTCACTGACACACGTGACTCTCGCAATGTACCCTGTCACTGACACCACACACTCGCACTCTACACTGTCACTGACACACCTCACACCCGCACTGTACACTATCACTGACACACCTCAAACTCGCACTGTACACTGTCCCTGACACACCTCACACTCACACTGTACAGTGTCACTGACACAACTCAAACTCGCGCTGTACACTTTCACTGACACACCTCACACTCGCAATGTACAGTGCCAATATCAATCCTCACACTCGCTCTGTACACTGTTACTGACACACCTCACACTCGCACTCTACACTGTCGCTGACACACCTCTCTCTCACACTGTACACCATCACTAACACACCCCACACTCGCACTGTACACTTTCACTGACACACCTCACAATCGCACTGTACACTGTCACTGACACACCTCACACTCGCACTGTAGACTGTCACTGACAAACCTGACACTCGCACTATACACTGTCACTCAGACCTCACACTCACACTCTACATTTTCACTGAAACACACTACACTCGCACTGTACACTGTCACTGACACAACTCCCACTCTCACTGCACAATGTCACTGACACACCTCTCAACCTCACTCTACACTGTCACTGACACACCTCTCACCCGCACTCTACACTGTCACTGACACACCTCTCACCCGCACTCTACACTCTCACTGACACACCTCTCACTCTCACTATGCACTGTAACTGACACACTTCAGAATCGCACTGAACTCTTTCACTGACACATCTCACACTCGCAATTTACACTCTCACTGACACACCTCACACTCGCACTTTTCACTGTCAATGAATCACCTCACACTCGCACTTTTCTTTGTCACTGACACACCTCACACTCGCACTGTACAGTGTCACTGACACCTCATACTCGCACTGTACACTGTCACTGACACACCTCACACTCGCCCTCTATATTTTCACTGACACACATCACAGCGGCATTATATACAATTTATTTGCTGCCTTTTTTTAATAAAACTTGCACTTTCAACTTGTTGGTAGTAAAAATTAGCACCTTATAATGAGGTCACATCTCTCTGTGACGTATTATCAGCCACTAACGTGTTCGTGTTCAATATATAAGTACTTCAGAGTCAATTGTTTAGCAAACCTAATCTTCCTAGCAATGGTTCAGTGTCATCGTACTTAGAATAAAGACCTTTATGACCAACTGCATTACCTTCTCTGTTTGTTGGTCGTGTAAAGTGATGTTTTGTAAAGAACATTTCCACGTGATTACAATAAACGGCTCAGTGACAGCCACGTTTTCCTACGCACGTACTTAATTTTTCCACATGTTTCGCCCTTTTTGGTATAAAATTCCACATAGTGGACGCACACAAAATATTTGAGACTTGAGTTCCTTAAAATTCTACACAATGCAAGCCACGTTTTATTCGGAGAGTAAATAAATTTATATCCTTAACGATTATCGTGCCAACGTGGAAAATATGGTGAGCTCCTAATAATACCAGCAAAAGGAAGATGGGATTCGATATGGCGTTTAAAGGGTTAATTTCCCCATTAGTATCTTTCTGAGTCAAATTCGGTTCAACAGAGCTGCACAAAATTCTGTGCACCATTTGTCACTTCCGTTACAGTAGGGCAGGGACGGCCGTCATTTCCGCAAGAACGCAAATTCAATACATTTCAAAACTTCATTTTCTGTGACGTTGTGCTGTCGCTGCGAAAGGCTGAAATATCGCGATATTACGTTCCAGCGTGCACCGCTGAGACCACATTATGTTCTAGAAATGTCTATCGTCAGTCTACGGCAGCACACAGCATCTCATTGGCGGTTTTGTTCTTTAGCCATTTGTAACAAACTCTGCGAATTCCGTCTTGTGCCAGGTTCCGTCTCTCAGGGCACGAAGACAAAGACCTCGAACGTTGCACCCAAATCCGAAGCTGTTCTAAGACTCCTACACACCGGGACCTTGATACTACGGAAGAGCACCATCAGTTTTCCAACACTGTCCCAGGACTGCTGTAACGGACAACCCACTAATCTGCTGTTCAGGTTGGAGCGGTGTGTTTCGGTGCGTAATAAATGAAAGGATACAGAAAAGTGTGGGACAGGACGTTTGTAACTTGATCTTCCACTGAGCACGTTCCAAGATCAATGGCAGGTTAGACTGACGTACTGCAGTGCCTCTGCAGGGCAGGGAGAGTTCCCTCTCCCGCCGACGTTCTAACCCGAGCAATACGTAAATTACTCGCCCACGAGAAGTCGATAATGTTACAATCTAATTTTTAAATGACGTCATGTCCGCTAAAGTTCGTGTTTTCGATATTCAAACAATTCTTTGACGAAAGTTAAACTCAAGTGCATTTATACATTCAGCTCGTACAACGCAGTAAGCACACTGTATCGGCTATAAAAACCAATCAGTTAATGTTGTAAAGGGAAATAATCGCTGTTTGTTCTGAGATCCACACAAAACACATAAACACACTATGTGGGCAGAACGTAGAATTGTTGTATGTTAAACCTGTTGGTACATATAGTGACCACTGGGCTGTAAAGGGCCACTTATTAGTACGACCACTGCATATCGACTGCATTTGTTATTTATGTCATATTGAGAAGAAACACAAGAACGGACAGTGGTGTACCCAGTAATTACATGGCGGCTCCTAGCGTAGGCAAATGCCTTTCTTACACGCAAAACTTCCAGACCGTCTCTTGGGTCCACCCAGCGTCCAAATAAACAGATACCAGGGGCTTTTGTTCCTGGGGATAAGGCGGCCGGGGCGTGAACCTCACCACTGATCTCTACGTAAGACTATAGTCCTGCTGCACTGTCCCCATATACCTTTAGAGCGTGCAATGGACACATTTATTGTAACTTGATATCTGCTTGTCACAGGATACACACATTGAACAGAATTGTTTAAAGAATAAGAAACTGAACGCCACTTCTGGGGCTTTGTTTCTTGTGGTTCGTATGTCACGTGTTAAAATGCTACCCGCTCTGCACGTAATTCTACCTCCCAGAACACCGCGTTGCCTTGGAGACGAGAGAGCTTGGCTTGTACTGACGTCACAGATTGGTTTGTTTGGATTCCATGGAAACCAAATGAAAATCTGAGCTACTTATCCTGGCATCGCTCCGATTGTTGGAAATAATGCTCGGTTTGCCCTAACTACATAATATATTGTTTCATGGTTTGTTTTTGAATAAAGTCACATTATTGTAATTATGCGTCAGTATAGCGCCAAGCAAGCTGTGTTTTGGGCCCATATTTAGTGGAAAACAGTAAATATTTATGTGCGTATGGACTGATATGATTGGTGGGTAATGTTTAGGAGTTTTCCAGATGTGGGCATTAGGTTGCAAGGTAAAGGTAAAGGTAATGCAGTCCCATTACAGGGCTGGACATACTCGAAGGGTTCCAGGAAGTTAAGGCTCCCAGATTTCGTGCCAACGGCACATGATGGTGGTAGGTTGTCAGCCTTACGCACCGGCCGCCTTCACTCCCAGGAAATACTCCTGGCACTCATTTCTGTTAAGGGGCTGAGTCGACCCCAGGGCCACAGTGCGATCGGAAGGATTATGTCAATGAAAAATCCACGTACACCAGCTGGGATCGAACCAGCGACCTTCCGATTTTTAGCAAAAAAACTTAACCACTGAGCTACCGCGGATGTTCCAAGGACTGAATAAAAATTAAAGGAAACATGATGCCACATTGTGGCCGATGCTGCAGTCTGCAGTCAAGCCGAAGTGCCTTCCTAACTAAGCCCAGGTTCAGCCGCATGTTTGTGTCTCATATGCCACTGTTCCAGACACCGAATGTCACATGCCGGTCGCTGGTGACATTCCCCAGCTGTTCAGAGGAAAAAATGCGAATTATTGCGATAGGTCACGGCAGGTCATGATAACTCCCGTTACAAGATTGTTTCAGAAGAGCTTTGCAGCTCAAATTCGCGCAATTAATGAGATCAAAAAGTGTTAGGGGTATAAGGGATAGTGATGCGTAATACCATAGCCTGTCCTACTGATATAAGGGGTAGTGATGTGTAATACTATACCCTGTCCTACCGGTAAAACGGGTAGTGATGCGTAATACTATAGCCTGTCCTAGCGGTATAAGGAGTAGTGATTCGTAATACTATAGCCTGTCCTAGCGGTATAAGGGGTAGTGATGCGTAATACCATAGCCTGTCCTAGTGGTATAAGGGGTAGTGATGCGTAATAATATAGCATGTCCTACCGATATAATGATAGTGATGCGTAATACCATAGCCTGTCCTAGCGATATAAAGGGTAGTGATGCTTAATAATATAGCCTGTTCTACCGATAAAAGGGGTAGCGATGTGTAATACTATAGACTGTCAGAGCAGTATAAGAGGTATTGATGCGTAATAATATAGCCTGTCCTACCGATATAAGGGGTAGTGATGCGTAATAATATAGCCTGTCCTAGCCTTATAAGGGGTAGTGATGCGTAATAATATAGCCTGTCCTAGCCTTATAAGGGGGAGTGATGCGTAAT
>Ga0131853_10006024_pt1 | contig 21902 bp, 13 predicted proteins | sample TergutLab28metaG_FD_92764 | JGI IMG/M metagenome (GOLD analysis project Ga0131853, IMG submission 92764) | Labiotermes labralis P1 segment gut microbial communities from Petit-Saut dam, French Guiana - Lab288 P1 (version 2) (version 2) | ecosystem: Host-associated > Arthropoda: Insects >... | reverse complement strand
TTGTACCACAAGCTATAAACACAGTCTAGTGCTCTTGAGGATGGGAGAAATTATCGCCCGAAACATTCTGAGCTGATTGATATTGTTAATAAAATTATTATTGTTGCATCTGGTTGGCTGTTTTTATTATTGTATTAATGGTTCACGGACAAACAAACATCAAATCTCCTAATTTACTGAAGCCAACACATTTTTGAGAGAAGTCTTCTCTCACTAAATCGTGTATTAAATTAATTTTCTTACTTTGGTTCGTATTTTTGCTTTTTTGGTATATTTCAATTTTATTTTAAATTAAATTGGTAATAATTTTGTTTGCCTCAAGGCAAATAATAACTGCACTGAACTGAGTTGGAGTGAATTCTTGTTATTTAAGATCATAGAGACGGTCCTTCAAGATAAACTGTTGCTGAATGGAACGTAATTGAATTTAATCATTAAGAAATTAATCGCTGTTGTAGATATTTGGGGCCACATTTCTGCTAAGAACTTTCCAGCGAAAGTAAAAAATGTCGGCTAATTTCTACATATGAATTCACTATTGTTTGCAAAGTCTTTCTTCTACTGTAACAAGCGCTTTTATTGCGGAAATATTTCTTACATAATTAGTAATAACTTCAATTTCAATTATTGTCATCCGGTTAATTTCAGTAAATCTGCTGGTTGAAGTTTCTGTCACAGTCGTGTCACGTAAAAGAAGAAACAATTTCTGATTTTGTTTGCTTTAAACTATTTATACTGCCGATATATTGAGGTTCTAACTGAAAATATTAAGTTACTTTTCTACCTAACAACTTTTCTTTATAATAGGTTATCGTTTTCATAAACATAACAATTAAAACAATAATCTCTAATGTTTCTGCCAGTGTAGAATATCTTAAGGTTTTGCTCTGAACGTAAGAAAATTCTTGGTCACCTTTCAGTATTATTATTCCCTTTATTGTTATAACATTGAGGTTTCATTTTCTATGTTCTTATATTGTTGGTATTATTCTAATGTATACATTATAATGAGTTTTGTAAACATAGTGAAAAGCTTAATGATCTGTACTCCTCACCAAATTTTGTTCCACTAATCGAATGGAGAATAATGAGATGGGCGGGGCACGTAGCACGTACGGGAAAGAAGAGTGGTGCATACAGGGTTTTGGTGGGGAAACCGGAGGGAAAGAGGCCACTTGGAAGACCCAGGCGTAGATCGGAGTATAATATTAAGATTAAAATTCAGGGAGTGGGATGTGGAAGCATAGACTGTATTGATCTGGCTCAGGATAGGTAGAGATGAGGGCTCTTGTAAACGCGGTAATGAACCTTCGGCTTTCATACAATGCGGGTAATTTCCTGACTGGCTGAGAAACGGTTATCTTCTCAAGAAGGACTCTTCTCTAAGGAGTAAGTAAGGAAGTAAATAATTAATTGGGTAAATACGTAATCAGTTCGAGTATATCTGGTAAATTTTGTGGATCAGAGGAAAGCTGTAAGTATGCAGCCTTAAAATTTGCAAGCTTTGCAACACTTTACGCCCAGAAAACACATACACTTAAATATGTTTTAAACTTTACGTTAGAGAGTATAAAAATAACTTATTTTCTCATGATTATTAGACCTTTCGTATGCTGTTAATGCTGTTAAAAGGGCCGTAACAACATGCGGAAGTTCAAGTGATACTACATAACAACATGCGGAAGTTCAAGTGATACTACATAACAACATGCGGAAGTTCAAGTGATACTACATAACAACATGCGGAAGTTCAAGTGATACTACATAACCACAATTGATTTTCCATATTAGATTTGTGGTTTATAGCTTTTTGTAGTCACATCTCTTGCCAACTACTTGCAGTCGATCATAAAGCATTCAAGCAAACATTCAATGACGCTGTTTCAGAAATATGACATAGGATTGCGTAACACACATCAAGTTTGCTTGTTCCAGATCCTCTCACGAAAGCTTTACCATTACCCTTTTAAAGCTTAAAGGTTTCTTTACGCACCACCAGGTTCAACATTCAAAAATTCTACTGGTGTTCACTTTGCGTTGAGAGTTTTGTACGGATTTCAGAATAGACAGCGACGTTTGCTTTATACTTCATTAACTTACTGGCTTTTATAATCGTGTTGGAAAGTGTTTACAGCGCGGTACGGACTGATTCCTTATTTAAAGCAGATTACCTTCCGTCTTTAAAAGGTTAGCACCATTACACTACACTTTTTTCATCTCGCCGATGCCACTAAGATATATGTTGGAATGGAAGTGATGGGAGCAGGCCAATGGCTTACATCATTTCGAGAGGTAATTTCAAATCAGAAAGCACATGGTTCTTTCTTTTGTTCGTTATCTTTTGGAAGGGTGTTTTCCCTTGTCCTCTCACTTTCTATTTTTTCCCCCTTTTTCCACAACGACCCATTTGCTGTCTTCTCCAGCTGCGCACATGGCGCACAGTTAAAGTACGATGTTTGGATATTTTGAGAGACGAGGATCGTGTCTACTAAACTGTTCAAAATATCGTATAGAAAGAAAAAAAAGTTTGGTTTAGTTGCAGCGGTGGCGCGGATGGGGGTTGAGAACGTGTCGCCTGCTTGTGATCGGAGACAAGAACACAACCCCTCTATTCTATCCGTACCCGTCACAAACTACCCTTGGATCCGTTGTTATTTTACACATACACATTCACAGCAGTGTCGTCGTGTATTCGCAAGAAATGTGCAGCATACTGACGCGGACCCTGTTTGAACCCTTCTATCAATTTCTATACACCATATGCGGCTGTTTCGTGATAAATGCCTACTCACATTAGTGGCCCCTTTCAGGTTCATGGTAGAAACGTCGATAATAAAAGTTCAATTTGAATAAGCATACTGTAAAAGAATTGCTGTGGTCTAGCTCTCCTGCAGAACGTCAATCTACCGTTACTAGTATGCTCATTACGTGTTTTTGTGTAATATAACGTAGCATAACCGACTTCAAATAATGTTGTTCTTAGATACGAATAAAATGGTTTTTATTGCTTTTGTATTCCGCATCTATTTTCCTGAAGTATGGAGTTTAATACGCCGAACTTTTCCCGTCTATAAAGTAACTGGCCTCAGTTTGAAAGACTTGATTGCAGCAGGGTCAAGAACATTTCTCTTTGCCACCACCAGTGAAATGCCTGTTGAACTGAGATTAATCATCTTTAGTATGAACCGGTGAGGCCCATTTGATGTATGGTCAGGCAAGGGGTTCGACAGACGCGGAATCGTGTTTCAGTTCATGACAGAGATAGAGAAATGTTCCTCCCTCAAAATATCCGTGACGGCCCCGGAACCCACCCCGAATTCTACTCAATGGATAAGACGGCCGGGTCATAAAGAAACGAACCACTTACTTGTTACTAATCCTGACTTTGCAAATGAGCGAAATGGCACCTCCACTTCCCCACACTCCTACATTTCGTGATTTTACTCGTTTTACTTTATAGGTATTAGTTCTGCACTACGTCGTACGTCTCCAGGTTGTAGGGAGAACAAAAAGAAACTGAGGAATCTTTGTAATTTCTTCCATAAAATTTTTCCTAATTAAAAAAAAGCCTTAGATAGAAGCCACACTGGACTTAGTGTCCTTCTGGTCGACCGACCATCCTCATGTTTCATCTTGAAACGAAAGTGTGATGGGAGGAGATTTGTGTCAGATCTGCAACAAGCGTTCCAAGGCGGGTTTAATTTTATTTGAGGCTGGCACATCATACATTACATCACCTTATATCTTAACGGGACAGAGATTTGCAGAAGTATTTTTCATTTTGTTTCTATATTGTACAAAATGTCGATTAAAATTAAGCGTAATTATTTTCGCTTATTTTTTAATATTAATATTAGTCATACATGGGCACTGACAAAATTCCCATTTAACCATGACCGTATGTCAAGTTGTGAAAATTATCCGTATCGAAATTTAACAAATACGTAGAAGTACCTTATCTTACCCCCATCACATTCTTTCGAGAATTCAGCTGCAACACGTAAACCTCATTCAGGATGCACAAGAAATATAGGAATTTTCCTCTCTCCACCGGCTACTTATTGAGGGAACAAGATGGTCTGCGATGGTGAATAGAACATTCTACAAAGCGAAATAAAAACTTGGAGTGTAATGATGACTGTAGCTGCTTTTATGAAGGACCTTTCCGTTTTCTACTTGATTTATACAAATGTACACGTTAGTCAGTGCTTTCCCACCGAAAGCACAAAGGCATCCCTGAAATTTCGTTTTATCGTGGAATCATCGTCAGGGATACAGAATCACATTGTGACTGTTCAACCTTGTGATCAATTATTTACGCATGAAAATTTGATCATATTTTTAAGTTGGAGTTAATCCACGTGGCTTAACGCTACTAAAATATAGCCTATATATGGGTGTAATATTTTTTAAAAAGAAAAATGTTATTATCCAGTACTTGTATAGCTCTGCAGAATTTGATTTAACTGCATATTACTGTGCTATTCAAACTTGTACAAGCGTTTGTGCCGATATATACTGCTGGTCATCGTATTTATTTATTGACGAGAAAAATATTGTATCAGGAGTGTTTGGCTTAATAATTAGGTGTCCATCTTAGACAATTTTACCACAAAATTTCTCACTAAATAAAATAATGTGTGGTGTATGTTTTCAGTAAATTTGGCTTCAGTTATCATTATACATTACCTGATATTCATTTCTTATTACGCCACAGTCATTTCCCTTCCATGTCGTAACTCTCTAATGCTATTTACCATAAAGGGTTAGAACAAACGTCCCTATTCCGTTTCGATACTCTGTAGAAAGCTGTTGCAGGAAACCCGAACACAGCAGTCAATTTTTCGCCTCATTGCTCTCATATTTCATTAAATATTCGGGATACAAATTTTAAAATAATAACTTGTGATCTTTAATTAGACCTGTGTTCTGTCATTGACACATTCATTTCGCGATTAAGTGGTTTTGGATACGATATACACTGTTACAACTTTACTTTTCGGAGTCATTTCCGTTGTACGTTTTCTTGATCGAGGTTGATCATAACAATGTAAAAACCGAATATTCGTAGCATTGCTTAGCCTGCCTGCAGTACCAAGCCTTATTTAAATGTAGTCAAGAGTTCGACGACCAAATTCCATGATTAATGTGTGCTGTGACGAAACGTCGGCATCGAACTGCCAAACGACACGGCGTCATATTTAGGAAGAGTTCAGTCGATAACAGAGACATGATGAATCATTACCTGAACTTTACGAGTTTTGGCGAGGATAGCCTAATAATAGCGCTGTATTAAGTACTCATTTATACGGCGCAGAAGGGCAATTAGAGTCTTATAATTGAACTCCAGTGACGTCTGCGTAACAGTCAGCTGAATTTTGTCAAGAGTGAATGCAGGAGACTTTTTTGGAACACGCAAAGAATTTTGTGAGTCAGTTTCATAAGAAACGTAAAAAAAATGGTGTTTACGGAGTGGAATATGAAATTCTTTAAGTGCCAATACTTTTACCTAACGATTGCCAAACCAATATGGAAGGCAACGCTGATGTTGTTCAAAGCATTAAGCCATATTGGGGAGAGCAGGTATGGCTCCACTTATTCGAAGCCTCGGAACTGGATGGAAGGAAACGGACTGCTTCAAACCCTCACCAGGTTATTTCCGGGCAAAGAGGCACCCCCCCCCCTCCCATCACGGTACCCATTAAGTAGACTGCTGGGCTGAGTGAGACTCAGATTGGTCTAGACCCATGGAGAACGAAAACATGGCGTGCCTCGACCGAGAATCTAGCCTAGTCACTTTACGCACTAAATACTCTGTCCTGGCTATCAAGCCAACACAACGGAAAACGTTTTACGCTCTCTCACTCTTATTGCTTTCACAAGTACGAAATTCTTGGCCAGGGCGTAAGACAGAGAAGTTTTGATCATGTAAGAACACGTCTTTGGGAGTGTCAGAACAGTTCTCTTTCTTTCTAAAGACAGGGGATTTTAATTAGAAATTTTTTTACAGAGGAAGAAAAAAGAAAGAACGACATAACGTAGGGCTTTCTATCTTGACGCAACATTCCTTACAATTTAAGAGTGGCAGTTTTAGAAACGTGAACCCAAGATGCGCGCAATATGTTATAGGCGTCTTAAGATGGTAGATATGATCGGCCAAGGCAATAATGACAGGAAGATAGTAGGAAATTGCAGCACAAGTTACAGCTGTTAATGTTCGGATCTTCGTGGGTCGTTCTGTATCCCTCACTCCAGCCTTCGCTGTCAGATGCAGCAACTTCAACATCCATTTTGTTTTACAGTAGATCTAGAGAGGACTCGAATACGAAGATAACCCAGAGTCACGCACAAATAAGTGATAGAGCACTTGGCTTAGTGGCAGTCGTGAAATATAGTCAATGGGGCTGTGGTGACAATTCTGACGGGGATGAGAAAAGGGGTGTTTGAACCAAAATCCATTTTATATTGGAAAGACAGGCGCAAAGCTTTGCCTCGAAAATAGGAAAGGAGTGCTAAAAGCACTCTGTAGGAATAGTTCATTTTCCGGTTCCAGTGCACTGCTGTGTAGAATCGTTCTTTATTTCTTAACAAATGTTCACTTTCCTTTCTTAACTTTTATTTTGAAAAGGATGCTTTCACGTTCTGAACTATTTACACTTTCCAGTGCCCCCAACACTGTCCAAATATCATGCTTAGACAATAAGAGTTTAGGGATCTAAATTTCTCCCACAAAGCATGTTTTGTTTCTTCCATAGTTCAGGACAGTTATTCGGTGAAATATGCCGAATTAAGCAACAGATATTCTGATGCCAGGCTCCCTGTTCTGACTTCTGACTGTGAAACCTAAACACGTTCCTTGGGTAGCAGATGGTACACACCAGACTTCCATACAGTCACCATTGATATTTAAGCTCATTTTTTAAATTTCTTTATGTTATGATCTTTGGGTTATGACATCACATATTCTGATAGGAGAGTCGGTGCATTTTTAGTGAGATTTATTTTAAAAAGTTCAGTACTCCTATTTAAATTTTTTAACTCAGTGTACTAAACTTCAATTGACTTATTGGGTATGACTAATTAATGTATAGTGGCATTTATTTTTACGGATATACTAAATATTTCAACGTCTAGTCCCGTTTTAACAGCGTCAAACTTTTACATTTACGTCAGAACTAAAGGTCATATTTGGAGAAGACTGTTGGGATGAAGCAGTGTCCGCCCTTTCAACTGAATGACGCCCTACCATTCAGTCACGCCACCTGTACGCATATATTCTGTTTTCGACGGCGCGATTTGAGTGCTTGTGTTTCGTTCAGCTATGAAAGAAACAAACTTCTTCTTTCATGCAACGTACATGACATTATAATGTATAATTAACCCTCCATATTATATCGCTATTTTAAGGCATTCGAATGTACTCAAGTTTACCAAAACGTATTTACAGCATAAATCCGGTTCGCAAAAACATTTCAAAACTAGAAGTTTCTAAACTTTATTCTGTGGATCGATGTCCTGCGTGACGCTGTCAGCCTACTGCTGTGGGGAACCTGACGTTTATGGATCCCCATATTCTGTGGCACGGTATGTTGCCTAGGGCGTGTTTTTTCACGTACAGACATTTGCATCGGGATACTCACATAGGGTTACTTCCTCACTTTACAGTAGCGAAAAAGAGATATTATTATTATTATTATTATTATTCTGAAACTTCAGGTAACAGATTATATTTATTTAACCTGACGGCATTAAACAAAATATTAATTCAAATTTTAAAAAGAGGAAAATCACCTTTCTTACCCGCCAATCGCGCAGTTACTTCAAATTTCATACCAAAGGAAGACTGCTTAGAAGAATGACGTGATATTTCCATTATGTATATCTCATACGGCCGATCTCGGTGGCCGCGCGGTCTAAGGCGTGGGTCTGCGGCCCTCCCTTTCTGGGATTGCGGTTTCGAATCCCTGCGTGGGTATGGATGTCTCTATCTTGTGAGTGGTATATTTTGTTAGATAGAGGTCTCTGCGACGGGTCGATCACTCTTTCAAAGAGTCTTATCGAGTGTGGTGTGTCTGAGTGTGATCGAGAAACCTCAGAGACGAGTCCTAGGTCCACTAGAGCTGTAGAACAATGACAAAAGAAAATGTTTTATACGAGACTCTATAAATTATTATACGTATTTCAAATATAGGCCATGTTTTGAATATCTTAGTTACAATATACTTTGCTGTATGTTCCCCTCTTTTCTGTTCCTCGCTACTAAGTAATTATTACGAGAATTATAAAGGAACACGCAGAGAATATCCACTGTCATAAACATTTATGTAGCGTTCGTGTAATCAAAGCGATTGAGAGAATTTGAAAACCTCTGTGAAGACAGTAATAGTGGTAACCATGAAGTCAGTGGAAATTTTGTTAACCTTGTTATCAATGATAACAAAGGTAAAGGTAGCATTGACAGCCATGCTAAACAAGATAAACATGGTGAAATTTGTAACTAAACTATACATAAAGTTACAAGCGTCTTCACGCAAATTGTCTGTTATTCTGTCCGATTTAATGTTATTCTGTCCGATTTAATCCAAAATTTGACTTCTTCGACAAATTTTGGTGAAAATTCCCATTATATATGTTCACGTAGATCTGTCCGGATGTGAGTTGTGTTGTTGCATGCGAACAGACGGACAGACGAACGGACGGCCGAACGTGAGAGTGATTCGAGGCACAGCCAGATGCTTCTGATAGTCTCGATTAAACTTCCGTAATAAGAGACGCTAGATTGCCTGTTGGGTTTGTTTGTACCAAGTGAATTCTGTTGGGCAGTTAAGGAACAGGGGATAGGATGAGCAGGACAATGTACTATATATTGTGTTCCAAACCCCTGAAATAAAGAAACCACTTTGGTGATCAAAGGGTGCACGAAGTATAGGAATATTTAAGAGTGAGCTTGCAAAAATCGAAAATGAAGTGCGAATTGAATTCGGCTGGTTCAGGATAGGGTCTGTTGGCAGCCTCCGTGAACAGGGTAACGTATCTTGAACCTACCGGTTCAAATTTCTTTTCCATATGAACGAATGTCAGTTCCTCAAGAAGGTATGAGTCCCGTGTAGTTAGCTGCTGGCTACTGGTTAATAAGTAACTTCCCCTTTAAACAGAGTCCTGACTCACACATCTGTGATGATCGTATCAAGGAGCTCATAAGCTGGACATGTTGGTCGGACTGGAAAAGGTAGCCACTTGGGGACATACTAATGGAAGTTATTAAAATGGATGAAGTGAAGGGGTGAGTACACTTTCTGCTGAAAGTTCCGATTAGAGGCTACAAATGGTTGCCTTGCACATAAGAAGTTAATGCATTACATTTTGGAACTTATTAAAAATCATGAGATCGTAACGCGCGCGCGCGCGTGTGTTTATATATGTGTGTGTGTGTGTGCATGTGGTGTGTAGGTGTGTGTGTGTGTAGGTGTGTGTATGTGGGTGTGTGTTTGTGTGTGTGTGTGTGTGTGGGTGCATGTGTGTGTATGTGTGTGGGTGTGTGTATGTGTGTGAATGTGTGTTTGTGTGTGTACGTGTGTGAATGTGTGTTTGTGTGTGTACGTGTGTGAATGTGTGTTTGTGTGTGTATATGTGTGTTTGTGTGCGTATATGTGTGTATGTTTGTGTATGAGTGTATAAGTGTGTGTGTGTATGTGTGCGCGCGCGCGTGTATGTGTGTGCGTGTGTATGTGTGTATGTGCGTGTGTGTAAGCGTGTGTCTAAGTGTGTGTGTGCGTGCGTGCGTGTGTGCACGTACGTGTGTGCGTACGTGCGTGCGTGCTTGTGTATGTGTGTGGTGTGTGTGTGGTTGTGTGTGTGTGTGTGTGTGCGCGGGTGTGTATGTGTGTGTTTGTGTGTATGTGCGTGTGTATGTGGATGTGTGCGTGTGTGTGTGTGGTGTGTGTGTGTTTACATATGTATGTGCACGCGCATGTGTGTGTGTGTGTGCACTCGCGCGCGCGCGCGTATGTGTGTATGGGCGCGCGCGTGTTGGGCGTGCGTCTATATATATATATATATATATACATACATATATATGTGTGTGTGTGTGTTTGTGTGCGTGCTTGTCTGTGTGCGCGTGTGTGCGCACGTTTGTATGTGTGTGTGTGTGTATGCGCGTGTGTGTGTGTGTGTAAGTGTGTGTGCGCGTGTATGTGTGTGCGTGTGTGTGCGTGCGCGTGTATGTGTGTGCTTGCGTGTCTGTGTATGTGCGTGTGTGTGCGTGCGTGTTTGTGTATGTGTGTGTGTGTGTGTGTGTGTATCCAGCCCTTGTTTTACGAAACAGTTTTGTTCTTGAAAAAGGGGTCGTAAATAAAAATGCGTAAATAAAAATATTATTTCCATCAGAAATAAGGGGTTAGCTTAGAATAAAGAAACCAGCCGAAGGACGTTAAGCCGAAAATGAGAGAACACAAATTAAGATTTGGTACAAATTTGTAACGGACGTTGAGAAAACAGGCATAAAATGAAAGGGCGTAAAACAATTAATGGTTTTATATTGAGTCTATGTAACAAGGCCTATTAGAAGCTGATCAACTAGTCAAGATAATCTCCCATAGTTCACTTACCAACAAATGTACTATTTATTAACTTGGTTTAAAGTTTTAAGTTACCTTAAAATACACAATAAAATCGCTCCTACATGTTTCGGTCCTTAATGACCACCATCAGGGAGCTTTATCTGTACCTAAGTAAAGTTATATTTATGTTGAAACATTCTGTAATATTACTTCGTTGTATATATTAGGTGATGTGGCAGCATGCCGTGGAGCGGCATGTGCCGCTCTACGACATGCTGCATTTCCTAATTTATTAATGACGTAATTTTACCAAGTGTTTTAACACAAATATAACTTTAGTTAGGTACAGATAAAGCTCCCTGATGATGGTCATTAAAGACCGAAACATGTAGCAGCGACATTACTGTATATTTTAACCTAAATTTTAAACTTTTAACCAAGTTAATAAATAGTGTACTTGTTGGTGTGTGAACTACGTAGATTTCAAAATTCACAGTGCAACGATAAACATCTAACATGTTATGGAACCCAGCATTTCATTACCATTTTCACAACATCCAAATACTTCTCCTTATCCTGAATCACAACCATCCAGTTCACACCTCTCACTCCTATTCCTTGAAAATCAATTCTAATATCATCCTCCCATCTAAGCCTACGTAATCCAAGTGGCCTCTGCATCTCAGGTGTCACTACCAAATACCTGTACACGCATCTCGTCTCCACCGTATAAGCCACAAGCCTCGTTTTCCCATTCTTCCTGATTTGATCACCCGAAAACTATTTGTTGAGTTGTGAAGGTAACCAATCTTCTTACTAAGCAATTTCTACCAATCCTCTGATACATCGTCCCTCTAGGGCCGAAATGATTTCCTTGGCGCCCTGTCCTCAAACACCCTCAATTTAGGTCTCTCCTCACATACGCACATAAGAGCGAGTACGTATTGAATGCCATACGGCAGATAGTGCAAGCTGCATTTGCAGGACACATCGCATGTAAAAGAGCAGTAAATAATGTTTCGTGAAGTGAAAGCTACTGCTGTACCCAATGCAGAATTCTTTGTCTTTAAATTTAGCTTAGAATAATTTTAAGATACTTGAGAATTTAATTTTGGTTTTGTAGGTACATTAACCCTTCAAAAGCCAAATTAAATCCCATCTGCCATCTGCTGGCATTATTAGGAGCTCACCATATTCTTCACGTTAGCAGGGTAAGGGTTGAATAATTCTATATGATGTAAGTTTTGGCTGCACCAAGAAAATCTCTATCCTCCACTTTAGTCAGGTAGTAGAGCAGGGAAGATTTTCTCTGAACGGAAAGTGTATGTGGTAAAGAACAGAGGCGCTGACATATGAGAGTGCAGCTAGCTGAATAGGTCGTGAAGAATATTTTATGTGCCACTTTTATGCTGAGGGTACGCCAAAATATGAGACGCTTTGTCTTCCAATGATCTACAGTTTGCACCTATATCACGCTTGTTCTGCACGCCATGGCTGTGTGGGATGATCTCCTTCACGTCCTCCACGTTGTGCAGAGAGAACAGGTTTCAACATTTTGGAATACCCCAGAATTCTTTCAAATCTGAAGCAACTTTCGCACAATGGAAACAGCTAAACTTCCAAACAGCGAAGACAGGACTTTTTCCCACATCCTTCTAATGACGAGTTTTAATAAAATCTTCATGTTTGCACCGTGCATCAGTGACGATTAAACACTTTATTATCCAACAATTGCACAAATATATAATCCGTAGATATAAATAAAATTATAAAATGTTTATAGAAGTGCTCCAACATGTTTCGGATCACAGAGGATCCATCATCAGGGAGCCTTATACAGTGCTTGACTAAAAATTACAAGAATGGTTCTATCGTGTCCGTTGACATGGACAAGGTGTTATGGCAGCACACTCTGCCCCGTTGTGCGTGTGTGTAGTTCACTGTATAGGAAGTTGAACTATACACAACCGCTACGCGCAGAATATGCTGCCATAACACCGACTACGTCCATTTCAACGGACACGATAAACCATTCTTGTAATTTTAGCCAAGTATTGTATAAGGTTCCGTGATGATGGATCCTTTGTGATCCGAAACATGTTGGAGCACATTTTTAAATATTTTATAATAGTTCTAATTTTATCTACGAATTATATATTTGTGAATTTGTTGGATAATAAAGTGTTTAGTTTTAATACAGTTTATTACATAACAGTTTCTACGAATTGTTACTACCGTCGTCGTGCTGAGCGATACGGTTTAGCGGCCAAACGTTTTTCTTTATTCTGCAGATAACTAGCAAAACTCTGTCATGGCACACTCTATCCTGGGTCTTCGCTTTGCTCTCCGTAATTATTCCAGACTTGCACCGACTTACAGGTTTTCTGTAAAATAGACTGCCCTCTCCCCCCACCCGCAACTTTTAAAATCCTCACCTACTTAACATTTCATGGCAACACATTGAAGATTATGTATCTTTCAAAGTCATAAAACATTTACAGTTACATTAACGCCAAATATAATTTTTATCCTTACCGTCATCTACCTCACGAAGCTGGCCAGAAAATTCGTACGTGGGAGTTCATGTTGTTCCCTTTATATTGCATGGTAGATGACCCACATTGTGTGTTCTGGGAATATGCGTTGTGTTTTGTTTCGAAAAAATTGTTGTATGTACGTGATTGACAAGATGCAGGCAAAAAATCAGTGATGAATTTTAAGCACATGGTTCCGTACATCATAATTCAATATTAAATGAAATCCAACTAGATGCAACAGTGCACAGTCTGATTTATTTTACTGCAGAATCACTCTATATGTTTCGGGTGTCACAACACTTATCATCAGGGGTACTAAAAACTGTAACCGCAGGCTCCGGTACAGGTCATACTGTAAAATACAAGGATTAACTGGAATGAACTAACAATGTGTGTTGGCTTGTTAACTTCTGATAATAATTGGTGGCGGTATATTAACATATTTACAAAAGTCTAGGTATACAATATCGCGGAAGTTTTTAAGTTAAAAACTCTTTGGATAATAAATATGACTAGTTAAAACCGTAATAGGAAGATGCAATGGATGGAGTTAGTTAATAAAGTACTCACATACTGGTACAGCTACTTCCCTCCAACGTGGCCTCATCAGGCCACGTTGGAGGGAAGTAGCTGTACCGATATTATGACCTATACCGGAGGCTGTGTTTAGAGTTTTTAGTACTCCTGATGATGAGTACTGTGACACCCGAAACATGTAGAGTGACTTTGCAGTTAATAAATATCTGCATACTGTTGCATCTCGTTGGATTTTATTAACATTGAATCGGTGATGACTTTGTGGTGCCCTTTATAGACAAGTTCACCTCTTTTGTTGTTATTTTCTTCTTATCAAATATATCTCCGTTTAATTATTCTCCGAATATCGCACGATTTACTTATTTCAGCTGCTTTTGAGCAAATAAGTTGTAAGAGAAATTGTTACACCTTTGTCGCATAATTTCTGGTTATGAAAAAAGATAACTGATAATACTTCATGACACGTCACAATTATCCATAAAACTTTAATTGCGTTTTGGGTCCTAGTCCAGTCGACAGTCAGTATGATTATTTTGTCGATAGAAATGGAGGAGACCTTGGTTGCCCACTTTATTATGTTGCCCCCAAAATATGGATGCAGAAACTAAAGACAACTTTGAACAAACTCAGTAATCACAAGAACTGATGTCTTTCGGGATCATACTGCGTGTCCTATGAAGAAGCAAAAAAAAATTACAGCGTTATGGAAGTACAGGTTTCGAATCTCGGCCTAAACTAGGTAAATTGTTTTTCCCAGGAATACATCAAAGATTCTTGAAAACTGTAAACTTAGATTTAAAATTTTCGAGTGTTTTTGTCACAATATATCAAGTGATATAGATTTTCACGTGTTTCGTAAATTGTATAACAAAGCTGGTCCAACTGATAAGCATGGGACTGCCATGTGAGGAAGCTGACAATGAACGTGGTGTATTTTGGTAGGAATCACCTCCGGTATATAATAATATATAGTAGCTCTCTAGAGAGAGGTTCTTCGAAATGCAATGTGCATTGAAAGAAATTACGATTTCCTTAAGCGATTGCCGATATTCATATGGACAGACTGAAGAGAGACCATAAATTCTCTAGTTCAAAACTAGCAGTCTCCACATTACACAGTAGAGCTAGTGATCGCTACTTGCACTGAACTGTCTCTGCTCTTTTATGCAAATGGGTAGAATTAACATGTAATTAGAAGTAGTGTGAACGCTTCTAAATGAGTTTGAAAGCAGGAGTGAACGAAACGAAATTCTCCGATGAAAATAATCTATTTGAACATGAAACTCTTACCATGTTTTCTGGATTATATTTCATTTTATAAGTGACTTCAACAAAGGAAGCCATTAAATACATGGAAACGTCCTTGTTGCAATCTCTACACAACTTTAGAAATGTCTCAACTTATTATTTACTTGTGAATGGTTTCTCCTTATGTTCTTTGAGTGTAGATATGAACTGTGTTAGCTGGAGTATGGAAGCTACATAATGAGTTGTTCTCGTTAGCTAATGCACGTTTTACGACTTACGTGGCTCGTATACAAGCGGAAGTTAAAATTCGCATCGTTATGAGCATGATTCCTTACATTGTCGAGTACCTTCATGTTAAAAGCTGATAGATTTATAGCATGATACAACAGTAGACTCGGGCAGTACTAGTTCTAATAAACCTGTTTTCGGCGAATCGCTTAGGCTACAGACAACTGGAGCGAGTTATTGAAGATTTTGAACAGAGTACTCAAACACAATTACTGCACTACTCTCATCGTTGCACCGTGCATTTCGTATAATTATTTTAATTATTAACCAACAAATGCACTTACGTAAAATAAAACACTAAAACACTTAAAATCGCTCCGACATGTTTCGATCCTTAGATCATCCTCAGGGAGCTATGTTGTTCCATCCTAAAGTCATTTTAAAAACATTAACAAAATTCCTTTATATTAACAGGGTGTTGTGGCAGCATGTCGTGTTGTGTAACAACAAGGATTTATACATTTCTGGCCAAGAGTTCTGAGAGTGATTAATGGCGATAGAGACTCAAGCAGGTATGACTCACACGTACTCAGTAACAACCATTTTGTCCTAAAAACGTAGGGAACTGTGAAAAAATGGAACGTTGTTGAAGAAGAAAGCACACGAACGATTTAGAAAAGTTTATAACTCTACCAGTTGTAAGAAATAACTAAGTATGCATAAATACAATGTGAAAGGCTCTAATTTAGTTTAGAATAGTCACAGAACTCTTTGATGGGATTGAAGGAGTAATCTGTTTTTAAATTAAACCTTCATTAAAACTCGTGTTTGCACAGAACCTGTATCAGTTTTTTCCAAATTATTATGCTCGTGGACCCATTTTAGCTTCGAAAAATATCTGCGGATCCCCACATTTTTGCTTACATGAATATAGAGTGTCCTGATGATAAGTATCTGAAATTAAAATGTGTATCTCGGAATTTATTTTAGATATCTAAGAATACATACAAGCCGCATACTTAACAATGCATTGCGTTATTGGAAGTCAATTAAACTGAGTGTTGCTCGTTTTGAGGTTATAGGGAATTTCTTAATTAGGTATTATAAAGATCACACGTAATGAATACATGGCCAGATAAAGAAGTTCTGCGATTGATTGTAACAAAATATTATTCCTTTAATTGAAACATAAATAAAGGTCTAAGTAGCCATTACATACATGTAACTTGGTAACTGGTCACGGGTCCCTTCGGATCTGCAGGACACACAATGGGAAGCAAAGGTCTAGTTGACTGTCTTCTAAAAATTTTCTAAAATAATTATAACCTATACAACATCAATTTTCGAGTTTTTTTGTGTCTTCAAAATGCCCCGGATGCAAAGAAAATCAGCACTGTTTGGAACTGGTATTTTAGACTGGTGATGATAAAGATGTAAAAATGAATATCTAACACATGTGACTTAATAAAAACCTGCAGAAAATGTGGGGAAGAAACAAATTCAAAATAAGGGAGGTCAGGTTTATGTCTGGCAATAGAACAGCAGACATCCTCAGTTTGCAGGAAAAGAAACGTAGCAGGTTAAAATAGACTTGCTTGGGAATGGGCCTACATCAAGGCTGTGACGTCAATGATTATTTGTGAATATATCTTCTCACCATACTTCGAGAATATTTGAAAATTAATATGTCAAATTATTTCATTCTAGGTTATTGAGACTATATTCGTCGCAGTGAAGGAAGAAGGGTGACACGTGTTCGAGTACCGAATGGTGAGTACACTACTGCAACAAGAGATTAACAAGTGACAGCTGAATGGATCCACTGGCATATGGATATGTTTCGTGGTTTATACTTAAATTTTCTAATATCAGGGTTTTGAAACCAAATGATTGAGATGGCAAGATATAGAAGAGCAAATTTTTTGGAATTTTGCTGTTATACGTGAGGCTGATATTAAAATTCAACTGACGGAGTGAGACTAACGTGATTGAAATTTAATTAATATTCGGTGGTTTTTGTGTTAACGGTGGTGAAATTTCATCTGTTAAGTAGTATTTATGAGACAGATATAAATCCGACGCTTAAGTGCCAACAAAAAACGCGTATATCACGCTTGTAATCTCAGTGGCTGTAATGGATATTTGTACCCGTCTCTGCTTAAAATATTCTCTTTCTCCAGTGTTGTCGAAAATTGCAGGCGGAAATCACGCGTCTACCAAACTGTGCAAAAAGTATTCTTGAAGTAAAACGTTTTTGAAATGAGGAAATACGAATTCATCTAAAATTATTTGGAAGTTTTGAACAGGACTGTAATAGACAGGATCAATTCAGGGTCGTACCTTGGCCCAGGCAGTTAATGTATGGCTGGTGTGTCACTTCGAAAACATTGGTACAAAGATTTTTCTCCGAGTACTTTTGTTTACACTCTATAGGATCTGTAAACAATCTTCCATATGCATCCATGTATATTTACACAACGCTGTATATGCAGCTGGCTGCATCACTAATTGAAACAACTGAAGAAAAGCCCGAGGCCTCTGACTAATCTTTATGATGACTGTAATGAAATTTGGGGTTTTATAACGATAGAGCAACTGTGGGTAATTTGTAAGATTTATGCCTTGAAGGGGATTTAATAGATTTGTTAGCAGATGTCATATTGATTAACCACACGTAGAAAAAACGGGTCGTTCCATTGCAGCAAAATTAATTACATTCCTTTCTGAGATGCTTAGAATACACTGAGGGCCGAACGTTTCACCTGTAACTCTTCGTTATTGGTGGGCCTAGTAATTATTTCATCCACATTATGGCTCACAGATATGCCCAGTAGGCTCAGGCAACGTCGTTCTACGTTTATTACTCTTCGGACTGTCATCTTAAAAGACCCTAAATCAGCGACCGGCAAAACTATACTCTTCTAACTTTACAGTGCGGCCAGCTTTCTAATTTCAGAACATACAACAAAAGACAGGGAATTATACAAGTAATTATTTTATGTTTATTCTCACAGAAATATTAAACATAAACATGTTGTTTTATACACAAAACAACAAGCCTATTGACACTAAAAATCATGCTCCTCTAAATCAGAGTTTTTGACAAGAATTTAGATCTCTGCTCTAAGATTAAAAAAAACACGAGTTAACTTGCAGCCTTGTCCCATCACATACTCATGTTTGTGATCATTTCTATTCAGATATTATTACTGTAAAGAAACCACACAGAAATCGACTCCACGAAGAGATTAAATAGCTGTCTTAATAACTTAAGAATAAAATCCAACTAGATGCCACTTGTTACTTTATTATGCTTATGTTAGGTTCAACATGTTTCGAGCACCATCATCAGGAGCTCACAGCCTTCGGTCCGGACACTCATCCATCCTGCCTGCACTTAAATTCCAACCAGCAGCAACTCGAGAACCAGACGGCCTATGTGGTAACCTACGCTATCGTCGTGAGCTTCTGATGATGGGCATAATGGTGCCCGAAACATATTGAGCCTAACATAAGCATAATAAAGTAATAAGTGGCATCTAGTTGGATTTTATTCTTCAGTTATCAAGATGGTGCACGGTCCAATACATATCAAATTTAGCTGTATTAATGTTGTAAATGTAAAAGTTAAAGCAGTCCCATTACAGGCCTGAAGAGGCCCAGAGGGTTCCAGGAAGTTAAGGTTCCCAGATTTCGTGGCAAAGGCACAGGATGATGGCAGGTTGTCAGCCTTATGCACCGGCCGCCTTTACTCCCAGGAAATACTCCTGGTACTCATTTCTGTTAGAGGCTGAGTCGACCCCAGGGCCATAGTGCGATCGGAAGGATTTTTTGTCAATAAAAAAATCCACTGACACAACTTGGGATCGAACCAGCGACCTTCTGATTTGTAGCGCAGAATCTTAACCACTGTGCTAACGCGGTTCCTTATTATTAATGTTGTAGTTTCTCAAGTTTCTCCAGACATTACTTAGAGTGAATAAGAGACAATGTCAGTTTTCTTACTCTAGTTCATTCTTCTTGAAAAGTGGATAAAACAATTGCAACTGAAAGACAAACGGAAAATAGAAGAAATTATTTTTGTGTTTTCAGTTCATTTGTCACAAAATAGATAAGATAAGGACTTAGTAGGTAAAGTTAGGTTCAAATTTGTTGACGAATGATTTAAGGTCTGAAAAGATTAATTTAAAATAAATTTTGCTTCCGTAATATTGACAGTGTACGTGACACGGTATTATTATTAATTATACGTAATTAAATAAATGTATTTTTCATAATCTGGCCCACAAAACAGTTTTTGCTTCTGATTTTGCCGTTGTGCCCAAAGGCCTGCTCACCACTGCCCTACATATCTCACTGCGGTACAGTAGATTGGACGTTATCTGCCCTGTTAGATATCGCGTCTTCGTATTGAGACAGTACACGTGAATAGACCAGAAAGTTTTTTGCAATGAAGAACACGTTCCTTGCAATAATTTAAATTCTGCTTTAAGTGCTTTGTGGATTATATCGTCACAGAACTAATTAAAGGCTTATGGAGCTTTTTTTCAACTAGTTTTGCAATTTTTAGACAGAGGTGCCCGCATTTAGCTCTGCCGTCAAGGTAGGGCGTTTTACGAGCGGAAATTTCTATTGAGGTCTATCTGTCGTCTATTAACTCCATTCATCATTGGCTGGGACTTGAAACTGCGTATTCCTTTCTTAATACTTCCAGTAAAATACATCTTCTAGCATTTTTATTTTGTTAATCTTGAGCTCTACAGGGCCTTGTGTTCAGGACTGCAGCCTGCTCTGTTAAGACGCCTTGAAACTTGGCAATTGGCTTCAATAAGTTTCGAAGGAATACAATGTCTTTATATTCCATGACCCGTGACTTTATTTCACCCTGTGTAACGTACATGATTTGTGTTAAGATATCTGTTTCACATGAAGCTAGAAACATTACTGTTTATAACATAATTATCCAGTTTTTAATCGTGTTATTTAACAAAGCCATCGGTTACTAAGGTTATATAGCGCCGATTGAGCATTTGGGGAATGGTTCCTACAAAGTAAAACGGTAGTTTTCGGAGAAAAAATGTCCCATTCCCACCAAAATCCACATGGGTTCGCCTCATATTGTACATGATCCTCAGAGTTTAGAGGAATATACTACATAGAGTCCTCGTGTGTTGCCGGGCATTAATGATGGATATGAAGTGCTGAAGCAAATGTATACTGCCAGAGATTGAAGATGATCGCGAAATGAAAACAGCTGGACACGAACTACTGTCGACAGGGAACATAAGAGCTTGCCCAAGCCGTGAGGAATTCCTCATTTTTGGTTGGGACTCCTTAGTAAAATAGGGGAAAGCAGTGAAAATATCTGTATTGTTGTCAACTGTTATACCTAGCTGTGAACCACCAAATACATGCAACCTAAACATATTTGCACTCTGACTGTACTTATTACTCAGAATTAAAAATCGCGTTGTTTGTAATTTATTAAAAATTGGAATATTTAGGTGGAAATTATGGAGGCCCACCGATATCGAAGTTAATTACAATTTGTGGAAAATTTATAACCTTAATCAAGAAATCCATTTATACAAACACGGATTTCTTAGTAATGAATATTATCAGAGTTTAAACTTTAAAAAAAAACATTTAGTAGAAATTCAGTTTCGGATGCCTGTGACGATAGTGTGTCCTGTTATCGTCCTGTTGGACTGTATCAATCGTTGACTTGTAATTAAAGCACAGGGGTTTCAGAAACCTGTTCTGCTTCCTTCTTCAGCCGAAGCGTTATTATCGTCCAACATAGTCCAAAATTAAATTGTCAGACAAATTTAGGATGAAAATTCCCGATGTCAAATTAACAAGGGCAAACCGTCCGACGGTTTGCACATTTTTACCACGTCACACAAAGACGGACATGTCAGGCACGGTCCCCACTCACAATATCTCTATAACACATTAGCCAGTTTCTCACTTTCTATTATGTGATTTCAGCATTCGACATTCTGCTTATATTAACAGTGATTCATTGTTGTTTGTTTATACATTCTTAACATTCGTATTTTACGTGTTTTCATAACGATGTTCTGTGTTATTTTGTGGAAGTGCCAGTGCGTGGATGTAACAGGGTTGCGGGCCTGCTTAAGGATCTAAAATAAAATATTTTCCCATATTCCTTTTAAGCAGCAGTTATAAAAAGTCATAAGGTTAACAAATTACACTTATGCAAATCATTTGTCGTGTTTAGCTTGTATATATCGATTTTATGAACAGATTAATGCACTGCATTCTAAGTAATCCTGCGGGAAAGCCTGAAGGCTACGGCATCGTGTCGAAGAGCGTAGCTTCTGTGTAAATATAAGAGTAATACATAAATTTCCTTTTACAATGAAACACATGATTAATTGTAGGTCAAACATAATGCAGAAATATATAATTCCGTTCCTTTCATACTGAGCAAAGTACTTATTTGCCTAAGCTAAGTTAAAGTTTCGTCTTTTTCAATGAGGACATTTTTTAATATGGTGTCTGAGATGAAATTTTAAGTATTGATTAGAAATGTTGAAGGTTTTCAGCTTTAGTGTGACGCTGTTTCTTATGTCGCAGGAACAGAGATATTTATCCGCGCGCGCGCGTGTATGTGTGTGTGTGTGTGTGTGTGTGTGGTGTGTGTGTGTGTGTGTGTGTGGTGTGTGTGTGTGTGGTGTGTGTGTGTGTATGTGTGTGTTGTGTGTGTGTGTGTGTGTGGTGTGTGTGTGTGTGTGTGGTGTGTGTGTGTGTGTGTGTGTGGTGTGTG